>Ga0272441_10014555_pt1 | contig 11137 bp, 6 predicted proteins | sample SSMProp6N_FD_193582 | JGI IMG/M metagenome (GOLD analysis project Ga0272441, IMG submission 193582) | Marine sediment archaeal communities from Little Sippewissett salt marsh, Falmouth, MA, United States - SSM-Prop-6N | ecosystem: Environmental > Aquatic > Marine > Wetlands > Sediment ... | reverse complement strand
ATACGGTACCGATTTGCGAAGATTATATGTTTACGATATCTACAATAGTGATATTGATACAGCCATAACTTCGTTTGGTGATAAACGATTTATACTTACCTACGGACCCGACAGAATAGATTTTCCGTTTGCGATCAAATTGAATGACTTCATTCTCGAAAGGTATCCGGGATCCTCCAGTCCGTCAGGCTACAAGAGCGAAGTTACACTGATCGACGAGCAGAATAATATAAACAGGCCCTATTCAATATATATGAATAATATTCTCAAATATCGTGGATACAGGTTTTACCAGTCGTCATATGACCCTGATGAACTGGGTACAGTACTATCAGTCAACCACGACAGGGCAGGTATGGTTGTAACTTACACAGGTTATACCCTGCTGTTCTTATTTACACTGCTTTCTTTGATTAGCAGGGATTCCATATTCAGGAGAGTAAAACCATCAATGTGGAGGAACTCGGGCTCGAAATTACTTATAACAATACTTGCACTTTTCATTTTTAGCTCGGTGGCAAGAAGCAATCCTGCTAAAATTGTATATAATAAGAAGAAAGTGGAGGAATTTGGCAAGGTGCTGGTGCAGGACCAGAAGGGCAGGACAAAGCCTCTCTATACCCTGAGTCATGATATTTTAAGGAAAATTAACCGTAATAACACTTACAGTGGGTATACACCCATGCAGGTATTCATGGGATTGAGTACTGATTTCCAGAACTGGCAGGATGAGCCAATTATTAAAGTCTCGAATAAAGAACTCAGGAAAACCATTGGAATTACCAAGGAATATGCATCAATAAATAATCTTGTTGATTTTGAGAAGGGAGAATATATACTGGCCGGAATGATACAGGAGGTAGTAAATAAGCCGGTGGCAGAAAGAGATAAGATGGATAAGGAAGTTATAAAGGTGGACGAGAGGGTTAATATAGTTATGATGCTTGCCAGGGGTGAGTTTTTCAGGTTTTTTCCACTACGTGATGGGACCAATAACTGGGGTACACCGGCTGAAGCTCTTGAAAATGCTTTACACCGGGAAGACAGCCTGTATATCAGTAATATATTATCGATGTATACTAACGCTTTATATGAAGGTATTAATACATCTGAGTATGGTGAAGCTGATGAATACCTCGAGTCATTGATTAATTACCAGCGCAAGAATGCAAGTTATGATTTGCCCTCCGAAGCCCAGGTCAGCGCCGAGGTTTTTTACTACAAATCAATGATATTTGAGCGATTGTTTCCTTACTATGCAAGCGTTGGTATTCTGATGCTAATATTTCTTATTTCCGCTATAATAAGGGGAAAACCGGGCAGTTCACCTGTAATAAAGGTCTTTTCTGCACTTATTCTGATAGGATTTCTTTTTCATAGCCTTGGTCTGGGCGTCAGATGGTATGTATCAGGTCATTCACCCATGAGTAACGGCTATGAGTCGATGTTGTTTATCTCCTGGGTCACTGTGCTTGCCGGCTTGTTTTTCAGTCGCCGTTCATCCCTCACCCTGGCTGCAACAGCCGTTCTTTCATCGCTTACACTGATGGTGGCCCATCTCAGTTTTATGGATCCCGAGATTACAAACCTTGTACCAGTCCTTCAATCATACTGGCTGACACTTCATGTTTCGGTTATTACAGCAAGCTACGGGTTCCTGGGGCTGGGATTCATCCTCGGCCTGGTATGCATAATACTTTATTCGCTCAATACACCGATGAACCGTCAGCATATACTGAGAACGATTGATGATCTTACCGTTATTAATTACCGTACTCTGACTCTTGGATTATATTTCCTGACCATTGGTACTTTCCTTGGCGCCATTTGGGCGAATGAGTCCTGGGGCAGGTACTGGGGATGGGACCCTAAGGAAACATGGTCATTAATAACAGTGATAGTATATGCATTTGTTATACATACAAAGAATATTAAAGCTCTTAACAGTATGTATATATTTAATATTCTGTCTGTTTATGCATTCTCGTCAGTGCTCATGACATACTTTGGGGTTAATTACTACCTGTCAGGATTGCATTCTTACGCCGGTGGAGATCCTGTTCCTATACCAGCATTCGTTTATATCTCAATAGCATTGTTGGTGGTATTATCACTTTACTCGTACAGCAGGTATAACAGGATGGTGAAGGCATTGGCTCATAGGAAGTGAAGATACAAGATACAAGTACTGGCAGGGGGCAGGGAGCATGTGGCAGGGATTTTAGAGACGCAATTTATTGCACCTCAAAAAGACAAAGAAATAAGTAACCGTTATACCTGCATGAAAAACCTATTTACACTGTCTGTAGTATTCACAATTAATTTATTATTGTTTTACAGTTGCAATACGAAAACCGGGCAGGATGAAAGTCTATACTCAGGCAATCCGGTGATCCCCGGCTGGTATGCTGATCCTGAAGGTATTATCATTGATAATGAGTACTGGATATTCCCAACATTATCGGAACAGTACGGAGATTCAATTGCCATAATAGAGTATACAGATTATCAGGAAGAGATACGTGGGAATGCTATAAACAGTCAATATCTTAAACAGGTTTATCTTGATGCCTTTTCGTCAACTGATCTTATTAGCTGGACAAAGCATCCGCAGGTCCTGACTGTGGAGAATATAGGATGGGCAGCTTATTCAATATGGGCACCTTCAATTATCGAAGCTAATAATAGCTTCTATCTATTTTTCTCAGCTAACGATATACAGAGTGATGAGGAATACGGAGGCATAGGTATAGCTGTTGCGGATAAACCTTCAGGTCCTTTCAGAGATGCGCTTGGAAAACCACTGATAAGTAAATTTCATAATGGTGCTCAGCCAATTGATCAGAATATTTTCAGAGATGATGATGGTCAGTATTATATTTATTATGGAGGATGGCGGCATTGCAATGTGGGCAAACTAAGTACTGATCTCATGGAACTCGTACCATTTGATAATGGCGAGTATTTTAAGGAAATAACTCCTGAAAATTATGTGGAAGGTCCTTTTATGCTTAAGCGAAAGGGGAAATACTACCTTATGTGGTCGGAAGGGGGTTGGGGAGGTCCGGATTATAGTGTTGCCTATGCTATCAGTGATTCTCCTCTTGGTCCGTTTAAGCGAATAGGGAAGATACTTCAGCAGGATTCAACTGTGGCAAGGGGGGCAGGTCATCATTCGGTAATAAGTATACCAGGGAAGGACAAATACTATATCATCTATCATCGCCGGCCACTCAACACAGATAATCCTCATCACAGGGTTGTATGCATTGATAAACTGACTTTTGATGCCAGGGGTTTTATTAATCCTGTGGAAATTACTTTTAAAGGCGTTAAAAGACTAATTATGAACGAGGGCTATTAAATTCGTAATAAGAGGTTAGAGGTGAGAAGCAAGAGATGAGAGCAAAAAAGCCGGCACAATGTCATGTGCCGACTTTTGGGGTGGAAGACCGGTCTCGAACCGGCGACCTCTGGAACCACAATCCAGCGCTCTGACCAACTGAGCTACATCCACCATATTCGGATTGCAAAGTAAATCCAAAAAAATAATATAGCAAAATTTTGAGCCTTTTTGCCCCAGTCAGTATTCAATTATTATCTTTGCACGGTTCCTTTAGAAATGAACCTGATAAGATAATACTTCTCGTACCGGTAAATTAGGGATATATTTTGGCAAAACCAAAATTCATAAATAATATTTCAGGGCTGCAACTGTTTCAGCTTCTTAGGTTTGTAGTTTTTTTCATTATAAGTATTGTTTTCACAAAAAGCCACCTCACCCCGGAAGAGATAGGGTCATGGGAGATGTTTATGTTTATAGCAAGCTTCCTGAGCTATTTCTGGGTAACAGGTCTGATACAATCCCTTTTACCACTTTATAACCATAACAGGTCATTCAGCCGCAAGGGTGAGAATATCAGTGATAAATCACCGGAGATATTTAATGCCTTTATACTCCTGCTCGCTTTCAGCCTGTTGTTATTCCTGGCCGGTCATGCTCTGAAAAGCAGTTTCTCGGTTTACGGGAACACGGGTAACAGCCCCTTTCTTAACCTGATGCTACTATACCTCCTGCTGAGCAGTCCGGTCTGCCTGGTCGAATATATTTATCTGCTCAGAGATCGTGCATACCGAATATTCCAGTATGGTATTTATACATTTCTTGCACAGCTGGTGCTTATTCTTGCACCGATACTGGCCGGAAAGGGTTATATGTGGGCTATTTACGGTCTGCTGACCATAACTGTCGTACGATGGATCTGGCTCATTAGTTTACTGCGCAGGTATTCTGAATTCAGAATCTCCTTTTCCTTTATGAAGGAACATCTGAGGCTGGGATGGCCACTCATAGTGACAGCACTTATCAGCGGATCGGCTCAATATATAGATGGTATAATAGTATCGGCACATTTTGATGATCCCAGAATGTTTGCCATATTCAGATACGGGGCTAAAGAATTCCCAATAGTTATGATGCTGGCAACCGGTTTAAGCAATGCAATGCTACCCCAATTCGGTACAAGGGAAAAGCTTAATGAATCACTCCAGGTTATCAAGAGGAAATCCAGGAACTTAATGCATTACCTTTTTCCGATGTCCATGGTGGTTCTTCTCTTCGCACGATGGCTATATCCACGGATGTTTACTCCCGAATTTATGAGGAGTGCTGACATATTCATGATATATATTATGCTGGTAATACCCCGGCTACTTTTCCCCCAGACCATAATAATAGGAAGAAAAAAAACTGGTGTAGCTATGAGTGCAGCTATATTCGAGCTTGTGGTGAATATACCATTGAGTATGTGGCTGGTAATAGATTACGGCGCTGTTGGTGTTGCACTGGCAACCTTCGCGGTATATTTCCTAAGCAAAATATACCTCTCTGCCTATCTCTGGATAAAGATGAAGATAAAACCCGGTGACTATATACCGCTCCAAACTTTTTTCATATACTCCGTACTGCTGACTATCCTCTTCGTGCTTATCGACCACAGGATAATAGATATCAGCTAGTTGCTACGGCTGACAATGATGGAATGACCATTAAGGTTCCCTCTTTAAAAGGGATTAGTGGGAAGTTAAACTGGGTACTGGGTGCTGGGTACTGGGTGCTGGGTACTGGGTACTGGGTCTGGGTCTGAAGGCGAGCACAGTGGGGGGTGGGGTTTTTACTTTGAGACAGCCCCAGCTTGCTATATGAAATCCAACAATCCAACAATCCAACAATCCATTTGAAAAATCTGAATATCTTTGTAAACTTATATCTCAATAATTTTCGGAATAATGAATGAACTTGAGAGGTATTTCCAGCAGTTCAGGAACAATATAATAGGCATCGACGAGGATTATGAATCACCCTACGGGAACCAGAAGATCTTGTATTGCGACTGGATAGCCAGCGGAAGGCTTTACAGGCCTATCGAGAACAAGGTGGTTTGTGATTTCGGCAAATTTGTTGCCAATACACATACGGAGACCAGCGAAACCGGCAAAAGAATGACCTGGGCTTACCAAGAAGCACAGAAGATAATCAAGAGGCATGTAAATGCAGGCCCCAATGATGTATTGATAACCGCAGGATCGGGGATGACTACAGTCATAAATAAGTTTATGCGCATAATGGGACTTAAGAGCTGCCAGCATAATGATCTGCCCTGCCTTAAGAAAATGGATAAGCCGGTTGTTTTTATTACTCATATGGAACACCATTCCAACCAAACGTCATGGTATGAAACCCTTACGGATGTGGTTGTTCTTCCCCCGGGAAAAGACCTGCTTGTCGATCCGGAGATTCTAAGAACGGAATTAGTAAAATACAAGGACAGAAAATTCAAAATTGGATCTTTCACCTCCTGCTCCAATGTTACAGGTATCAGCACGCCCTACTATGAATTAGCAAGAGTAATGCATGAGCATGGAGGTATATGCCTGGTTGATTTTGCTGCTTCCGCACCATATGTAGATATTGACATGCACCCTGCTGATCCTCTGGAGAAGCTGGATGCAATATTTTTCTCACCTCATAAATTCCTCGGGGGACCTGGTTCTTCAGGCGTGATGGTGTTTGATTCATCTCTCTATGATCGGAAAGTACCTGATAACCCGGGAGGGGGAACGGTCGACTGGACTAATCCATGGGGAGAGTACAAATACGTTGATGATATTGAGGCAAGGGAGGATGGTGGTACACCTGGTTTCATACAGGCTATACGCACAGCCCTTGCAATTAAGCTTAAGGAGCAGATGGGTACGGACAGGATAAGGGAAAGGGAAGAAGAGCTGGTAGTTAAGACATTTAAGAAACTGAGATCAATTGAAGGCCTCAGGATACTGGCAGATAATATAGAAGATCGATTGCCCGTTTTCTCATTTTACTTTGAAGACATACACTATAACCTGGTGGTCAAATTGTTAAGTGACAGATACGGTATACAAACAAGGGGAGGATGTGCATGTGCCGGCACCTATGGTCATTACTTGCTTGAGGTCAAGTACGATAAAAGCCATGAAATAACAGAGAAGATTAACAGTGGAGACCTGTCTGAAAAACCGGGCTGGATACGAATGTCATTGCATCCTACCACCACCAATGATGAACTGGATTTTATTGTTGACGCTATAAGAGAGATATCAGAAAACATTGAAAAATGGAGCAAAGACTATCGCTATAGTAAGAAGGAAAATGAATTTATTCATAAGAACGAATCGGGGAAATCAGCTGAGATGGTCAAAATATGGTTTGACATGACTAATTAGATACCGATATGGTAATTAAAGAAGTACTTACTAAGAAAGACAGCAGGAGGTTCCTTGAGTTTCATAAGTGGCTCTACAGGGATGACCCCAACTGGGTTTGCCCGCTCGATTCTGAATTCAATGCTGTATTTGACCCTGCAATAAACAGGACCTTCCGTCATGGGATACTTAAACGATGGATACTTACTGACGAAGATGACAGGATGATAGGGCGTATAGCTGCTTTTGTCGACCATTATCGCTCAAAAGCATATAGGCAACCCACCGGGGGACTGGGTTTTTTTGAAGTTATTGAGGATGAGAAAGCAGCCTTTTTGCTGTTTGAAACAGCTGTGGAATGGCTAAAGGATAATGGAATGGAGGCAGTGGATGGACCTATTACATTTGGTTCAAATGAATCAAACTGGGGATTGCTTGTGGAAGGCTTTATGCAGCAGGGCTACGGGATGCCTTACAATAAGAAGTACTATAAAGACTATTTTGAGAAATACGGATTCAGGAACTATTTCAACCAGTATAGTTTTCATAGAGATATAGCCTCGGTAAATGTATTCCCCGAGCGCTTCATGAAAATAGCAGAATGGATAAGCCGTAAGCCGGGTTATACTTTTGAACATTTTAGCTTTAAAAATCCAGGTAAGTATGTAAATGATCTTGTTGAGATATATAATGCAACATGGTCTGAGTTCAGAGAAGACTACCAGCCAATGGAGCCGGACGATTTTAATGAAACTATAAAGAAAGGAAAAGCCTTTTTGGATGAAGAATTGATCTGGTTTGCTTACAAAGATGGTGAACCCGTAGCTTTCTATATACTATTCCCCGACCTTAACCAGATCTTAAAACATTTTAATGGCAAAATGAATCTATGGAATATGATCAGGTTCTTATACCTCAAGCAGAAGAAGACCATGACTCGCATGAGGGCGCTTGTAGCAGGTGTAAAACCTGCCTTCAGGAACAGTGGCATTGAATCGGCAATTTTCAAGTGCCTCTATAATGTGTTCATGAAGAAACGATACTATACCGAACTGGAATTGTCATGGGTAGGCGATTTTAATGAACCCATGCTTTCAATCTATGAAGCTATTGGTGCCGAGAAGGCAAAGCGACACGTGACCTACAGGTACCTGATAAACAAGGACATTGAATTTATTCGCCTCGAGGATGAAATGAAAGAACTGGTCGAAAGAAATGAGGAAATATCAAAGAATAAATAGTACAATCCTTTGTGTTTTAATATTTCTTGATTACTTTTGCGAGCCCTAAGGATAAGAATAATTAATATACTGAAGAGATGAAAAAGGGAATACATCCGGACGATTACAGGTTTGTCGTGTTCAAGGACATGTCAAATGATACAGCTTTTCTGACAAGATCCGCTGCTCCCTCAAAGGAAACAATTAAGTGGGAGGATGGTAAAGAATATCCACTTATTAAACTGGAAATTTCCGACACATCACACCCTTTTTATACCGGTAAGATGAAACTGGTTGATACTGCCGGTAGAGTGGATAAGTTCATGAATCGCTATAAAACCCATATTGATAAGAAGAAGAAATGAGTCAATCTGATACTATCAGTCAAGCCCCTTGCAATCAGGGGCTTTTTTTTTGCCCTTCAATAAAGTAAGTGCTGGCATAATGATTGATATAATGAGAAGAACCTGAAAATTACTTGATTTGTGAAAACAAAATGTAATTTTGACATATTATTAATGTATGAAAAGAAAACAGAATAAGCTATTGAATAATTTATTTCTGCCAGACATATTGGATGAAGAGGGTGAAATAATACCAATAATCGCCGATAACGAGGATATGGAGATGGACGATTCCCAGGTACCCGATCACCTGCCTGTTTTATCTTTAAGGAATAATGTATTATTTCCGGGGGTGGTGCTGCCAATATCAATAGGCAGGTCGAAATCAATAAAGCTTATTAAGGATGCTTACGAGGGAGACAGGATAGTTGGCACGGTAGCACAGCTCGATCCCGAAATAGAAGATCCAAGGTTTAAAGACCTTCATAAAATAGGGACTATAGGCCATATCATTAAACTGCTCGAGATGCCGGATGGCTCAACAACAGCTATCATACAGGGTCGTAAAAGAATAGAGTTGACGGAGGCAGTAAAGGAGAATCCCTATCTGACAGCCAGGGTTGTTGTACGAAAAGAAAAGAAAATCAAGGAGAACACAAGGGAATTTGATGCAATAATAAGTTCACTTAAGGATCTTTCATTGAGGATAATAAAACTTAATCCAGGTATAGCACAGGAAGCATCATTCGCAATAAAGAATATTGAGAATAAATCATACCTCATTAATTTCATTTGTTCAAATACGGAAATCAAGGTTAAGGAGAAGCAAAAGCTTCTGGAAGCTGACAGCTTGCACGACAGGGGTATAATGTTACTTGAAAACCTGGTGCAGGAAATGCAGCTGCTGGAATTAAAAAATGAACTGCAGTCGAAGGTAAAAAGCGATCTTGACCAGCAGCAGAGGGAATTTATGCTACTCCAGCAGATGAAAACCATACAGAATGAGCTTGGTGACAATCCACAGGAAAAGGAAATAGAAGAGTTCAGGCAGAAGGCTAAGGATAAAAAGTGGACTGAAGAAGTGGAGGAAGTATTTGAAAAAGAACTGGATAAGCTTCAACGTCTGAACCCGGCTGCTGCAGAATACTCGGTTCAGGTAAATTACCTTCAGACCCTTGTTGATCTTCCATGGGGAGAGTTTACAGAAGATAACCTGGACCTTGAGCATGCCAGAAAAGTGCTTGATGAAGATCACTACGGGCTGGATGAGGTTAAGGAAAGAATACTTGAACATCTGGCTGTAATCAAACTCAAGGGGGACCTTAAATCACCTATCCTATGCCTCTATGGCCCTCCGGGGGTTGGCAAGACCTCACTGGGACGATCGGTTGCAAGGGCCCTGGGTAGGGAATATGCCAGAATGTCACTTGGAGGACTGCATGATGAGGCGGAAATAAGGGGACATCGCAAAACCTATATCGGGGCTATGCCCGGAAGGGTAGTTCAAAACATAAAGAAAGCCGGCTCATCCAATCCTGTCTTTATTCTGGATGAGATTGATAAAGTAGGTAAGGACTTTAGGGGCGATCCGGCCTCGGCTCTGCTTGAAGTTCTTGACCCCGAGCAGAATAACGCTTTTCATGACAATTTCCTTGAGATGGAGTACGACCTGTCCAACGTGCTGTTTATAGCAACTGCTAATACACTTTCAACCATTAGTCCGGCTTTGCGCGACAGGATGGAGCTTATCGAGATCAACGGATACCTTCTCGAGGAAAAACTTGAGATCGCCAGGAGGCACCTGCTGCCAAAGCAACTTGATAATCACGGGGTTAAAAAGAATCAGTTTAAACTTAAGCGCTCTGTAATGACCGGGTTGATTGATAATTATACCAGGGAGTCTGGCGTGAGAGAGCTGGATAAAAGACTGTCAAAACTGATTCGAAGCACTGCCAGGGATATAGCATATGGTAAAGAACCGGATGTTGCACCGGATTATGAGAAAATTGTTAGTATACTGGGACCACCTAAATACAGCAGGGAACAATATTCAGGAAATGAGCAGGCGGGCGTGGTAACAGGCCTGGCATGGACTGCAGTGGGTGGAGAGATACTATTTGTCGAAACAAGTCTAAGCAAGGGTAATGGTAAGCTGACACTTACCGGTAACCTGGGTGAGGTAATGAAGGAATCAGCTATTATTGCACTTGAATACCTCAAGTCCAATGCCAGTATTCTGAACCTCCCTGATAATTTCGCGGAAAAATGGAATATTCATCTGCATGTACCCGAGGGTGCCATACCGAAAGACGGACCATCTGCGGGTATTACCATGGCTGCATCAATAGCTTCGGCTTTTACCCAGCGTAAGGTAAAACGGAATATAGCTATGACGGGGGAGATAACCCTGAGAGGTAAGGTCTTGCCTGTTGGAGGTATAAAGGAAAAAATTCTTGCAGCAAGAAGGGCCGGTCTGAAAGAGATAATACTGTCCTCGGAAAACAGGAAGAATATTACAAGTATAAAGGAGGTTTATCTCCGGGGTCTTAAATTCACTTATGTCGATACAATAATGGATGTGCTGGATATATCACTTCTGAAACAGAAGGTTGCAAATCCAAAGAAGATAGTTTAAATTTAGCATTATGGCCCGCCTGGTTTCAGAGAAAAAAGCCAACTTCGGGACATTACCGGTCTTTATGACCGCAGTCTCGACCATACTGGGAGCAATCTTGTTTCTTCGCTTTGGCTATGCTATTGCCCATGTAGGTTTTATAGGGGTTATAGGTATAATAATAATCGGTCATCTCGTTACCTTCCCCACCGCCATGG
>Ga0272441_10014554_pt1 | contig 11138 bp, 10 predicted proteins | sample SSMProp6N_FD_193582 | JGI IMG/M metagenome (GOLD analysis project Ga0272441, IMG submission 193582) | Marine sediment archaeal communities from Little Sippewissett salt marsh, Falmouth, MA, United States - SSM-Prop-6N | ecosystem: Environmental > Aquatic > Marine > Wetlands > Sediment ... | reverse complement strand
GGATGTGCCCCTGTTCCATTATCACCTTTGAATCGACCTCTCCAGGTCCGAAATGTTCCCCGAAATCACCGTGGGGAACGTCAAGGACTATCACTCCAACTAGCGCCCCGATGGTGAAAAAGGCGATCAATAAGGGAAGATACCTTTCTCCAAACTTTTTGCGGTTCATATGCTCAACTCCTTTCTCTCCCGTTGGAGATGTCAAATATACAATATATGCTATATTTAATACTTTGCATGACCAGAGGAAATGTAGGGCTTAGGGGGCCTTTCACCGAAATCGGGAAAGAAAAGGCTGATAATATCCGAACAGCGTACCAGAGGGCCCATCTCCAGATTCAACTGTTCTGGAAGCATTGATCTTGAGACTTCCATTGGAAAACAAAATTAGGTAATAACACATTACATGGCCAGATGACTTGTAATAGAATTGACCATTATGTCGGGGCTCCTCTCATCTCGGTCATCATCCCTGTCCGCAATGGTGAACTGACACTGGAGAGATGCCTGAATTCGATAGTGAAACAGTCCATATCCCAGTATGAGATCATTGTTGTAGATAATTCTTCGAATGATTCCACTCCGGATATTGTCCGCTCCTTTTCCTCGAGTGATCCCAGAATTGTATACCGGTTCGAGCCAAGGAGAGGGAGAGGTCCTGCAAGAGCGGAAGGTATCAGAGTTTCAAGGGGATCAGTTCTTGCATGGACAGATGCGGACTGTGAGGTTCCGACAGATTGGCTGGAAAGGATAATTGAGCCTATAATGAAGTCTGGAGAGGGGGTGGTCCAGGGCAACGAGGACCTGATGCAGATGGGCTTTTGGTCCAATCTTGCCCAGGATGCCGGCCAGAGACATTATGAGGGCCAGATCTTAGACCCCCCCTATATTGATCATGTGGATACGAAGAACTTCGCAATAAGAAAGGACATTCTGATGGAAATTGGAGGTTTCGATAGGAGACTTCGGGCTCTGGAGGACTTCGAGCTCAAGATCAGATTGAAGAGATCCGGATACAGGACATTATTTCTAAGGGACCTTCGCGTGAAGCATTATCACAGAGAAACATTTTTCGATCTTTTCAGATCAAGGTTTGAACAGGGATTCTGGGCAGCCGTCATTTTCTACCTTCACAGGGATTTCTTCGATTCGGAAAAGGGGCGTGACAACACAATCAAATCAATGTACATCAAAGATGTGATCATGTTCCCAATGCATCTTGCTCTCTTTCTTCTTCGCTACGGGCCACGTAAATTCTTCTTTGAAGCAATCACTGGCTATATTTGGAGATTGGGCAATTTCAAGGGCAGGCTTTTACACAGAAAAATTCTGGAGGAAAGAAGCAATGGCTGATTCGGTATTTATCACACTGGTAGACAGAGATTACATGCTACCGGTCAGGCATTTTTTCTCGAGTGTTTACCACAATACGGGCTGGGATGGGGGGTTATCCGATTCTCTCACACGGTATTCCCGATGGTGAACCCGGTTGGTTTCGAAAACGCGGGATATATTTTTTCGAATGCGATGCGACCATAGATTGGAAGATAGGACCATGACCCGCACAAAAATGTCCAAATTCTATCCGAGATGTTCAACATTAATTGATGCATGGGATTATTCTATCATTGACAGATCCGGCACACCTCCTGTTGCTCGGAACCATTGTAATATTAAAGACCAAAAACCCCCACTATATAATATTCTACACGATCTTGTATGTTAATTCCACGCCTGGAATGATCAAGGGACTGTTCAGACCGAGATGAACGGGGCGAAATCGAATGTTCTATGATGATCGATGGTTCAGGAAATGGTTCTCAGGAATTTCGTCTTCCTGAGCTGCTTGAGGCCTACTATGTATATATTTTTCCTCGATCCGTCATACACATAGTGATGGGATATAGTATCTTTGCTGTGCTCAGCGAACGATATCTGGTGGAGGGGTGAGAGACGATGGGAAAAACACGGGTTCTTCGAAAGAAGGACTGCATGCGCCGTCTGCTCCATCCATCCATGGTGTGGGAAATCATGTTCATGACAGAGTCCAAGGAACCTTTCCAGAAGCTCCGCATCATAATGCTTTAGAGGTAAGTTCATCAGTCCCGAATTCACATTCGTTATTATGTCCATTCCCATTTTATTTCCGAGGGTCTCCGGTTCGAAAGAGTAGGAAGACCTGTAGTCGCTCATGAAGAAAGCATGACCGTTCCTCAGGTGATCGAGGACCTCATCCGACCTTCTGAAGAAGAGCAGGTCCGAATCCAGGGACATAACGCTGTCAGCATTGGAATATCTGTAGAAATCGAACAACTTGATCGAATGGAACATGAAGCGTTCGAACCTGTACTCGATGGCGTACCTTCTTCCCTTCAGCCAGCTTCTGATCTCTCTATTGGCATCCCGAAGTCGGATGATCTTGCATCCCGGGAAATGGTCCCTCAAGGTAGTGGCACATATATCGTCAAAAGTACCGTCCTCATGGACAACCAACATTGGATCGATGCCATTGAAATGATAGAAACTTTTCAGACTCCATAACGCATCAAGGAGGTCCCTCTTGCATGTGAGGATATGAACCTCGAACCTCTGGTCTTCCCTGCATTTCACGGGCGCTGTCCTCAAGATCTTTTTCCTGAACCTGCTCCTGTAGTAATTCAACCTGAATTCTACATCTCCCAGGAGCAGGTATTTCCAGGTGAAATCCTTGACGGTTGCCAAAGATCTCCAAAGGATAGAATCATCATCTCTTCTTTTCTCTATCTCTCCAACAAGGGGAACATCCATGATCCGACTTCCATATATTGGGAATTCAATGTTCGGTATGGACCTTGAAGATTATAATAATCTCCTTCATGGGGTATCGGCATCCGCCGAAGCATCACTGGATGATACTAAATATCTTGTCAGGAATTACCGGAAGAAAACGGTTCCATGAATTAAAGGGATATTTCCGGAAGATATGAAGAACATGGTGCAGGGATCATGAAAGATAATGTGCTGGTGTCTTTAACCGACAGGAACTACATAGATCCTGTGAAACAACTCTTTTCGAGCGTGTACCACAATGCTGGATGGGAGGGAGACTATCTACTGTTATGCCATGATGTCGATGATAAGGATATGCAATGGTTCGCGGATAGAGGTATCATTACAAGGTCTGTGGCACCTCTTTACGACAGGGATTTCGAGCACTTTCCCCCTACCATACTTTCAAAGCTCTATCTGTTCGGTAACTATTTCAAGCGCTGGAAAAGGGTTCTGTTCCTCGACGGTGACATTACGGTCAAGGCAAGCCTGGAGGGTATGCTCGATCTACCAGGTTTCTCCGCCGTGGAGGATGTCCATTCGATACCCCTGAAAAAGCAGTTCTATAGTAAACGTCATCTGACGGACAACGGATCAAGGTCCCGATTGGCCAGGTTGAGAAGCACGTATGATATGAGCCGGACCGCTTTCAATGTCGGGGTCATGTCACTCGACACTGAAGTGATTCGTGACAATACCTTCGGTGAGATGGTTGATCTTTTCAATGAATATGGATTGCTGTCGCCTTACAACGAGCAGGCTATTCTGAATCTTTATTTTGTGGATCATTGGTCCCCCATGCCTCTGGTCTACAATAACTATTATCTCTATTATCGTCCGTACTGGACACTGAAACCTAGGATGTCCGAGGGAATATGCGATCATTTCATATTCCAGAAACCGTGGAAGGTCAGACAGGGACATTATTTCACTCAATGGTCGAGATATCTCCATTCTGCAGATGAGATCGATCTGGATCTGAGACCACCGCCCGCGAGGGTCTGGACAGATAAAGAGATAGATGACTGGACCCGCTACATGAGGGATATGATGGTAAGAAGGAACATTCCCTTATTGGTCAACAACAGGATAATGGAAACCCTGGAAAGGGTACTTGGAATGAGCGGCAGGATGCTCCATACGGTCTCGCCCCCCCTCTATGACCGCATCCGGGGAGGATGATGCCAGGGTTTGCAGAGGATTTTGAATGTAATTATGAATGATGGAGGCCGACATGTCAAGGGAAGTAATTGTGACCCTATCGGATGCTGGATACCTGCCCCAGGCCAGGCAGTTGTTCTCAAGTGTCTATCACAATTCTGGATGGGAAGGCGATTACCTTCTTCTTGGACAGGGGATCGGACAGGATGACATGGCCTGGTTCAGGGAAAAAGGGATCAAGGTGAGGTCGTTCCCAAAGATCACCGGAGCATCCTTCAGGAAGCACCCCTCAACGATACTGGGAAAGTTCCACCTCTTCTCGCCCGAATTCAAACGCTGGAAGAAGGTAGTATACCTGGATGCGGATATCATCGTTGAAGCATCACTGGACGATCTGAAGGATGTAAAGGGCTTCAGTGCGGTTCCGGATATCCATTTCAAATCCCTCGAGGACCAGTTCATGAGACCGGAGAAGGACCTTGATCCCGGACAGAGGAATGTTTACGAATTACTTATCGAGCTCTTTGACATGAAGGAGCCCGCATTCAATTCCGGAGTGATGGCCTTTGATACGGGCATTATAAGGGACGAAAATATGGTGGATCGTCTTATGGACCAATACCGCATGTTCGGTTCTGTTGCCAATTCCGATCAAAGCATATTCAACCTTTTCTTCTACAGGGATTGGCACCGTCTCCCCCTTGTCTACAATAACTACTTCCCCTACAGGAGACCGTCATGGAAACCAGGATACGTACCAACGGACAGCATTGTCCAGCATTTTTTATGGGATAAACCGTGGACACGCGATAACAGACATTATGACCGATTATGGAAGCACAACCTTTCCATAGCCCGGTCAATAGACCTTGAAAACAGGATAGGGCCAAAGAAAGTATGGACCGAAGATGATAAAAAGAAGCAGGGGGCTCTTCTGACATCCCTCAATCGGGAACAGGGTTTCATCACCAAGTATTTTCTGTCGAGCGTTGACAGGATCGACTCGACAGCGGGAAAGATTGGATCGTCCATCAGGAAGTTTAGGAATCATTGAACGACCATCCTCGTCAACCAGGTACCTCATGAGCGTTCCTTAATCCAAAATCAAGTGGCTTATCGTCCGATCATATCAACAACTTCAAAGGTCACAATCCTCGGGTACGAAAAAAATCAAAAAAAGTTGATGAAGACATGTTAGGGTTCGGCCAGTTCAGATCGATGGTGGAATCAGCATTCTGCATAGGTTCCGGGTTTGAACGAACAATTCCTGCAAAATGGCATAAAGGATTACAGGTGATGATCCATGGTGCTAGCATATGAAAACATTTTATTGCAGGGAGGAAATCTGTGAAGTAATGGAAATAGGAAAATGCCAATGAGCATTTTGCTCCAGGTCGGACAAAGAACGGAGATCGAGCGATGTCCTCTAATGTGATAGTAACACTTTCGGACAGGAACTATATGGATCAGGCCAAGCAGCTCTTCTCGAGTATATACTATAACTCGGGCTGGAAGGGAGACTACCTGTTGCTTGGCCAGGGTATTTTCGATGATGAAAAAAAATGGTTCACAGACCGTGGCATCATCGTCAGGGACATAGACCCGCTGAGGATGGAGAATTTCCTCTGGCTTCCCGGAACGGTTCTTGGCAAGTTCTATCTTATCGACGAATGGATGAGGAAATGGGACCAGGTGCTTTACATCGATGCAGATGCCACGGTGGGAGCAAGCCTGGATCCTTTGACCAGATTGAAGGGCGTATGGGCATCACCGGATTTTCATTGCAGGAAATTACGGGGTCAATTCCTCGAACCCCGTATGCTCGGTAATGACCCCAAAAAGAAAGATGCTCTTGAAAGGCTCACAATGTCTTTTGATACAAATGCCATCTCATTCAATTCCGGGGTCATGCTTTTCGAGACCCGTTCACTCCCGGAAGACCCGTTCACCAGGTCTATCGAGCTCTATCGTGATCTTGAACCGATAGTCCTTCATGACCAGAGCATATTCAACCTTCTTTTCTATGGTATTTGGAATCACCTTCCCCTCGCATACAACAACTACCACCTCTACAAGCGCGATCCTTGGTCCATCAGTTTCATGAAATGCGAAGGGGTAATAGACCATTATGTTCTTGACAAGGTATGGAAGACCAGGAACAGAGATTACTATCCGAGGTGGAGAAACCTTCTTGATAAAGCGGACATGATCGATCTCGCGAAGAGACCCGACGCGAGCAGAACGTTGACGGACGATGAGGTCGCAAGGATATCCCGCAGACTCTCCATCAGCACACCTAGGAGGGACCGGATATCAAATATGTTCCACGGTTCCGCAAGGGTCGTGGACAGGTCCCTGGGTTTGATTGGCAGGAAGCTGAGAAAGACCTCCCCGGGATTGTACCGGATGATAAGGAAATGATGAAGAAGGAGAAACGTAAGTACAACAAGTTCAAGATGTTCGAGAGCATCATAACCCTACCCCGGACCTATCTCCAGGTACGCCTGGTCAAATTATAAAACCAAGTGAAGAGCCCACATTTATGAAAACCAACAATTTTGATATCCCGCATGATAAACTTGTAAGCATTATGCAAATCGCTGGATTATCTTGCACAGGTTATCCGAGCTTGTGGATTTGCGGGATGAGACCAGAATGGTAGAGGTTTCCGACAGGTGAGCGAATAGCAACTTCAATGATAGGAGTATCCGTGGAAAGATCCTTGGGATGGTAACCATGGCGATAAGGGGATCGGGAAGAGGGGATCGTTGATAAAAAGGAAAAACCCCAGGTTCTATGATATCATCCACAGATGATGGAGATCAAGACGGTATCATCGATCCGAATTGGCTTTGCAGCGGTCATTCGTGACGGATCTGAAGATCCTTTCAAGTTTTACCACTTCTTTCTCGGCGGAAAATCTCCGGATAATTGTATTCCTTCCGTTCTTTCCAAGATATGATCTCAGTTCGGGATCCTCCATGAGCCTGATCAACGCACGGGCAATCTCCCCTGAATTCCTCTGTTCCACCAGGATCCCATTTATTTCATTCTCGATAAGTTCTTCTATGCCAGGCATTTTCGTGGTCAATACCGGGATCTCCATTGCCATGGCCTCCTTGATAGAATTTGGCAACATATCCATATCATTGTCGTGTGCTATAATGGATGGCAGACAGAATATCATAGTGTCGCTTAGTTCTTGAACGATCTCTTCCTGGGTCAATCTGCTCTCGATGGATGATCTTTCTGAGAGCCCCTTTTCCTCGATCAGGACTTCGTATTTTTCTTTCAACGGACCGTCTCCGATCAACAGGAACTCGAAATCATTATTCCCGTACCCATGAATTATGGATATCGCTTCTATCAGGTATTCGATCCCTTTTTTTTCTATGAACCTGCATATTGTTGTTATCCTCTTCTTTTTCTTCTTCTTTGGATCGTGTAATGGTTTGAATTTTTCAGTATTTATGGCACTCCTGATCACCGAAACATTCTTGATACCGAATCTATTTTCTATATAATTTTTGTTGAAATCTGATATTGTCATGATCGAACCGGATTTTTTCAATATTTCGCTTAAATTATCAAGTTCTTTCGATTCTACCGAGTGGTATATCTCTCTTGCTCTCATTGTATTCGTGAAAGGAACTTTTTTGCTCGAAGATATTAGGTAGGCCCTCAAGAGATTCTTGCTGTTTGAAAATGGGCTGTGAATTAAATCTACATCAAGATCTTTGATGTTTATGAGACTCAGGTATATATCCATGATAACCCATGGATCTTTGATATATCTGCAAATTTTTGATAACAATTTGAGAGTGTCCACCGGTTGTCTCAGGATGCCCATCGAGGATTTACCCGTGAAATCGATCAATTTATCCAGTCCCCTCCTGTAATCCCTGCCCGGAGCAATGGTCCTATCGATCAAACCGTATTCAAATGCCTCTTTATGTGCTCTGTCCAGTTCCCTGCGATCTGCAATGATGTGAACATCATGATGCAACTTGACCAGTTCCACCATCTCGTTCAGAATGAATGCTTCGGATGAAATTTTTGGAAATGTTCCCAGAACATACAATATTTTCATGCCTGTCCCTTTATTCCCGATCAGTGTCTATGTTCAATTTTCATTGGATTCCCGGTCACATATCTGAAAACTTCGATCAACTTTTTCGCTTCCACATGGACATTGAATTCTTTTATGACCTTGATTCTTCCCTCCTTCCCCATTCTCTCTCGCAATCCGGGATCGGTCATCAATCTTTCCAATGCTCGGGCAATGGCCATTGGGTCTTCTGGTGATACGAGCAATCCCGACACATCATCCTCAACTAGTTCCTCTATACCGGATATATTTGTTGTTATTACGGGAATTTCCATTGCCATCGCCTCCTTCAACGAGTTAGGCAGGATATCCCTGTCTCCACTTTTCGTGATCACCGATGGTAATACGAAGATATCCGACCTCTTCAATTCCTCAATGATCTCCTCCTGAGGCATTACCTTTTTAAAGAGGACCTTATCTTCCATATCCAGTTTTCTGCTCAATCTGTGATAAGTCTTCAATAGAGGCCCATCCCCGATGAGGACGATTTCGAAATCCTTTCCTTTTCTTTTCATAATTTGACAGGCTTGAAATAGATATTCAATTCCTTTTTTCTCAACGAATCTGCCGACATAGATGATCCTCATTCCGGGTTCGCTCTTCCTTTTTTCATCTCCTGGTTTGAACTTCTCCGGATCGATGGCGCTGTGGATCACCTCCGGATCCCTGCCAAATCTTTTCCTGATCACTTTACTGTTATATTCTGAGATGGTAATGATCCTGCTGGCTTTGTCCACTTTTTGACTCTTGGTCATGATCAGTTTTTGCGAGGCCTTCTCGTACAGGTCAAGAGCTCTGAAAGTTATTGTGAAAGGACATTTGAACTTCTCCGAGATGAATTCTGCCTGACCTAAATGGTTCAGATGAGAAAACTGAACATGAACAAGATCGGGTCGTTCTTTGATCTTCCTGTAACCCAGATATGTATCGGAAATAGAGAAGATACTGTTATGGGTCTTTACAAGCAAACGAATTGAACTGGCGGTTTCTCCGGGATGTATGATCATATCATAACATATTTTTACACCGAAATCAATTGTCTTCAAAGCACTCATTAACAACATTCCCAAATTATAACGAGAATTATTAAAATATCCCTTTAAAAACAATAATCTATTGATGTTGTAATTCCTGAAATGTATCGTATCCTTATTCAGTTTATACTCCCGTACCACCCCATTTTGCCTTCCGAACTCCCTGTCCGGCGCAAGGATAGAGACTTCGTGCCCCTTGCTCTTCAATTCCACTATCTCATTCAGAATACAAGCCTCACTGGAGATCTTCGGAAATGTACCCAGAAGATACAGGATTCTCATCCGCTTCCTCCGAACAATGGTTTGGTGAGTGTAATGTATTCATCGATATCTAATTGTCCATGTCCTTCTAGGCTCATTTTCTCTGGATTGTTCGGTATATGCCCCATAACCGCCCATCAGCTATAAATATGGATTATGAAGTGCTTGTCGGGAGACCATGGAATTGAAACGGATAGTTGGAACCAGCTACTCCCTTGGAATTGCCCATTTCAAGCTGCGGAACGAGGGTAGCTATTTTGGAATAATCTGGTATCTCCTGAATCCGATACTCATGTTCATTCTTCTGCTTGCCGTCTTCTCGGAAAGACTTGGAAATGACATCGATAATTACCCGTTGTATCTCCTCTTGGGAATCATCATGTTCAATTTCTTCCAGGCCATCACCTCGGAATCCACGAAGGTAATCAGGAGAGACAGGGGCATGATAAGGTCCATCAGATTCCCCCATGAATCATTGATAGGCTCCATTGTAATTGTTGCTCTTTTCTCTCATTTCTTCGAAACAATTGTGATGATCATCTTTCTCCTGATTTTCGACCTTTCTCTTTTCGGACTTCTGTTTTATCCGTTGATAATATTGCTTTTCAGTCTTTTTTCCTTGGGTGTATCCCTGATATTGTCATCTATCGCCGTTTATTTCGTAGATCTAGACAATCTATGGTCTTTTGGAATGAAGCTCCTCTGGTTGGCGACGCCCATTTTCTACTCAATACCTGATTCCGGAGGATTGTACCTGATGAATTTGATCAATCCACTTTACTATTTCATTACTCTCTCCCGTCATATTATCGTTTATCATGAACTGCCACCTTCCTGGATCCTTATTGGAACACTGGGGTTCACGATAATATCCCTGGTAATGGGATTGATAATTTTCAAAATGATCAGTAAGAAGTTCGCCGAGATGGTATGATGCACAGATTGGAGATAAACAGGGTTTCAAAGGTGTTCAGGATAGGGTCCATGAAGGACCAGGGTGCACTTTCGAAAGTACTATCGATGATCTCGGGCAAGGAACACAGGGAAAAGATCATTGTTCTCAGGGATATATCGTTTCATGTCACCCGGGGTGAGTGTGTCGGTCTTATCGGGGACAACGGAACCGGTAAGAGTACCCTGATGAGAATACTTGCTGGTATCTATCCCCAGACGGGTGGAGAGGTCAAAGTTTGTGGGAATATCGTCCCGATCATCGGGCTGGGAAGCGGCTTCCAGATGAGATTGACCATGAAGGATAATATCTATCTTGCTGGCTCCCTTTTCAACATGAGCAGAAGAACGATCCGGGAGAAGTTCGATTCCATTGTCTCATTTGCCGAACTGGATGACTTCATTCATACCAAATTGTTCCAGTTCTCCGAGGGAATGAGACAGAGATTGGCATTTTCGATAGCCATACACTCCCACCCGGATATTCTGCTGATGGATGAGGTTTTCGAGGTTGGAGACCAGAGGTTCAGAAAGAAAAGTTCCGAAAAGATAAAGGAACTTGTTGACAAAGGTACCTCGGTGTTACTCGTGAGCCATGAACTATGGATGATCGAGAAACATTGCGAAAGATCCATATGGCTCAAGGATGGTCGTGTTTACATGGATGGGCCCACCTCAAGTATCCTCTCCCAATACCGGAAAATCAGTGCATGAACCATGGTCTCAATGTATCCGATGTTCTCACTTAGAGGTGGCCGTGATAAGCTCTCTTATCCTGTTGATGAATCTCCCTGTATCGAACTCTCTGGCTCGTC
>Ga0272441_10014553_pt1 | contig 11139 bp, 11 predicted proteins | sample SSMProp6N_FD_193582 | JGI IMG/M metagenome (GOLD analysis project Ga0272441, IMG submission 193582) | Marine sediment archaeal communities from Little Sippewissett salt marsh, Falmouth, MA, United States - SSM-Prop-6N | ecosystem: Environmental > Aquatic > Marine > Wetlands > Sediment ... | reverse complement strand
TCTGAACCGCCTCTTGGAACGCAGACTCAAGCACCATGGTTGAATGGAGGATGTTGCGTGCAAACGCCTGCGATGCTGGCTCATAGACGTAGATGAACTCATCGCCAACGAACTTGGAGAACAACGGCCGGCTGTGCATGTAACGACGGACCAGCTGTTGATAACTGGCCATGAACGCACTCAGTTGGTCTCCCATCGCAGCGGCGGCCTCCAAGAAAGCGCCAAGTTCACCAGCTACGACGATACCCTCCATGACTCTCTTCACACCTTTCCGAGGCGTCTCTTCCCGTGGCTCAGACTGACTTGTGCGGCATCGCTATTCTATGCCGACTGAGTCGTCGGCAGCAAGCCGGTGGCTTCCGCCCTGCACTGCAGCCCAAACAGAGTGTCGAACCCGCAGGTCTTGGCCCCGAGTTCTGAGAGCGGCGATCAGCGAGAACGCAGATCCGAATAGCATATACGCTTGACGTGACCGAACCCGTGGAGACAGCTATAGTGCTTATCCCTTTGGAGCAGCAATGGGCACCATAACCGTTCTCTATAGGCCCGTTGCTGCGATAATATCGTCTGCAATGACAATGCTCGTAGGAGCTTACTACTCGGATCTGAGCGGCGACTTGCTCCTCGCTACCGACGGGCTCACGCTAGTTCGCAACCAGACAACTGGAGAATGGCGAACAGAGGCCACCGATAGCGTGAAGAGCCTGCGCCTAAGCAGCGAAGTAGCCTTCTCTCTCTGGGTCATTCCGCCAGATAAACTACTTCCTTGCTCATGTATTCCGCGAACCCTACTGGATTGAACTTGGGAACAAGTCCTCAGCGGTTGACATCATTCTCAGAGATGAGGCGAAATACATGGTCCCAGAAGCCGAGATCGATGACCTCGAAGAACGAATGCAGTCATTCAGACTACCATTCCCGAAGCAGAATGAAGGCAGAAGCCTAGTAGTGATGGTTGGCGGAGTGGAGCGCGACGGAATGACCGGACTTCGCGCCTGGAGGTTCTTCCACGGGAGGACGGAGATAAACCATCAATCCGTTCCAGCAATCTACTCACTCCATGACAGAGCAGCCGAGCAGGGAATCATCCAAGAACTACTGTTCAACAAGGACACCGAAACATGCGTTGCGCGAGCAATCAGCGTCGCCGCGGAGAGATGCCCCAATCTCGTTGGAGGACAGGCAACCCTCCGAAGGCTATCAAGCGACTTCGACCTCAAGCAGCTCCCGCCAATCCTTCCAACTAGAGGTGATCCCGATGCAGAAGATCAAGAGCCTGGTTGAGGCCCGGAAGGAGTTCGCTACCAGAGAGCAGTGCGAGGAACATCTCACCAACTAGACGAGTTCTGCTTCAGGCACCGGCACCGACATGAGAAGTCGAAACTCATGGATCTCGTTCTGGCGAGCTGCTAACGATGCTTGTCGATGTGGTCCCGCGCGAATTGGTGTACTTCTTGAAGCAAAGCGTTAGCTTGGTCTTTCGCCTCTCGATACTTAGTCCAAAGGCCCATGTACTCGTCCCATCGCTCGTCTGGCACCCCAGACAGGCTATTAAGCTGAACCGGCGCTGCGATGTCATGCCGTATACCAGTCATTAGCTGAATGAGGCGCTCGGCATTGAGTGCTGCAGCGGGCGCCTCATCTTTCACCCTCCATTCCAGGCCGATGATTACGGGCTCTGAATCAGGTGCGCCTTCAGCGAATGGAGCACGCCGACCAAGCAGCTCATCAGTCTTGGCCCGATACTCGAACACGAGATCATCTAGCGATCCTTCGATCTCTTCTTTCAGTTTCTCTAGCTCCGCCTGCTGCCGCTGCAACGCCTTCACATCGTGCATTTTCTCTCCCTCCTCGGCTCTCTGTGCTACGCATTCTAGTACAGTGCTGCCTCAAAGGGCTCTGCTTCGGGTGTCGGCATCGACATGAGAAGGCAAGGCTGATGGATCTGGTGCTGGCGAGCTGCTGAGAGCCTCTTCTCGCGTCTCATTCACGAAACCGCGTGAGAGGCGCCGAAAACAGGCGTTGCTGTTGCAGGTGAACGCATGAGCGGCATACAGATCTAACGCCTGACAACACAGTTCCACAATGCTGCTGGATGCAAGGCGCTCCAGCGTGAACACTGAATCCACTATCCGCTCTGGCTTGCCATACTCATCCGATGGCTTGAACCCCCACGGAAGCCCCGGAACGATGACATGGCGAAACCATCGAAACCCATCCAGCCCCCGCTGATAGTAGTAGAGGTCCGAAATGCCACACTGTTCGCCGCCCAGGATCGGTGTCTGGGCAAACTGGTTCGCACTGTTATCCCAAATGGCGTCAAGGATGCAGCGAATCTCATCCCGCGCATCAGTAAGGGACACATCCTGCAACGGCTTCCTATACGCATCGGCGAAGTTGGTCAGGGGCTGGTTCGCTGGGCACTCATCCCAAGGAATGTCCGGTATCAAGGCCCTGAGAAATGCAGCATCAAACGCACCACTAGCACCAACCGAGATACACACCTTCTCGTTCAAGGCCAGCGTCTTTAGCATGTCTGGTCTCAGATAGACAGTCGCTTCCTCCTTGAACTCGTTTGCGCCAGCAAGAAGGCCAAGCTGTAAGTCATCCGAGCAAAAGACGAGGTCCCGAAGGTCCGGCGGCAGAACAGCAACCACGAAGCTCATCTGAGGCGGCACCTCCACATTGGAAATCGCAGCGCACGGTCCTAGATAGACCGCAGGGTATGGGATGCCTGCTCGAATGTGAAGCCCCCCACCCCCACTGTGCTGCTGTGGCGAGTAGTCGATAGGGGCAATAGTTGCTCGACCCAAGATGGGAACCTCACATTCCGAGGCACTGCTGCCTCAAAGGGATAAGCGCTACAGCTATCACCACGTCGCAACGCACGAACGCGTTCTACACTCAGTCCTCCAGGCTCCAAAACGGCCTATCCCAAAAGCACAGTGGACTCTCCTGCCTGCTAACCCTTCCAGCCAGGGTGATGCTGCCTCGCCTTCACACAGCTCAGGCAAGTGGCTATCATGATCTCACCATGATCCGCAACTACGCTGTCTTGATGGTGACGGTCTTTCTGGTTGCCTTCACATGCTTCGCAGTATGCTCCCTCCCGATGTCAGATGCGCTCTCTGCCCTGCCGCGCGATCTCTCGGATACGATGCTACTCTTCACCAATTGGAGTCAGATCAAGATCAAGCTTGGCCTCGAGGGCGCGACCAGCGGTAGCCCCTTGGACGCACGTATGGGCCTTGCCCGTAGGTGCACGCAGGAACTAGCAGTCGCAACGGCTTTCGGGCTTGCCAACATGGATACGCATGCTGACATGTGGGGCTGGGATGCATCAGATCTCGACTGGGAGACTCAACTCATCAGTTCGGAGTTTCCCCCCATCTACGTGCTGAAGCTTCGAGAGGACTTCGACTTCTCACCGGTCGCTGTTGGGTTCATGGGGCGCGGATTCGTTCAGACAGACTCTCACGGTGCGGTTCTGTACTGGCACAGCATGGATCCTAGCCAGTCCTGGCTCCGAACGACTGAGCTTTCGATCCTGAACACGGCCTATGTTGCAGAGGAGCGACTCATGGTCCTGTCGAGTTCGCCAGTGGCAGTTCAGCAGTGCCTCGCTGCGCGGGCAGGCGACATCGAAAGCCTAGACGAAGATCCATTCGAGGCGGCAGCTGTAGAACATCTCGGCGCGATCGATTCGGCTATAGCACTGCGTGGCCTAGGCGAGTGCATCCGATTCACTTCCAACTCGTTCCTAGACCTGATCGGCACCTTGCCAACCAGCGAGGGCATTGAAGATCTGAAGGCCTCTCTCCAGCAGCGTGAGCTCCTGGTCCCATATCGAGTCTTTGCGACCGGATATGCAGACTTAGACGGAGAGCGGGCCGGCGCTATCGTGTTTGAGTACGACAACTCGGAGTTGGCGCTTCTTGACATGCCCGCCCGACTTCTGTTAGCTGAGGAGGGGATGAGCGCGTACTACAAAGCACCAATTGCCGAGGCATGCTTCACAGTACAGTCATGCGAGGTTCTCGACAGCGCCATCGTCATGTCCGTCGCTCCAGTGGCGAACCAGCCGATTCGGCTGTTCAGGATGATGTTTTACCTCGACGCGATCTTCGCAGGCTGCTCGACGTGACATATCGATTCCGCCGGATGTTACCAGGAAACAGCTAACGAACGCGTTCTACATCCAGTCCCCCAGGCTCCAAAGGACCCTATGGCTCCGCTTGTAGTCAGTCACTACGCGTCTACCTGAAACGGTCCAATGCGTAGCTATCCCGGGACCGCGACATCATCAGCGCACTGCGACTTGCATACCATTGCCCCTCTGGCACGGGCGTGAGGGAGCGTGGCTGATCTGGCTGACTGCATGCCAGGACGCAATCCCGTGAGCCATGGCAGCGTGAAGCCAAACCCCTTGACCTGCGGTCTCCTCGGAGTCAGTGCCGAAACTCGCGTCGACCAGTGAATACCAAGGCAATGTCGTGCTCATCAGCGGCGCGGATGACCTCCTCATCGCGGATCGAGCCACCGGGCTCGACGATTGCCGTGATCCTCGCTTTGGCTGCAAGATCGATCGAATCACGGAACGGGAAGAACGCGTCGGACGCTAGCACCGCGTGTAGTGCCCGATCTCCGGCCTTTCGGATTGCCAGTTCCACCGCATCCACGCGACTCATCTGTCCAGCGCCAATCCCCACCGTGCAACGTTCCTTGGAAAGGAGAATCGCATTCGACTTGACCCACCGCACCGCCCTCCATGCGAAGAGCAGTTCATCGAGCTCCTTGTCCGTCGGCACACGGGAACTCACAATCTGCATTTCCTCGAGAGAGATCTCCCCGCTGCTCGGAGTCTGCGCGACCACCCCGAACGCGGTCTCGCGGACCTCGATTCCGATACCCTGGTCGAGCAGCTCTCTCCCCGCCTCCATGATCAGCAGCTTCTTTCGCTCCCGGAGGATCGGCAGTGCGTCCCGATCGATCTCAGGGGCGATCATGGCATCAAAGAAGTGCGCTGCGACAAGTTCCGCCGCAGCGCGCGTCACCGGCCGGTTCACCCCCACAATCCCGCCGAACGCAGATTTCGGATCGGCTTCGTGGGCACGTTCGAGCGCCTCTTCGATCGTGTCGGCCGAGCACAGGCCGCAGGGATTCGTGTGCTTGACAAAGATGGCCGTTGGTTGGGCGAAAGCATGCGGGATTCTTAACGCGGCATCCAGGTCGAGAAGGTTGTTGTAGGAGGGTGGCCTTCCCTGTAGCTGCTTGTAGCCGGCGCGTTCAGCGTAGAGAGCCGCTCGCTGATGCTTGTTCTCACCAGCTCGAAGTGCTTGCGTTTGCGGAACAACCAGGTTCAGTTGAGGGGGAAGTAGTTCATGCGAGAAGTAGTCCGCGATCGCACAGTTGTAGCGAATGACGTGGTCGAATGCTCTCCGAGCGAACTGCTGTGAGACCTCGGCGCGAAGGCCGCCGTGCTCGCGCAGCTCGTCAAGCAGGATTCCATAGTCCTCAGGCTCGGTCAGAACAGCGACCCATCGATGGTTCTTGGCCGCCGCCCGTATCAGCGCCTCGCCTCCGATGTCGACAAGTTCCATCGCCTCACCCATCGCCGTTTCCCCTGTGACCTGCGCCTCGAACGGGTAGAGATTGACGACCACGAGATCGACGAGCTTGACCCCATGCTCCTTTACGTCAGCGGCGTCAGATGCAAGATCGCGACGGGCCAGAATCCCCGCATGCACCAACGGATGGAGCGTCTTCACTCGCCCACCGATAAGTTCCGGGTACCCAATGTACTCGGTTAGATCCTCAACGGGAAGCGAAGCAGTGCGAAGATGCCGCGCCGTCCCCCCACCGGCCAATAGCTCTACGCCGAACTCGGACAGTCCTTTCGCTAGGTCGACCAGCCCCGTCTTGTCCGAGGCACTGAGCAACGCTCGTTGGACCGCAAGCAAGGCACACCTCCTCCAAATGCCCGCACTTGGTCGGCGAGCGGGATGCCGAACAGCGTAAGTGACTCACCGACACGCGTCCAGCACCACCGCGAAAACTCCCTGTAGGTCAGACAGCTCGGAGACGGAGGCTCCTGTTTGACGGGCGGCGGCTTGACAAAGCGCCGGATTCGACCTACTCTGCGGTCATCCATAGCCAACCGAAGGAGTAGAGACATGATCGTCCAGAGCATTCGCGTCGAGATTGTCTCCCCCCTCAATGGCAATGTGATCGTCCACCATCATATGAATCGGGCCTAGGTAGCGATTCCGCTGCTCTCAAGCGGAATCGAGGACCCAAGCCCGCTGGAAGCCAACGGTCGAGTGGCCGGTGGCTTTTGCTTTGGTCTCAGAGGGAACAGCGAGCGTGGTGAGATGGACGGAAAGGAGACGCTGATGCAACGAGACAGACCGGACCGGGCGAAGCAGCTCGCGCCAGCAGCACCGCCCGGCGCGGCCGACGTCATGCTGGATGACGCCGTACGCAAGTTCACCACTGAGCTCTCTTTGCGCGAGCAGTTCGAGGCTTGGGGGTATGCCGAGGTCGTGCCTCCCATCTTCGAACGATACGACACGTTACTCGCAGGAGGAATCCGCCCTGAGTGGGTCTACCGATTCACGGATCCGAGTGGCGAGGTTCTTGCACTGCGCCCTGATCTCACCACGCAGGTTGCCCGCGTGGTCGCGACGCGGCTTCGCGAGCAGCCTATGCCTCTTCGCCTGTTCTACGTCGGCAGCGTGGTTCGTCGTCCAAAGCCTTTCAAGGGACTGCGCACGGAGTTCTCTCAGGCGGGAGTCGAGCTCGTTGGCTCCAGCAAGCCGATTGCTGATGCAGAGGTTGTCGCGCTTGCGATCGAGGCTGTGCTGCGGCTGGGCGTCGACGACTTCCAGATTCACCTCGGCCAGAGTGCGTTCTTCCGTGGTATTGCAGAGGAGACCGGACTCCTTGACACAGAGGTCTCTGACATCAAGGAACTCCTCGATCGCAAGGACAGACAGTCACTCGAGCGCTTCCTGAGCGGCCTTAACCTCTCTTCCGAGCATCGTCAGGCGATCCTGGCCTGCGTAGATCTCTGCGGTCATGAAGAGGTGCTCGATCGCGCCTACGCATTGGTCCAGAACCAGGCCTCCAGGGTGGCCGTCGGCAATCTTGCCGAGATCTATCAGGCATTGGATGAGTGTGATCTCAAGGACCGCTCCCTGATCGACCTCGCCGAGGTCCGCGGTCTCGGCTACTACACGGGGATGATGATCGAAGGCTTCAGCCGATCCCTGAGCGTTCCCATTCTCGAAGGCGGGCGATACGACAACCTCATCGGCAAATTCGGATATGGCTGTCCCGCTGTCGGCTGTGCGTTCGACGTTCCTCGCCTTGCAGCGATATCCGACAGTGGAACGCCTTTGCCGCGGCCGACGGCGGAGGTTCTCATTCGCATGCAGGCCTCTGAACTCAAGGAGGCCTTCGCTCTCGCCACAGCGCTCCGATCCGAGGGCCGTCGCGTCGAGCTGGATGTCATGGAGCGCGACGAGAAGGAGGCACTGGCGTACGCCCGGCAACAGGGCATTGCCGACCTCATCTCCGTGGATAGCGCCGGAGCACGGACACTTGACGTTTCCACACAAGCGTCGCGAAGAGAAGAGCCATGAGACAGCTAACAGTCGCGGTTCCCAAAGGCCGGCTGCTGGTGCCTACCTTCGATTTGCTCACACGAATCGGTGTGACAATCTCAGTGTATTCGGAGGATTCGCGGGCTCTCGTTTTCTCCAGCGATGACGGCCAGTATCGCCTCCTGATCGCGAAGCCGATGGATGTACCGACGTTCGTGGAGTACGGCGCAGCCGATCTCGGCATCGTAGGGAGTGACATTCTAATGGAAGGGGAGCACGACATTCTTCAGCCGCTCGATCTACGCTATGGCGTCTGTCGCCTTGTTCTCGCAGCGCCGCAGGAGTCTGCGGACGATTCGCTCGCTCTCCACCGAGTCCACCGCGTAGCCACGAAGTATCCCAATTCGACGGCACGCTACTTCGCCCGTCGCGGGCTTCAAGTCGAAACAGTCAAGCTCTACGGTTCAGTAGAGCTAGCTCCGAGCGCAGGACTCTCGACACTGATCGTCGATCTTGTTCAGACGGGTGCGACCCTGAAGCAGAACGGCCTCACCGCGATTGCCGAGGTTGCATCCACCAGCGCCTGGCTGATCTCGAATCGAGCCAGCCACAAGATCCGGTTCGCCGAGATCGCCACGCTGATCCGGAAACTGACAGAGGCGACATCATGCTGAGGATCATCCGAGCGGCCGATCCACGGGGCCAAGAGAGGATCCAGCAGCTCATAGATCGCGCGTGCGTCGAGCGGGAGGTTGAGCCCCAGGTTCGCGCCATCCTCGATGCCGTCCGCCGCAAGGGAGACGAGGCAGTCCTGGACTACACATGCCAGTTCGATGCTGTGACCCTGACAGCCAGGCAATTGAAGGTCAGCGACGCGGAGAAGGCTGCCGCCGAGAGAGCAACCGCCTCCGATGTGCGGACGGCAATCCTTGGCGCGAAGGCGCGAATCGAGACGTTCCACCGCCGCGAGCTTCGGACATCGTGGGAAGCAGAACCGGAACCAGGCTTGCGATTCGGTCAGATCGTTCGCCCCCTCGACACGATCGGCATCTACGTACCCGGCGGCGAGACAGCCTATCCATCAACCGTCCTAATGAACGCCATCCCCGCGCGGGTTGCCGGTGTCGGGCGCATCGTCCTCGTGACGCCCCCTGGCGCAGACGGCCAAGTCAACGCGTACGTGCTGCTTGCCGCCGCTTGCTGCGGCATCGAGGAGATCTATCGTATTGGAGGCGCGCAGGCGATCGGTGCGTTGGCGTATGGGACGGAAACGATCCCTCGTGTAGACAAGATCATCGGCCCGGGCAACGTCTACGTAAACGTCGCGAAGCGGTTGGTCTTCGGCGTTGTGGGTATCGACAGCCTCGCAGGCCCAAGCGAGGTCGTCGTCCTCGCTGAGGAAGGTGCAGATCCCGTCCTCGTAGCCGCTGACCTCCTCTCACAAGCCGAACATGACCGGCTGGCGACCGCCGTGCTCGTCACGCCAAGCCACATCCTCGCTCAAGCGGTTGCCAAGGAGGTCGCATGCCAGGTCCAGTCGCTGAGTCGGGCTGATGTGATTGTCGAGGCCCTCAAGATGCACGGCGCAATCATCCTCGTGGAAAGCCTGGATCAGGGAATCGACATGGTGAATCGTCTTGCTCCCGAGCACCTCGAGGTACTCGTCGAACAGAGCGATGCCGCCATCTCACGGCTGCGCAATGTCGGCATGATCCTTGTCGGCGGGAGTACACCCGTTGCGCTCTGCGATTACGGTGCCGGACCGACTCACGTCCTCCCGACCGGAGGAGCGGCCAGGTTCGCATCGCCTCTCAGCGTCAGCGATTGCCTCAAGCACTCGAATCTCCTGGATGTAACGGTGGCGGAGGGCCGATCCCTGGCCAAGTCTCTTGAGCCGCTCGCAAGGATTGAAGGATTCACTGCACACGCCGCCGCAATGCGCCGGCGGAAGGAGTTGGGCAATGGATAGGCCGGTCTTGGACTTGATCCGACCCGAGGTTCGCACTCTTCAAGCGTACCACGTCGCAGCGCCACCGCACACGATCAAGCTCAACCAGAATGAGTCCCCGATCGAACTTCCTGATGCGATCAAGGCGGAGATCCTCGAACGCCTCCACGCCGTGCCATGGTCCCGCTATCCGCAGCCATCGGGCGATCTTGCCGACACGCTTCGGGATACGCTCGGTCTTCCGGAATCCATCGAGGTGCTGACTGGCAATGGGTCGAATGAGTTGATTCAAGCGCTCCTCGTAGCCGTGCTCGCGCCGGGGACGAGGATTGTGATTCCGGTTCCGACGTTCCTCCTCTATCAGCAATTCGCAACCATCCTCGGCGCCTCGGTAGTCAATATCCCACTCGAAGCGGACCTCACGTACAACGGCCGTCGGATCCGCGAGGCGATCGAGCGGAGGAACGCGAAGGCCGTGGTGCTGGCGCGACCGAACAACCCAACCGGAACGTCCATTCCGATCGGCGCCGTCGAGTGTTTGCTCAAGGAAACCGACGCCCTCATCGTGATCGATGAAGCGTATGCCGAATTCGCGGAGGACACAGTACTGGAGTTGCTGCCCGAGTATGACAATCTTGTCGTCCTGCGGACATTCTCCAAGGCAATGCGTTGTGCCGGCCTGAGGATCGGCTACATGGCGACCGGTGCGATGCTGGCACGACAGGTCGCGAAGGTCTTGCCACCGTTCAACATGAGCGCCATCAACTGCGAAGCGGTCCGATCGATCGTCAGGGGACGAGACCTGTTGCGGCCCGGGATCGACGCAATCCTGGCGCAACGCACATGGTTGACGGCGGCACTCAGAGAGATCGAGGGGATCACGCCGGTTCCTTCGCACGCGAACTTCCTCTGCTTCCACACGGAGATGCAGCCGCAGCTCGTCTTCGAGCGTTTGCTGGATGCCGGCATCCTGGTGCGGGACCTCAGCGGCTATCCATTGCTCTCCGATTGTCTGCGCGTGAGCGTGGGGACGCAGGAAGAGAACCGGGCGTTCGTCACCACACTGAAGCGAATCATGGAGGCACTATGAGCAGGCGAGAGGCGACCATCCGAAGAGAGACGAGCGAGACCGATGTGAGCGTTGGTTTGAAGCTGGACGGCACCGGAGCGAGCACCATCGAGACCGGGATTGGGTTCTTCGATCACATGCTCATCCAGGTCGCTGTGCATGGACTGCTGGATCTCAATGTTCGTGCGATCGGCGACCGGCATGTCGACAACCATCACACGGTCGAGGACGTCGGCCTCATTCTGGGCGAGGCGCTCTGCTGCGCCACTGGCGAGCGCACCTGTATCCGCCGCTACGGGTCGTCCATCGTTCCGATGGACGAGTCGCTGGCACTCGTCGCCATCGACCTCTCGGGGAGAAGCGGATGCTGGATCGAGGCGCCTTCCGCCGACAAGATCGGCTCATTCGACGCCGAGCTGATCGAGGAGTTCTTCGTCGGGTTCTCTCGTGGCGGGCGCTTGACGCTGCACGCTCGGATCCTACGGGGAGGCAACCGTCACCACATGGCCGAGGCCCTG
>Ga0272441_10014552_pt1 | contig 11139 bp, 10 predicted proteins | sample SSMProp6N_FD_193582 | JGI IMG/M metagenome (GOLD analysis project Ga0272441, IMG submission 193582) | Marine sediment archaeal communities from Little Sippewissett salt marsh, Falmouth, MA, United States - SSM-Prop-6N | ecosystem: Environmental > Aquatic > Marine > Wetlands > Sediment ... | reverse complement strand
CTGGGCGAGAGATGGGAGCGCGTGCTCACTGTCGATGCGACAACCGACGCCGTCATGATCAAGCTCAGCCAGGAATATGAAGAAGACGAGACCATGTACGTCATCGAGCACAACGGGACGCAGGTGGCTCTGTCGTACGATGGTGGCGATACCTGGGACTGGCAACGGAATTCGCCCGAGTCCATCCTCGACTTCGTCGTCGTTGACGAAGATACCCTGTACGCCGCTATCCCGGACGGCGAGGTGATGGTCAGCACGAACCACGCGAGGAGTTGGGACGATGCAGTCGATACCGGGTTGGACGAGGTCAACATGCTCTCGTTGGCGTCCGACGGCACGCTGTTCGCCGGCAGTAGGGACGGCCATGTTTCCTGCTCGGACGATGGCGTTGAGTCGTTCACGCTGTTGGAAGAGGACAAGCCTGTTGGTAGCGGCGATGTCCAGGTCATCGCGGACATCAACTTCGAAGACAACGGCTGGGTCTATGCCGCGACCATCGAGCCTGATGAGGGGCTCTGGCGTTGGAAGCTCGGCTCCTACGACGATTGGGAGCAGATGGACTATGACATAACGCTTCTCGGTGACGGGCAGCAGGTCGGAGGACTTCTTCTCGGTCCCGAGGGAACGCTGTACGCGTTGCGTACCGAGCAGGCCTCTGGCGACACTGGCGGCATGACTCGCTGGCTATGCCCCACGTGTGCCCCGTGCGCCGACCTCGAATATGACCATGTGGTCGAGGGACTCCCCGACGATGCGGAGTTCGAATGCGCCGATGAGTTCGTAACTTCCTACCCAATTGGCACCCTGTGGGGAGACGATGTTGAAAACGATGTGTTTGCTCTGGATGATGCCGGTCAACGCATCTTTCTCTTCAGGGATACGTTGTGCAAACGTGGTCCAGATCTGGAGACACCCGAAGACAAGACACATCTCGATCTGAACCCGTGCAATTGCAATCGCGATGCTGTTGTGCCCTTCGACTGGGAGGAATTCGACGAGGTAGATGAATACGAGTTCAAGGTCTACCTTGATGGTTCTCTCTCGGAGCCTCTCTGGAACGCCTACAGCGACTATGAGGGCATAGTCATCTCTCCCTGGGGAGACACTACCGACTTCCTGAGTGGTATGCGCTACGGCTGGAACGTGCGGACCACCGGTCCATATCTGAGTCCTTGGTCGTATGTCTGGACGTTCACACCGACTCTGTGTCCCATTGAGGACCTTGTCCCCGAGATCGGCGCTAGCGAAGTGTCGACCAGCCCCGTGTTCACGTGGAACTGCCCTGGCACTGTGGACGGCTTTGAACTCATGCTCGCCACCGACCCCTCCTACGCTGAGCCGATAGCGATGTTCTCCGGCGCGACCGTGCTCGCGGATGGGTACTGGGCCTGCGATCAGGCGCTCGAACCGGACACCAACTACTTCTGGCGAGTGCGTGCAGTTCGCGGTGACGCGATTGGCTCTTGGGTGGAGGGCTCCTTCAGGACGGCGCCCTTGTCCGCTGAGACTCCCGGTGTTGCAGCGGCGACTACTGTCGACATACCCTCGCAGCCTTCCTCAGTGAGTGACCACTTCATCTGGGCGATGTTCGGACTTGCGGCCATCCTGATGTCCGGATTAGTTGTGCTCGTGATGCGGACAGGTAGTCGCTACTAGGGTTCCCCTTCCCTCTCCCTGTCCTTGTGCCCGTCATTTCTGCCTCCCCTCTGCCATTCCTATACGTGCACTGCGCCAAGCTGTTGCAGCTATGGCGGGATCGAAAGGCCTGCCGGTCTTCAGGACGCCATAGATGATTTGGACGAGCCTGGGCATGTGCCACACCGCGCCACTGAACGCCGAATCGCGATGTAGGGGCAGACCTTGCGTCTGCCCGCCGTCGGAACGTCCGGATGCCCCGGTCTGGTGATGGTTCAGACTGCTTCTGTACTTGCCGCCATGTTGCACGGGCGGGGCCACGGCGAGAGACGGGCGGACACAAGGTCCGCCCCTACGTCCGGAATGGTGTGCGTATCGATCGGAAGGCTTTCCTATGACAATAACGTGGCGGGACGGGCATGCCTGTCCCCCTATATGTTGTCAGGAGTGTCAGAAGGGTGTCGCGGGAGAGGGGAATGACGCCAGGTGGCAGGCAGTTGTGCGGCCGGTCCAGAGGGGGCAGCGCGTTGCGGTCAGAGGTAGCGAAATCGGCTACTGTGAGTCTTCGGAAGTGGCGCGCTTGGCGATTGGCAGGGTGAAAGTGAACCGGCTGCCAAGCCCGTGCTCGCTCTCGACCGAGATGGTGCCACCGTGTGCCTCGACGAGCCCCTTCGATACTGTTAGCCCGAGCCCGTGCCCTCCGGTGGCCCGTGCGCGCGACTTGTCCGCGCGATAGAAACGCTCGAATATGTGCGGGAGGTCGGCAGGCGGAATGCCCTCGCCTGTGTCGGCAACGGACACTTCGACCATGTCGTCGATTTCGACTGCGGCAACTGTGACGCTGTCGCCCTTCCCGCTATGTGTCAGGGCGTTGCCAACGAGGTTTCGCAGCACCTGGCCGATGCGGTGGTGGTCGATTGACACCATGGGCAGGGTTTCGGGTACCACAGTCACAAGCTCTACGCCTCGTGCTGTCGCGCTGGCACGCTGCGCATTGACGGTCTGCTGAATGAGAGTGGCGGGGTCTTCAGGCTGCAGTTCGAGCGTCACCTGACCGGCCTCGAGCATGCTCAGGTCCTGGAGGTCGTCCACGAGTCTCGACAGCGTACTTGCTTCGTGGTCGATGACACCGATGGTCTCTTCGTCCGGCTCGATGACCTTGTCCCGTATCGCCTCAACATAGCCCTTGATGTTGGACAGAGGGGTGCGCAATTCGTGGGCGGTGTCCGCAATCATGTTGCGTTGGGACTGCAGCGACTGCTGTAGCCCATCGGCCATGGTGTTGAATGCGCGACCCAGCTCCGCAATCTCTCCTTCGCCATCGGCGTCAACTCGCTGTGACAGGTCTCCTGCGCCCAGTCTCCCTGCCGCGTTTGTCAGAGCACGGACAGGCGCGACAATACGGCGCGCCATGAAAAAGGCAATCAGCACGGCTACCGCCGCAGTGACGAGACAGCTCCATAGGAGCAGTCCTCCCACGCGGGCAATCATGGCTGCCATCAGCGCGACCTCCTCACCGGGCCGTGCATAGGGTGTGAAATGCAGTGTGCCGTGGCTCTCCTGGTCACGTGGACCCGTCAGCTCCATGCCCTGGTGCCCATTGTCGTAAACTTGGCCCAGGGAACTACCCTCCGAGTCTGCAACCACAATCCCGCTGTCATCCACGACCATAATGTGCCAGTCGTAGATGTCTGCCATCTGCACGATGTATGGCTGTATGCCTTCCCATCCTCCTGATGCCTTGTAGTAGATGGAAAGCTGCTGGCTGAGACCGTCCGCGCGATTCTGCTCCACACCCTCTCGGAAACGTTCGAACTCCGCGGATGTTGACTGGCTCAGAAAGAAGAACACGGCCCCGACTGCGATGAGGATTATGACTATGAATCCGGCGAGCAGCCGAATTAGAAGACTGTGTAACCTCACACGTCCTCCGAAAACACGTACCCAGCGCCATAGACAGTCTTCACATAGCGCGGATGGCCGGGGTCATCCTCTATCTTGCGTCGCAGGTTCCTGATGTGCGCGTCAACGGTCCTCTCGTATCCTTCGAAGTCCAGTCCCAGCGCCTTGTCGATGAGCTGGTCGCGACTGAATACGCGGCCGGGTTGCAGTGCAAGTGTGCCCAGAAGCTTGAACTCCGCGCGAGTGAGTCCAAGCGACGCCTCACCCCGGAATGCATCCCTGCGGCGGAAATCGAGCATGAGGTCGCCGCGGACAAGCTGGTCTGGACCGCGCTCTCCCGGCAGACGTCTGAGGACGGCACGCACGCGGGCGGCCAGCTCACCGGGACTGAACGGCTTGGTCACATAATCGTCGGCACCGATGTCGAGACCCTTGAGCTTGTCTTCATCGGTGGTTCGAGCGGTAAGCATGATGATGGCAACGTCCGATTCCTGTCTCAGCGTGCGACATACCTGGATGCCGTCCATCCGGGGCATCATGATGTCGAGCACCAGGAGGTCGGGTCGCTTCTCCCTCGCTATTGACAGCCCTTCCTCTCCATCGTGCGCTTCCAGTACGGTGTGTCCTTCCTTCTGAAGGTACAGGCGCACGAGCCTGGACGTATTCGGGTCGTCATCGACTACCAGTATCTTGTGTCCCATCGGCCCCTTCTACGCTCGAAATCCGCGCGTCTACCAATTCTAACGCACGATGTGGTTCTCAACATATGTATGGGCGAGGAAGAGGGGACAGACCCCTCTTCCTCGCCAGTGCATGTGGTATCCGGGAGAGTACTACGCTGCTGTCTGCGAACCAGCGCAATCGCCGCCGGGGCATCTGTCGCCGAATCCACCGGGAATCATACCGCGAGGGCCCATCTTGCCGCGCATCATGTCGCGGGCGCCTATCTTGCCGCCGCGCTGCATGAGAGGGAAGTCCTCGCCGAAGTCAGGTCTGGACTCCATCCATTCCTGCATGACTTCGCTGTTGTCAGGACGGGATTCCATCCATGCCTCCCACTCATCGACCTCTTCCTGCGTGACTACGCCTTCGTCGATCAGCGACTGGATGTGGGCATCGCGAGCTGCCTGCATCTCTGCCTCACGCTGCTCGCGCTGTTCCTGCATTGCCTGCTGGAAGGCGTCTTCAACGTCAGCCTGGTCGATGCCGAGGATCTCGGCCACTCGCGCCATCAGTTGGCTTCTCGGACTGTCCGTGTCCTCGGTGTCTGCCGAAACCGTTCCGACCAACACGCCGGTCAGTGCCATGGTGGCTACGAGTACTCCAATCAGGAGTTCTTTTCTCTTTGTCATGTCTCCAATACCTCTTCTACTTCTTGATTCATATCAGGGCGCTGTCTACGCCCGGGGTCTCGTGACGAGCTCTTCTCTTTGTGTTTTCCCCTTTCCGGCTGTGGCGTTGCCGCCGTCGTTGTCTCCTCTCGGAGTGTCCGCCGTCCATCTCTCCACAGACACCATGCTAGCAACGGAATTTCAATTTCCCGTGAACTTCTGCGTGTTATGAAAGCTTTCTCGTTCTCCTTTGGTGCCTGCAGCTAACGCACTCTTGTTTGACGCCCTCCCCGTGACGCATCGGCCATGTCCTCCGCATGGCATGGGTAGACCTGGACACTATTCGCAGGGGCAATGGCATGCCTCGACCGTTGCCTGATGGACCGCACGGGGTGGTACGTGGACGCAGCACGGAGACGACAGGTCATGAGAGGACGAACCCTGTGTTCGAACATGGGTCGTAGTGAATCGGGGAGCTGAGTACTGTGTTCCCGAGACTCGCAGAAACGCTCAGGGGGCTGCTTCCGCAGCCCCCAACTAGGAGGTGAAATTGTGAGACGCCCCAAAGGAGAGGCTTTGTGGCTATGCCGGTGCTCCCCATTACTCCGGCGAATAACCATAGGCTAGCACCGGAATGTCAATTTCTTGTGAAGAGCCGCGGAGTGCCAGTGAAGGAGCGACAAGTCAGGGAGGCAGAAGGTCGAACCTCCGAGAGTCCAAAGTCAAACGTCGAGCAAGAACAACCCATGTAGGGGCGGCCCCCCCCCGCGCGCCCGCACCGCCGTTTTGGCGCCCTCGTTCCATAACACGACCAGCGAATGCCGTCCATCACGGATGACGTTGGGAGCATGTTGCACATGCCCGCTCACACGTGTGTTACGGGCCCAATCCACAGGCTGCCCCGCCACCGCTGTTCGCCACCGTCGGTGTAGGAGCAGGGCTTGACCCTGCCCACAGCATAGTTGCCCCGTACCAACTGTCGAAATGGCAACGTGACCCGATCGCCCAGACGCAACAGACGGGCAGGACACGCGCTGCGAGGAAGATACCTGGAACAGGAAAGGGGGCCGATGAAGCGGCCCCCTCTTGGAAGTGAATCTCAACCTGCCACACACGAGGAGAAAGTGTGCGGCTGTACCGGTTTCACTGAGATCACAGTTTGTTGACCATACCGTAGCACCGGACTGTCGATTTCTTATGAAGGGCTCGCGAAATGCCTGTGAACGAGTGAGAGCGCGGACCGCGAGTCGTGGAGCGACAGGTGACGGCGTAGGGGGGCAGCTAGCGGAATGTCTGAAAATCGAGAGTTGAGCGTCGGTCATCGCCCGTCAACGGTGTCCATTGTGTCCACGTGGTCCACTTTGTCCTCCCCCTCCCTCACGCGTACGGTGGGGCAAAGAAGAGGGGGCCTCTTGGCCCCCTTGTAGAGGGATGGTGCCCGCTGCCACTTGCCGGCGGCGGTATGGCCACACAGGGTCCCCAGAGGCCCCTGCGTCTATTATCAAGCTAGCAGCCAAATATCAAATTCTGGTGAAGTCGTGGACACAGGGCCGAAAGGTCCGCCGGGTGCCGCCAGAACGCCTAACAACTTGCGGTTGATATCGTTTCCACCGACCTGATGACTCCCGAACCATCCCAAAGGGCGACTCCGGTTCCAGCATGTCGATGGTCGTCTGCCTCTCGAAACTACCCTAGACTTTCATCGTTATACAAACTGATTGCTGTGATACATCGGGCGGCACTGCGTAGATAGACATATCAGTGGCACACCGATGAAGAGGAACTAAGGAGACGGAAGATGGAAGACTTGAGAATACTGGTTGCGTACGCGAGCGTTCATGGCTCGACCGCGGAGATTGCGCGGTCGATATCACTGACGCTGGCCAGGGCCGGTATCGACGTTGACGTCCTCCCTGTCGCCGAGGTTCAGAGTGTGAGTGACTACGACGCGGTTGTTCTTGGCAGTGCGGTCTATGGTGGCAGGTGGCGGAAGGATGCCTACGACTTCCTCGAGAAGTTCGCCCTGAACCTCTCCAGAAAGGACGTATGGCTGTTTCAGAGCGGCCCGCTCGGACACTCCGCGCAGTATATCGTGAGGGCTCTGCCTAGCAACATGGCAGCCCTGGCGCAGTATCTGCACGTGAAGGGCGCCGCCACCTTTGGTGGCAGGTTGCAGAGTGGTGTTGGAGGCCCGGTGGCCAGATTCCTGGAGCGGGCAGGGCTTGTTGGCGACTACCGCGACTTCACCGAGATACGGCTGTGGGCTGAGGATGTGGCGCGGACTACCGCCATGCATGTAGTGACGGGTAGGAGTGCACGCGGCGATCTCCCTCTCGCTGTGGCAGGGGGCAAATGATGAGGATAAGGGAGAATAGCCGCATGCCTTCATATATGGAGAGCGGCGTACCCGGCCGCGTACCCTCCTTTCTCAGCCAACCGGACGGCTCGGTACCGCGGAGCGCCGACCACGGGTCGGCCTCCGCGGGAGCCAACCGGTACGCTGGTCGTGGATCGGCGATGCTGGAGCTGTTGACCCTCCTGGGTTTCCCCAGGCTGCAGCCCGTTCGAATCGAATCAAGGAGAATCCGCTAGCGCTGGCGCGCTTTCTTGGGCGCGTCAGTTCTTTCTTGCCTTTTGAGCCGGACTTGACGTTCCGGCATATGCCCCGCAGACTGAGTTGGGAGGTGTCTGGTGCAGAAGACGTGGAAACCAATAACAGGCGGTATCCTTAGTATCGTGTGCGGAGCGTGGGGAATCCTCTACGGCGCACTGTTCTCTATCATTGGACTGGGCGGCGCTGCTATGTTTGGTATACCTAGAGAAGGCATATTCGCGCTCGGTCTATTGGGCTGGCCTGCGCTGGCTTTGGGGGTTATGGCAATCGTCGGTGGAGTCATGGCTCTCCAGCGCGCGCGCTGGGGCGTCGCTCTCGCGGGCGCCATTTGTGCGCTATTGATTCCCCCTCCATTCATTCTCGGCGTACTTGCCATAGTATTCATCGCGGTGTCGCGCGATGAGTTCTCATTCAATAACCGGTAAGTGGATGGCCGCGTCATTGCGACCTGGAGTCGCAATGGTATCTCGCGCAGGTGGCCGAAGACGCAGGAGGTGTCGTTTTGCAGAAGACGTGGAAACCGGTCGTTGGGGGTGTGTGTGGCATCGTTGCTGGCTCTGCAGGGGTGCTCACCGGTACGGCCATCGGTGCCTTTGGAGCGTGGTGGCCGCTCTTAACGCCGCATATGAATCCCTGGACATTCAGCAATCTCGGACTGCTGGGGTGGCCGCTCCTCATTCTGGGCATAGTCGCCATCGTCGGCGGCATCTTCGCCATTCAGAGAAAGCTCTGGGGATTGGCCCTTGCCGGTTCGATATGCGCGGTACTCATCCTGCCGGCGTCCCTGCTTGGTGTTCTTGCAGTCGTTTTTGTGTCCCTCGCTCGGTCTGAGTTCGAGCGTCCTGCGTCATAGAGCCTGGCCTCGCGCTCTCGGAAGCTTCAGGCGCCGAGCGAGATGGCATCAAGCGGAGATGGCATTTCACCATCGTCCAGTGTGTGTTGCACGACAACCTCGAATGGCCTGGCGAGCGCACCGCGGACGCGTGCTCGGCTTTCGAGACGCTCGATGAGCCCATCAATCACAAACGGCCATGTGTACTGGTGCGCGGTGACTTGTCCGGCTTTGCGCAGGCGTGATGCGACACCGGGATGGAACTTCAGATAATCGAGATAGCTGGCAATCTCCTCGGCATCGTTCGTATCCAGTACGATGCTGTTGAAGAAATGCTGGGCGTAGTCTTCCCCTGTGCCCCCGGTGAACACGACGCCACCGGAAGCCATGACCTCGAGACCGACCAGTCCAAAGGGCTCGTGGATGCTGTTTGCCAGCACTACATCGCAGGCGTGATACAGGGTGCGGAGTAGCTCATGCTGGCAATGGAACTTCACGTTGAGGACGTCAGCCCCACGGGCGGCCATGATTGCCGCAAGGCGCCCTTCCACGGTGTCATCGTCGGTCTCGACGTCGCGCACCTTGAGCCCCATTCCATCAGCGCGTTCGAGCACCTCGCTGCCGTAGCCTTCCATTCCTCCGCGCGCGATGAAGACCGGATGTCTACCCTGCGACTTGAGCAGCGCCGCCGCCTCGATTGATTGCATCCATGCCTTACCAGGATCCCATCGCGCGACTTTCAGCAGCAGAGGGTCCCCGTTGAGAGTGGCCTTCGCCCTTTCGGCCGCTTCCTTGTTCACCGGCTGTAGCAGGTCTTCGGGTATCCCGTTGGGGATAACCATCGTAGTAACCCCGAGGTCGCGCATAATGTGCTTCATGTAGCGACTCACGGCGGTAATTGTCACCTCGTTCCGTAGCCATTGCCAGTTGATACGCTCGAAGCCAAATGTATTGTTGGCGTTCCAAAAGATGCCAGTGTTCTCTCGTAGCTTCGCCGCTCTGAGCAGTTCGCTCAGTCGACCGGCTGCCTCCGCCGTATGGAACTCTTCCGCCAGTACTGCCACAAGCTTTCCTTCTGCCTCGGTAGGGCGAACGACGTTGTCGATCAGCCACGGCGGGAGCGAGCGACTGAAGTCCTCCAGCTTGCTATCCTCTCCCTGGTAGACGCCGAATGGATAGTAACGACTTATCCACTGACACCAACGATGGTAGATAAGCTTGCCATCTTCCAGGACCTCTTCACCGGGCAGATTCGGGTCGCCGATGAAGAAGAAGTGTGTTGTGAATCCTTTCTGGCTCAGGGTCCGGGCGACATTGACCATCCTCACGCCGAGACCCCCTGCCATGGAATAGGCATCCGGTCCCTCGAAAGACAGCAGTACAAAGACGGTGTTGTCCGGCTGGATGCGTTCAGGCTTCATGCATGACCACCTTTCGGAGTCGGACGCGTCCAAATGATACTCAGGCGACACTGTCCGCCTGCACCGGGGACGTCTGAACGCGAATGGGGAGCCATGCAGCTAGTATACGCAACGCGGCTTCCGTGTCAACCAGTGATGATCGTGTCTGACAGGCGTGACTAGATGAGACCCTTCGCGTAGCGGTACCCCAGGTAGGCGCCCGCTCCTGTCACCAGCAAGGCGAAGGCCCATAGAGGTACTGCAACCGACATACCGCCTGCTACCTGGAACGCGGCCATGGCGATCATCGCTGGCCCGAGTGTCAGCGCCTTCACTATGACGATGCCGGCCAGCACGTATCCGATTGGTATTCTGCTCCAGAGCAGAGCGCCGCCGACTATGCTCAGTGGCACGATGATTCCCAGGTCGAGCGCCTGGACTACCAGCGACTGAGTCACGGCCTCTGAGAGTTGTGGTGGGGGTGTGCCTGTCGCAAGCGACCTTGCGATGTCCGCAAGCCATAGAAGCGCAACTATGGCCCCGATGGCAATCGAGAATACGGCGACTGCCTTGCGAGGGAAGCGATATGAGAACCGCCAGATGATGTCTTGCGGGCGGATGCACACCAGTCCGATGACAAGCAGCGCCAGCGAGGTTCCGTATATGGCGACGTACAACAGGAACAAGCTGTTGTACGCGAGGCCGACCGATGCCATGAGGTACGTGTAGGTGAAATAGAGCAGTACGCCGAGCCAGACAACACGGGCAACGAACATCCCCTTGCGCTCGTAGTACAGGGCTGCCCCGAGCAGTGGAATCACCCAGAAAAGAGTCACGAGGTCTTGTGCTCTTCCCTGTGTAGCGAATGACGTGGCCTCACTCGCGTATGTTGCATTGGCGAAGAGGCCAAGTGCTGCCGCGATGGCTACCATCACGCCTGTGGCAATGGACAGTGGAAAAGCATATGAGGGCAGTGTTCTCATGAGTCTGGTGCTCCGGTAGTTGGAGTGGCGCACTCCACGAGACCGATAAGTCTCCTCGAGTACGCCCTCCAATAGCATACATGCTGATGGCCGACGTCTCAATCGTGCGTCACTCGATGGCGAAGGTGTCGCCTATGGCTAGCACCCGGGCGTTCAGTCCTTCGTAGCCTTGTGCCGCTGCAATGACGTCCTCAACAGTGGTGTTGAAGTAGTGCATCGGGATGAACGTTCCTGCTCGAACGACAAGGGCTACCTGGGCCGCCTCATCGGCTGACATAGTGAAATGGCCGTCCACCGGAATGAACGCAGCATCAACAGGACCGATCTCCCTCATCTCGGGGATTGGTTCGGTATCTCCAGTGTGGTACACGGACTTGCCTTCCGCGGTCACAACGTAGCCCACTCCTGTGCCCTTGGGATGAAACGGAGTGCTCGGCGATCT
>Ga0272441_10014551_pt1 | contig 11139 bp, 10 predicted proteins | sample SSMProp6N_FD_193582 | JGI IMG/M metagenome (GOLD analysis project Ga0272441, IMG submission 193582) | Marine sediment archaeal communities from Little Sippewissett salt marsh, Falmouth, MA, United States - SSM-Prop-6N | ecosystem: Environmental > Aquatic > Marine > Wetlands > Sediment ... | reverse complement strand
CCCTTGCTCATCAAAGCTGCTTCAGTCTACGACTTCCACAGCTTTGATGAGCAAGACAAAGTGGACAGTTCATTTGCTACAGAACCGGACAGTTCTATTTGTTGACAACATGGTATGCCCGGTGCCGCCTGCATGTATGCGGTGTGCAACGGGGCAGACCATGGATGAGGGTGCCGAATATATTTAAGTTTGCCTTTGCATCAACCGATTTTTTTACTGACTTACACAGGCAGTGTGCGCCGAAAAACAGATGCGGAGGAAAAATGGGAACGGACAATATATTCTTTCTGGAAGTCATCGAATGGTTTCATGAAGGCAAAGAGGAACTGGTGCACAGGATTCCGGAACGGGGTTCAGGCGAAATCAAGCTTGGAGCCCAGCTGATCGTTCGGGACAGCCAGGTGGCCGTCCTGTTCTATAAGGGAAAATCTTACGAGGCCTACGGTCCCGGCCGCCATACGCTGACGACGGCCAACATTCCCGTCCTGACAAAGGTATTGTCGCTGCCATGGGGTATGACAAGCCCTCTCCGGGCGGAGGTATATTTTGTCAACATGCGGGTCTTTCCGAGTCTGAAGTGGGGTACGAGGGAACCCGTCGCATTCAAGGATTCGGATCTTGGCCTTGTCCGATTGAGGGCGTACGGTGTTTTCAATGTGCGGGTACTGCAGCCCATGCTGTTTATCAACAGTCTGGTCGGCACCATGGGTAAGTACACAACAGTAGAAATTGAAGAATACCTCAAACAAGTTATTGTCTCGCGTTTCAACGATTACCTGGGCGAAAACCTTGACAGCCTCTTCAATTTGCCGGGGCGTTATGATGAACTTTCGCAGGGCCTGCAGGATCGTCTGAAAAAAGATTTCAGCCATTTCGGTCTGGGACTCGATAATCTGTACATCAGCTCCATCACCCCGCCCCCCGAAGTCCAGAAAGCGATCGACGACAAGAGCAGACTGAGTGTCATCCAGGATCTTGATAGGCTTGTTAAAATGAAAGCAGCCATGGCCATGGAAAAAGCCGCCGAAGCTTCCGGTGAGGCAGGTGCCGGCCTTGGGATGGGGATGGGCTTTATGATGCCGGCCATGTTCGCCGACATGTTCAGGTCGCAGGGGAGTGCCCGGGGAACGGAGACGCCGGAGAGCAAATGCCCCGACTGTGGAAACCCCGTACAGAAAGAGGCTAAATTTTGTCCTTATTGCGGACATCAGCAGCTCGTCTTCGATCAGTGCAGCAACTGTGGTAAAAATCTGCCTCCGAATGCCAGATTCTGTCCGCGGTGCGGCACGCCCGCTCATACAAAACCGGCACCGAGGATCTGCCCGCACTGCCAGGAAGAAAATCTGCCCGATTCCATGTTCTGCAACCGGTGCGGGGAGAGATTGCGCTGAATGGGCTATACGGTTGAACATACCTGTCCTCAATGCGGTGCGCCCGTCGAGCTTGATGAAGCCGATCGGCTGTTAAAATGTCCCTATTGCGATGTGACAAGCTATCTGTGTGCCCGTGATTACGTCCATCTGGTACTGCCCCCCAGGGCAGGCACCGAGGATATACTGTACGTTCCGTATCTGCGATTCAAGGGCAGTGTCTTCCAATGCAAGGATACGGCGGTCAATCACCGCATTGTGGATATCACACGGTTGGGAATTGTCTATCCGGAACTGCCTGCCTCTCTCGGTGTTCGTCCGCAGGCGGTAAAAATGAAGTTTGCCGGTCCGACAACGACGGGTGATTTTCTGCGTTGTGACCTCCATGTGAAGGATGTGCTTGATACAGTTGACAGGCACATGTCGACTTATGTGGCACCCGGATTCTTCCACCGGGCGTATATCGGCGAGACAGTGAGCCGGATTTATCTTCCCCTGGCTGTCAAAGCGAATACGCTTTACGATGTCCTTGCGGACCGGCCCATTGCCCGCCTGCCGGATAGTGGTCATGGGTTCGCACCGTTTATAGACCAAAATCCTCGTTGGCAGATTACCTTTCTGGCGACCATCTGCCCTGCGTGTGGTTGGAATCTTCAGGGGGAAAGAGACAGCGTTGTCCTGACATGCAACAACTGCCATAAGGCCTGGGAAGCATGGGACGGCAAGTTCACCCGACGGAGTTTCCTGACCGTGCGCGGTAACGGAAGGAACACGCTGTATCTCCCGTTCTGGAAGATCCGGGCCCGTTCATCGGGACTTGACGTCCGGTCATATGCGGATTTTATCAGGATCACGAATCAGCCCAAGGCCGTGCAGGACGAGTGGGAAAAAGAAGACATGTGGTACTGGATTCCGGCCTTCAAAATCCGTCCTGATCTTTTTTTACAGTTGTGCCGGCAGATGACCGTAACCCGGAGGGACCTTGACATGGTGGAAGAGCTGCCGGAAGATACCCTGTATCCCGTGACCCTGCCGCACAGTGAAGCACTGCAGGGCCTGAAGGTGACCCTGGCGTGCTCCATGATTCGCAGGAAGATGATGTTCCCACATCTTCCGCATACACACTTTACCGTCGAAGAATCTGAAATGGTCTATCTCCCGTTTGCCGACAAAGGGCAGGAAGTCTTTCAGGAACACTTTTATATCAGCCTTTCCAAGAAAACCCTTGAATTTGCACGACGGCTCTAGAGCTCGACTGTCTGGCGGTTTTTTGATTACAGACCGCACCAGGCGCACCCGAGTTCGTAATACAGCTCGACAGCCGCTTCAATCTTCGAAATGGAGCAGTACTCGTCCGTTTTATGGGCCATGTCCGGTTCGCCCGGGCCGAGCAGGATTGTCGGGGGATTTCCGAGGGCAGGCTGCAGAGAGGATGCATCCGTAAAATAGGTTGCGCCGCGTGCCACGGGTCTTTTGCCCGAGTGGCGCTCCACCACATCATAGACATGTCGGACCCACTCGTTCTCCGGATCCGTTGAGAAACCTTCGGCATTGGTAATGGTGATAAGCTCTATCTCGTCTCCGAGGTAGGCCTGCAGCCTTCGGTACACATCTTTGTTGCTTTGCCCCGGTATCGTCCGAACATCGATGCCGACGAAAGCCCGGTCGGGAACGGAATTGATATTTGTGCCGCCTTGGATGGTACCGACATTCAGGGACGGCATTCCGTAAATGGAATGAGGAGAAATGTCAAAATCGAAGTTTTCGAGTTTGGTCACCGCACGGGCGGCCTTGTATATGGCGTTACTGCCTTTTTCGGGCATGGAGCCGTGCGCGGCAATGCCGGTCGCATGGGCCTCGAGAAACATGGCACCCTTGTGACCGACTAAAGGATAGTTGGATGTCGGTTCCCCGACAACAACAGCCCCCGCCCTGCCCAGGATCGTGCCTGCCTGCATGAGGTGGTACGCACCTTCACAACCTGTTTCTTCCGACGCGGTGACGACAAGCAGAAGATTGGCACTGCCATTCGACAATTTTGCGATGCGAAGGGCGGCAATCACAATGGCTGCAAGGCCGCCCTTCATGTCCGTTGTTCCCCGGCCGTATATCCTGTCACCTTCGATTGTCCCATCGAAAGGGTCTTTAGTCCACGGAGCGGCACCCAGTGGCACCGTATCGAGATGTCCTGAAAAGCATAGCGGCAGCGTATCGGCAGTGCCCTGCATGCGGGCGATGAGGTTTGGTCTTCCGGGGGCAATCTCATGAAATTCCGTCGAAAATCCTCCTTGTTCCAGCAGAGAAGCCAGATATGCGGCACAAAGATTTTCATTGCCGGGTGGATTGACGGTATTAAAACGCACCAGATCTTGTGTCAATGATATTGGGCTTATCGTATCCTGCATTTATCCCTGCCTTCTCTTGCTGCGGTGTGAGCCTTTCCATGCTGTCTGAGTTTGATGGGCATATCCATACCCTGTGGTGTTTATGAAAACGATCTTTGTGACCATTTCAAGAGACAGCTGTAAATTCGGTGTCTGCATGTCATCATGATATTCGCCACATGTGGCATACGAAGGTGCCTCATCCTGTATCCATCTCCTGCAAAAATAATTTGTATTGAGCAGACATGTCGATGGTGATATAAAGCATAGTTCTTAGGTCGAGAGGTGTCAACGCATTTCCGTTACCATTTATGATTCACATGAATCAAAGACCGGCACATTTTCAGCCGAGGTGGGTATGCCCGGTATGGGGACCTACATGTCGTGTGCCGGTGGTAGACAGTGCGGTTCATACGATATACCCGAAAGTGCGGCCCCTTGTGTGAGGAGGAGGCCGTCGTGATGGTTCGGACAGGATCGCTGTAACGATAAGAGCGTGCCGCGCGATCTCGATCGATGGCAGACGGTCCGAGGATTGCCATACAGTCTGGAACGGCATATACATGAATTGTACCTCTGGCAGTTGACATAATTGCTATTCCTCATTAATGTTAACATGGAACCAACCGATATCATTCCTTGAAGGAGTGTTGTATGAAACAGACAACTGCCTTGATATTTGTAATTATTCTTTGTCTTTTGATAGGTGCAGGCCCCACGCATGCGACCGGTACGGCAGAAGCGAAGGGACCGCGGGCTGTCTTTCAGGAAAAGAGCGTCGAGTTTGACCCCGTCGTAGCGGGAACGGAAGTAACACATCAATTTGTGATGCGAAACGAGGGATCCGCCATTCTCAAGATCAAGAATCTGGGATCTACCTGAGGCTGTTCGGCCATCTCTTCTGTGAGAGATATCCCTCCCGGCGGCGAGGGGCGCATAAAAGTTACAATTTACACGAGTGCCTACGGCGGGCAGAAAGTGAGGAAAAGAATCACTGTTCGCACCAATGAGAATGTTGACACGCGCCACTATCTGTATATGTCAGGTATTGTCGATCATTTCGCCAGCATCACGCCGGAATACGTTCATCTGACAGGTCTGCCCGGCGAGCCCGTTCAAGAGCAGGTAACAATACTGCCGTCCGAGAAATACCCGTTTTCCATTATTTCGACACGGGCCCGGTGGGGGACAAACATGATCTATGATCTTGTGCCGAATCCTGAAGGAGCAGGATACATCCTTATTGTAACGAATACCAAAGATGTAACCGGCAGTTACAGGGATATCATCTATCTGGCGACGGACAGCACGCTGAAACGGGAACTTCGAGTATTTGTCCGCGGCACTATTTATGCGCCTGTGAAAAAGACAAGCCAGGAGACTGTGCCACGCGGGAGCGAGCAGAATAGCGTGTTGCAATAGAATCGATCCACATCACACGGCCGGGTCTTCTATGCTTTTTTTGTGCTCCAGATGCAGCGCATGGCGGGACGCCGTGTTGTGCTCGAATCCTCAATATAATGCGAATGATCACGTCAACCGGTCGCGCGAAGGCCGTTTCTTACAGCACCCTGTAGACGAATACCTGATTTTCAACTTCGGGTTCCTGGAGCGGAAGCGACTGAAACCGGTCGGTTATTTCAACCAGGCGCCATGCGCCCTCCTTTTCCAGGGTTTCCTGCATCATGACAAAGGGATCGCCGTGGTCACCGTCGCAGCGGATGCTGAAGATCACGTGTCCCTTCGGCCTTGTAATGCGGATGAGTTCGTCGAATGAGCGGGGCGGCGCATGACCGACGGTAAACGTGCCGGAGGAGACAACGGCATCGAAGGTATCATCGGCAAAATCGAGGGATTCGCCAAGTGTCATCTCTTTAAGGATATGGTATGCCTTTTTCGCGCGGGCAACCTCAAGCATGCCCGGCGAGAGATCTATGGCCGTGATATCTTCATAGCCCATGAGGGCTAGGACTTCACCGAGCAGGCCCGTACCGGCCCCGGCGTCGAGTATTTTAAATTCAGTGCTGGTAATGTAACGTCCAGCCAATCCAATGACCACCGTCGGCAGTCGATAACCGAAATGTGACAGATCTTCGTCGTATTGTTCTGCCCAGCCGTTGTAGATGTCCGTCAGTTCCTTATCGTTTTGGGAATTATATACTTTTTCGAGCCATCCTGGTGTAGTGGAATTCTTCATTTTTGTCCTCAACAATTCCGTATCTATCTATATTAACTATGATAGCGGTGGTGAAGGGCGGGGGGGGGAGGCATTATAATGCAAATTCCCCCCACCGTTCATTTCAGCCGCCGTAACGTGGATTACTGTTATTTCAGAGCCGCCATGACCTTCTTGGCAACATCGGCGGGTACCCATGTAGTCCACAATTTTTCATGTGTTTTCAGGAACCAGACGGCCGTCTGTTCGGCCGATGCATTCGTATCCTTCATGTGGGCAAGCATATCGTTGTTCATCTGGAGCGTCGTTTCGTAATTTTTGAGAAATTCGACTAACTCGGGTGCCCGCTTCGCGAACTTGGTGCTGACCACGATATTGACTTTTACCGACGGATAAGCGCAGGTATACTTGTCTTTATCGTTCCATAATTTTTCATTGTACGGCGGTTCCTCGAGCGGCGTCATGTCAAGTTTGCCAAGGACCCATGTCGGGGCCCAGTAATAGCCGACCCAGGGGTGGCCTTTCCGATACGCGGCGATCATGGAGCCGGACAGCGCCGCATCGGATCCGGGTACGATGTGATTGAAATATTTGTCCAGACCGTACCCTTTCAGCTTTAACCCGTTGACTTTCTGACAACCCCATCCCGGGATGCAGGAGATGAAGGCACCCTTTGACGGGTCTTCCGGATCCTGGAAGAGTTTCCAGTATTTTTTAAGATCGAATACGGTTTTTAAATCGGGGGCCATGGGTTTGATACCCCGTGCGGGGTCGCCCTTGATGACATAGGTCGGGACCAACCAGCCCTGCCAGCTGTCGGGGAAATTAGCACCCAGATCATATGCCTTGCCCGTCTCGACAACCTTATCGTAGGCTTCTTGATAATTATCCACCCAGCATTCCATAAAGACATCGATGTCTCCCTTGCCGATTGCAGGCATGACCGTCAGGGACTCTGCCATCATGTATTCCGGTTCATAGCCGTACCCGTATTTCATAATAAAACCGGCGATGCGGTTGTGGGTGCGAATGCTGTCGAAACCCTGATCTCCGAAAACGACTTTGCCGCCGGCCCACACCGAGTATGGCGCGGCACCTATCATCAACATCAGGGCAGCTGCAACTGCACAGAATAATTTACACGTCTTCATAATAAAACCTCCTAGTTTCTTCAAAATTCAAAGGGGCATTACGCGCCTTTGGTTAAAAATCAGAATGACGGGTGCTGCCACTCACTGAAAAACGCGGGGCGCGAGGGATCCCATCGGCCAACGAGACGATCATACGAAGGATGGGGCAATGTCTTCTTGAACATCCTGTAATAATAAAGTTCCTCCACGGATGACAGGTACGGGTTATCGTCTATCATATTGAATTCCGCGAGTTCTTTCTGTGACACAACCCGTTCTGCCTCGGTGCGCATGATATGCGCTACGCCCGCGCCCTGGGCGAAAAACCGCTTTGTCTGAAATATAAGGTGGTTTGGCAGACACTCAGCAAAGGCTTCACGTAGGATCCATTTCCCGATCATGTCCGGTCCGTAAATCTTATGTTCGAGGGGTATTTTCAGGGCGAAACTCATGACCCTGCTGTCGAGAAACGGGGTGCGGCTTTCAACGGCGTGGGCGGCGTTCAAGCGATCGAGTCGCTGCAGGGCTGTATTATGGGCCACATTGATGAGATTGTCGACAATGTAGGCGATTTCTTCAGGATTGTTGCCCTGGCGGAATTGTCCGTCATATCCCGCAAAAAATTCGTCTGCGCCTTCACCGGTCAGGACACACCTGCATCGGTTTTTTACGAAACGTCCGGCCAGAAAATTGGCAATGGCGCCGTGTACGCAGCTCTCCTCGTACATCTCCTGGTGATGGATTGCCGTGGGGAGAATCTCATGGATTTCTTTTTCGTCGAACATGAGAATATGGTGTGTGAGCCCGAGATACTCCGTGACATCTCTGGCAAGGGGAAGATCCTGGCCGTTCTCCATGCTGACAGTGTAGCATTCAATATCGGGACTGATTTCTTTCGCCATAAAGGCGATAAGGCTGCTGTCCAAACCACCGCTCAGGAATATGCCTGTCACGGCACTATCCTGCATGCGTTTTTCCGTTGCCTCCATGAGCAGCTGGCGGACCACGCCTTTAGCCTGTTCATAGTTTTCAAAGTCGGGCGTTTCGACTGCCTCCATCCGGAAGGGCCTGAATCCCTGCTCCCGTGAATATGTATACCCCGGGGGGAATTCTCGTACGTCGCTGCTGATATTGACAAGCGCCTTCGCTTCGGATGCGAAATAGAGATCGTTGCGGACGTCGTGACCGTAATAAAGAGGTTTAATGCCGGTGCGGTCCCGTGCGAGAATGAGTTGACCATCATCGCAGATGGCACAGGCAAAGTCACCGTCAATAGTCTCAGCAAAGTCGATGCCGTGCCGGGTATATGATTCGAGGACTGCGTCGGCATCGGTAATGTCGCTTTTTGCTTTGTTGTAGATGCGGCCGTCCATAGCGACTGCCCGCGTTCCGTCGGCAGTGTAGTGCGAATTGTCCGGGCAATTGGCCCCGACGTTAAGTTCGTTGCACCCCAGACGCAGTGTGTCGTTACGGTACGTCCATGTATTATCAGGTCCTCTGTGTTTTATTCTTTGAAGCAATGTATTCAATACAGCATCATTGCCGCCTAAAATTCCTGCGATGCCAGCCACGATTAATCTCCTTTTATTGATGAAACGGGGGCCCGTGTATAATGGGGTCCATAAATTGACACTTTGAATAAGTCTCGGTGCGGGAGGCGAACACCGCTCGAAGAATGCTCCCGCGGGATACATGCATGCCATGACAGGTGAAATCCGGCTATGCCAGCCCGAAATCATTAAGAATCTTTACGGCTTCAAAGCCGTCGGCACAATATGCGTCCGCCCCTATCTCGCGGGCATATTCTTCCGATACCGCCGCACCGCCGATCAGCACTTTCACGGAGTCTCGGAGGCCTGCGTTTTTCAGCGCCTCGATTACGTCGCCCATGACAAGCATGGTCGTTGTCAGAAGTGCGGAAAGACCAATGTAGTCCGGCTTTGCTGTCCGCACGTATTCCACGATTTTTTCTGTCGGTACATCAATCCCGAGATCTTCCACGTCATAGCCGGCGCCCTTGAGCAGGATAGCTACAATATTCTTCCCAATATCATGAATATCGCCGGCGACCGTGACAATGGCAAATTTACCCTTGCCCTCGTGAATGGAATCCTGGAGCATGGGTTTCAGGAGGTCCATGGCTGCACTGACGGATTCCGCTGATGCCAGCATGTCGGGAATAAAGTAATCCCCGGCATTGAACTTCTCGCCGACGATCTCCATGCCGGCCGTCAATCCCCGGGTAATTATATTCTGAACCGGTATGCTGCTATCCAGGGCAGTTCGTGTCAACTCCAGGACTCCGGGTCCCGTGAGGCCTTCATCGATGCCTTCATCATCTTTGGTCATCCTGCCCTGAATGACATTTTCTTTTAATGCCGCGATAAGATCTTCGCTCATAGTACTCTCCCTTCTTCATATATGTTCAGGCGTGGCAAAAGGCCTGGTATTTCATTAAAAATTCGGACCGTCGTTTTACGATCGATGTGTGGCACCGGTTTATCGAGAAGTTCATTCGTCCGCTGGTGGGCTCGGTAGAATACATCGTCAACACTCCCATCACCCTCAAATGGATAAGGGCAGGACATTAGACCCGTGCGCATTACGCGGCGAATGTAACGTATGTACAGCTTCTGCGGTGTTCGAGCGACATGGCGAATCTGGTCCAGCACATCCTCGATTTCATTCTTTTCTATCCGGGGCGGTCTGAGGAAGAACTTGATCATCTGAAAATGGGCATCATCGAGCGCAGCCTGCATGAGGCTGAATACGGAATTTCCGTCGAGGAGACCGTAGGCGCAATGCAGGTATTGCGGACCACTCATGGTTACCGTAATATTCGACAACAATCGTTCTATGGATGACTGCTGTCCCGGTCTCTTGGCGTCGCATACGCCGGACGTTGAATAGTTTGGTATGCGGTAGAAGCGGGCCAGTTGCGTACAATCCACATTATACTGGCTGGTTTCAACCGCACCGTATGAATCCCCGAGGGTGTCCATGCGTGTGCGTACCGGTACGCTGCCATAAATCACGGGAGTACCCCTTTTTACCAACTGGCCGAGTGTAATACCGGCCAGCACTTCCGCATTGATCTGGGTTATGATGCCGGCCTCTTTAATGGGGGCCGTACTGCCGGCCTGCGGCGAGGAGGACACCACCACGGGCAACCCCCGTTCGCAGATGTTGATGAAGGTTTCCGTCGTGTCATCAACAAACTGGAGCGGGCTCTTTACGAGGCAAGTAATAAATGAAATGAGCGGGTTCCGAATGAGTTCCGCTTTGCCGCCCGCGATGATTTCGGCCATTTTAACGACGTAATCCAATTGATCCAGGTTCGTCAGCCCTGCCATGACATGCTTGGTGGTATTATTCAGTGAGGCAAAGAATTTATTGACATCCTTATTCTGCTCGGTAATGTCACTGTCCTGAATGTTGACGTTGCGGATAAAGCCGTCCAGGGTATCCAGGTGTTCCGCCACGTGTGCCGACCGGCAGAGGTCCTCAACGGTGGCACGCCGTGGGATAAATTCGGGCACCAACATCTCGACGGAAGGATCCGCTTTTTTGGCGTATGTCTGGAAATCGACATCCAGCCAGATATTGGTTTCCGATCCCGATACAAAATAGACTCTCGGTTCATCACCGTGCATGACAAGGGTGTTCTCCGGGCTTCTCGCACCTAAGATAACTGTTGAAGGCACACTTTCCAGCGCATCCGCCACCAGCGTTTCGGGGATCCGTATCAGCCAGTGCGGAGGATCGGACGATGCGACCGGTGCGACATGTGCACCGCCGGCGGCAAAAATATCGGCCGCCCGTTTGTTAAAACAAAGCAGGCCCGGATCCTTCAGGATTTCAAGTGATGCCTTATGAACCTGTTTGATTTGATCGTCTGTCATCCGTTGGTATGGATCTTCGATAAGAACTCCCTGACGGGCCAATGGTAAAACCTCCTTTCACGGTTGCACGGTTAATCAATCGGACAATAATCCTTTTCTATGTGCCCTGATGAAGCTGCGGCATAGAGGGTCCCGGTTGGTCAGCATATTGGCAACTCTGGCAAGGCTCATTAACTT
>Ga0272441_10014550_pt1 | contig 11140 bp, 4 predicted proteins | sample SSMProp6N_FD_193582 | JGI IMG/M metagenome (GOLD analysis project Ga0272441, IMG submission 193582) | Marine sediment archaeal communities from Little Sippewissett salt marsh, Falmouth, MA, United States - SSM-Prop-6N | ecosystem: Environmental > Aquatic > Marine > Wetlands > Sediment ... | reverse complement strand
ACGGGAGGGCGAGGCTCCAGCCGAGCCGCGATCGGCTTGCGGGAGGGCGAGGCTCCAGCCGAGCCGCGATCGGGCTGCGGGAGGGCGAGGCTCCGGCCGAGCCACGATGGCCACCAGGCAAGACGGCTCAGCCGGAGCTTCGCCCTCCCGTGGGGAGCCCCCCTATTTCCATTCGACCACGACGACTTCGTATTCGTCGAGGCGGGGCAACCGCACGCGCACACGCCCATCGGCCACGCGGTGGGGCAATGTGCTTTTGCTCCAGAGGGCACGCACGCAGGCCACGCGTTTGCCCTCGGGCACTTCGAGGTCGATGTCGAGGTCGTGCACGGGCGGGAACTCGGTGTACTTGGCGATGGGGTCGCCCGTGTGGTTCACCAGGTGCACGATTCGGCAGTCGGCGCGGTCGGTCAGGCGGACGCTCACGCGGCCGGCCTTGCTCGTGACGCGGCAGGGCACGCGGCCGCGGCAGACCCATCCGACGGCGTTGGCCACCAGGCGCGGGGCGGCGGGGTCGAGCCAGTGCGAGAAGGTGCTGTCGATGCGGTTGGGGAGGTAGACGACGCGGCCTTTGCCATACTCGTGGGCGAGCACGGCGGGCACGCCGCCATCGGGCAGCCCCTCGCCCCGAATGACGGCGAGCACCTGGGCGCCCTTGGGCTCGACCTGACAGATGTCCTCGACGATGGGGATCGTGGCCTTGCTGAGTCCCCGCGTGACGGGGTGGCTGGCGGTGACGCGCAGCCGCCATCGTGCGACGGCCGCGATGTCGTCGTCCTCGGGCCGTGGGCCAGGGTAGACGCGGGCGCCACGATAGCGAACGCCGAGCAGGCCGGCGAGGCCGAAGTCGCGACGCGGTTCGCCCCGCTCGTTGAAGAGCGAGGTCTGGCCCGTGACGATGAGGCCCCCGCCGTTGCGGACGAAGCGGCGGAGGGTGCGGAGTTGATCATCGCTGAGCGCCGCCTCGTTGGCGAGCCACAGCGCGCGGTAGTCGTGCACGCGGTCGTCGATCATCCGACGGTGCAGCGTGGTCATAGGCACGCGGGCGTGGAGCAGCAGGCTGTAGGCGCCCACGTAGGGGCTCAGGAACTCGTCGATGCTGTGCTGGGTGGGCGACACGGTGCCGCCGGGCGCGACGCCGGCTCGCACCCATTGCCACGTGTCGGCCGGCTTCCAGCCGGCGGCCATGGCCTTGTCGCCGATGGTGTCCTGCCAGGTGGCGCCGTTGTCGCGGCTCACCGCCCAGTAGAAGGAATCGCTGCCCGAGTTGGGCCACAGCACGCGCGCCCACAATGCCCATCGCCCGCCTTTGGCGGTGGACGGCAGTTTGTAGTGGAGCGCCGTGGCGGGCTCGCGGCTGATGCCGGTGCCCGTGGCGACGACGTAGCGCCCCGACAGCGCGCCTTCGCCCGTGCCCGTGTTCCACCCCTTGCCGCCAGCCGACGTGGTGCTTCGCGCGGGGTCGAAGCCTGTGGCGGGCAGGTAGAGGGTGTTGGCAGTGCTCTTGCCACGCCGCTTGCGCCACTCGGCGTCGGACGGGGTGTGGCCGTCGCGGCGGAGGCACAAGAGGTCGATTTTGCCACGGGGCTCGCGCTCGCCGAGCCGCAGCCAACACCGATCGCCGTCGAGCCAGATGCCCGAGGCCACGGTGCCGGCGATTTTGCGTTGCACGGCCGAACGCCGCAGCTCGCGCACGAGGGCCACGTGGCGGACAGGCTGGACGGCGTTGAAGTCGTAGAGCCGCTCGTGGGCCTTCACGAACCCGTAGATGGGCTTCATGCCGTATGTGCCCCAGGCGTTGGGGTAGACGCCGTTGGCGAGCGCCTGCACCATTTTGTGCCGTGCCTCGGCTTCGGTCTTGTGCTGGAGATAGATGTTGTGGAGCATGGCGATGGGGAACGGGGCGCCGAAGCTGGCGAACTCGCCGTCCTTCCACAGGGTGTGGCGCCAGGGACGCCGCAGGTAGATCTCGTCGAGCGTGGCGTCGTAGTATTTCAGGGTCGAGGGCTTGGGCCAACTGTGATAGATGACCACGGCGTCGGGCTTGGCGCGCTTGACGGCGGCCGTGACGTCGCGAGTGAGGTCGTGCATCGAGGCGGCGAGGAACTTGGTGAGGCGGTAGGAATCGGGGTCGGTGGGGTCGCCGATGAGTTGCGGCACGCTGGTCATCTCCCACAGCACGCCGATGGGGCCGTGGCGTTGGAACTTGGCGGGCATGTCGCGGCCGAACATCTTGCGGTAGCGTGCGCGGCAGTGGGGGCAGAAGCAGATGTGGGCAGAGAGCCCGTCGAGATAGAGCCCGTCGGGGCCATAGCGGGTGAAGATTTCGGTGATGGTGTCGAGCAGGAGCTTGCGGCACTTGGGCTTGTTGAAGCACACGTAGAAATTGTGCTTGCGGCCATAGGCGGGCGCGAGCCAGGGGGTGCCGTCGGGCTGCTCGATCACGGCTTCGGGGAACTGGGGGTTGTCGTCGTAGATGCAGTTGGGGTTGATGTAGGTGACGATGCGCACGCCCTGACGGCGGCCTTCGTCCACGGCCTCGCGGATATAGTCCACGTCGCCGAGCTTAGGGGCGTGGGGCATCACGTTGCTCTGGAAGAAAGCGTCGCCGCCCCACGACACCGATATGCGCAGGGCGTTGCCGCCGTGGGCCGCGAGCTTGCGCACCATCTCGGCCACGGCGCCTTTCTTGCGAATGCTGCGTCCGCTGTCCCTGGTGTAGAACCGTGAGCAGCGCAGCCACGGCACCACCTGGTGACGTGTGGCCGGCATCGCCTGGTCGGGCAGCGACATCGCGGGGTCTCCCTTCCACGGCAGGGCGCAGGCGGCGAACAGGAGCGCGCTGGCGAGCACGCACGCAATGACGCATTTCCTCACGGTGTTCCTCCATCGGGTGGCTGCGTGAACCCGACTCGGGCATGGCGCGCCACGCAGGTGTCTTGGCTCTCCTCACGCATCACGAATCACGCATCACGCTTCCGCGCAGCCTTCGGGCGCACGGACACGTAGGGACTGTGGTCGTCGTAGAAGCGAAAGGGCTTGGCCGCCCACTCGCCCGCGTAGTCCACGCCCACGCGCGGGGCGGTGGCGATGGTGCCGGGGCCTGTGCCGCGGTCCTCCACCCACAGCGCGGCGTCGGGCGCACACAGGTCGGCGGTGTTGAGCGCCCCGTCGATGCTGAACGCCTGACACAGCCGGGCCGGGCCGCTGGTGAGTTGGGTGTCCTTGCGTGCCTTGGGCCTTCGGGCGCGCATCCCCTCGACCCCATCGAGCGGCTCGACGGCACGGATGAGCACGGCGGCGGGCGTGCCCTCGGGCTCGGTCACGAAGTTCAGGCACCAGTGCATGCCATATATAAGGTAGATATAGGCGTGGCCGGGCGGGCCGAACATCGGGTCGTTGCGTTTCGTCCGCCCGCGCGAGGCGTGCGAGGCGCGGTCGTGGAGGCCGATATATGCCTCGGTCTCCACGATGCGGCCCGCCACGAGCCCCTCGGGCAAGCGCCGCACGAGCACATGGCCCACCAGCTCGCGGGCCACATCGAGCGTAAGGCGATCGTAGAACACTCGGCCGACCATCGCGGCTCCCAGAGATACATGTATTGGGACAGCAGAGGGTAACCCGTGCTCGCACACGCTGTCAAGCCGCTCTTTTGACTCGGTGCGCAAGTGGGGGTAGACTTTGGATGAACGGGGGCTCACACGGAACGCGAGCCCCCGCCGCATGTGACGCACTCACAAGGATGTATGCCGTGCAGCGTCCCGCCCCATCTCGCCGTCACCGCTGGCTCCTCGCCGTGGCCTGCCTGTTCGTGTGGACCTCCGCCGACGGCGATCGCCAGTGCGGTGCCCCCCCACCGCCTGCCCGCCGCGCCATCGTGCGCACCATCGCCCCACCGCCGCCGTCCCAGGCGCCACCCATCGAGTTCTACTACCCCGCCGAGCCCCAACGCCCGTAACCAACCAGGCGGTCAGCACCTGCCTCGAACACGGTGTCAGCGCGTGTACCTCGGCTGAGCCGTGTGGCCCACCATTTGCGTCTCGGTAGCCTGCCTCCCCTTCCCCCGCATGGTCGGATGCCTCGCTCTGCGGTGGCCGCTGGTGTTTCACACTTAGCTAAGTGTGCAATCCCAAGAAAGGCCTGCGAACGCCCATGTGCCCGCGAATCGCCCGTTGCGCGCAGGCCAGGAATCCACGTGCAGGCGGGCGCGCCGTGTGGTGTACGCACGGACATGGCCTGCTCACGGGTTTCTTGGCACTTGACGGCGCGGCCCCTCATGCCTACCATGCCGTCTGTCGCAAACGGCACGACGCACCAGACTACGACTCCGCACAACAGGAGGCACACTCCCAATGACAGGCAAACGGGTGATGGTGATCGGCGGCACGGGCAAGATCGGCAAACACCTGGTGCCCAAGCTCGTGGGGATGGGCAACGAGGTGCACGCGATCGCGCGGTTCGGCAAGCCAGGCCAGCGCGAGGCGCTCGAAGCCATCGGCGTGACGTGCTTCGCCGCCGATGTGACCGACCCCAATGCCTTCGACAGCATCCCCGCCGACTACGATGCGGTGTTCGACGAGGCGGGCCTCAAGTTCGGCTCCGATGCCGATTTCGACGCCACCTGCGCCATCAACGTCCGCTCCCACGGCCGCGCCATGGAGCACTTCGCCTCGACCCAGGCCTTCCTCCTGGCTTCGAGCGGCAACGTCTACGCCGATGGCACCGAGGGCGCCGACGAGTCCACACCGCCCCTCCCCCCAAGCGCCTACGCCCTCACCCGACTGGGCGGCGAGTGGATGGTCGACTATTTCTCCCGCCGCAACAACACACCCGCCGTGCTCCAACGCATCTTCTACGGATACCACGAGGAGTTCGGCGTCCCCACCGACATCGCCCGCCAGCTCCGCGACGGCGAGCCCGTCGACCTCACCACCTCCTACGTCAACGTCATCTGGCTCGACGACCTGATGGATGCGATGATCGCCTCGTGGGAAGTCGCCACCGTGCCCGCCAGGCCCCTCAACATGACGGGCACCGAGATCGTGAGCGTCCGCGCCATCGCCGAGCGTCTGGGCGAGTTCATGGGCATCGAGCCCACGTTCACGGGCGAGCCCAAGGGCACATCGCTGCTTGCCAACGCCGACGAGATGGTCCGTCTGCTCGGCGAGCCCAAGACCTCGCTCGACGAGGGCCTCCGCCGCGTGGCCGCCAGCGTGATGGCTCGCGAGCACCCGCTCGACCACCCCACCCAATGGGAAAAACGCACCGGCTTCGGCTACGACGACTGAGCGCCGTGTCCAGAATGCCTCCACGGCTGGACGAATGCCTCACGTCGGACTGCGCCCACGCACTACCACGTCACAGCAGTTCACCGCGGAGCACGCAGAGAACGCAGAGAGGGCAAGGCACGAAGCCCGTGCGCCTGGGACGAGGCGTGCGGCATCGGTCGCGCCAAGCGCTCCCATCATCCCACGCCGATTGGGCTTTCTCCGCGTCCTCTGCGGCCTCTGCGGTGAGTTTCGGCGTTCCCGCGCGCGCCACCACCTGACTAGTTCGCGGGCGCCAGGTAGCGCTGCTCGCCAAGCCAGGCGGCCACGCAGTGGGTGACGCGGCGAATGGCGTCGGCCTCGGTGTCGGGCGCCAGCGGCTGACCCCACCGATTGGTGAGCGCCATCGTCTCGAAGCTCGGCTCCCCGTAGATCGTGGGGTAGAAGTTGAACTGCGCCTTGAGCCGATCGGTGAGCAGCACGAACTGCACGGGTGTGTGGGGCGCCGACAGGCAGGTGAGCGCCCAGGAGCGTTGCTCGTCTGCCCCACGGCGCAGTGTGCGGCGACCAGGCAGTCGCGCGACGGTGGCGGGCGGCGCGCCCATTTCGGCGAACAGCGAGGGGAAGAGGTCGGCGTTCTGCGTCAGGCCAGTCACCTCTCGGTGGTGGCCGTCGGGGTAGCGGATGAGCAGGGGCACGTGGAACTGCACCTCGTGGAACGACGTGCCGTGGCCGAACACCCCGTCGTCCAGGAACGCCTCGCCGTGGTCGCCGGTGATGACGAGGATCGTGTTGTCGAGCAGCCCCTCGCCACGCAGGGTGTCCACCAATTGCCCCACCAGGCCGTCCACGTAGCGGGCGCTGTTGCGGTAGCGATTCCACAGGGCGGTGGGGTTGCTCTTGAGGGCGAAGACGTTGAGCGCATGGAGCGTGGCGGGCGCGGCGGGGCGGAAGTGCTCGGCCGCGGCAGGGTAGTAGTAGTGGAAGTGGGTGGAATCGAGCATGCCGAAGGCCAGGAACGGGCCGCGCGCCGCGCGGGCGATGGCCAGCAGACGCCGGCACACCTGGGGGTCGCTGCGCAACGGGTAGTCGCGAAGCTCGGTGTGGGTGGCGAAGAGCCCGCGCGGGAACACCACTTGGCCCATGCCGATCCACGCGAGCCGCGACGAACCGATGGCGTGGAGCGTGTAGCCCGCTTCGCGCAGCCACGCGAGCGGCACGGGCGTTGCACGCTCTCTTCGCGCCTGCCCATACCACAGCGGATGCAGGCCGGCCATGGCGGCGAAGAGCGAGAGGTGGGTGCAGTTGCCCTCCACATAGTGGTGTCGCGCCACCACACACTCGCGCTCGAAGCGGGCAAGGTTGGGCATCGTTTCGGGCGTTACGACATCAACGCGCAGGCTTTCGATACACAGGAAAAGGATGTTCGGGCGGCTCGGCATCGCAGCAAGCCGGCCCGCGCCGGGCGCCCATGGCCATTCGCTGACCAGGCGTTGGCCGTCGAGGGCCTCGCGCACCGCGTGGTCGAGCCGATTCGTCAGGTCCGACTCGTGGGGATCGGCAGGCGCCAGCGGGAACAGGAAGTGCCGCGCCACCGCAAGCTCAGGCCCCCGTGGGTCGGCCACCGCGCCCGCAAGGCCCGGCAGCACCAGCGCCCCCACGGCGCCCAGCCGCACCACCAGTGGCACGCTGCCCACAGCCCTGCGCACCCGCGCAAAGCCCCCGGTGCGGCGGGCCATCGCCCACAGGCACGCCACCACGCCGCACTCGACCGCCGCCACCAGCACCAGGGCGCCCGCCGCCGACCACAGGGTGGCGGCCGACGCGCCGATGCCGTCCACGCCCCCCTCCTCGCCCAACGCGCCGACCACCAGGGGCGCTCGCAGGTGGGTGCGCAACAGGTGGAAGGCCACGCTGTCGCACAGCAGTAGCGCGTGCGACACCACAGTCCACGCCACCGCCAGCGCCACCGCCGTCCGTCGCCAGTGCAGCGTCGCCAGGCCCAACGCTCCCAGCATCCCCGGCGCCAGCACAATCGCCACCCCCACGGCCAGCAGCCACAGGCTCATCACCTGGCCGCCAGCGGTCGACGTCGCCTCCTCGGCCGCCAGGTAGTAGCCGCGCGCCATCCACATCCCCAGCGGCACATTGAGCAGCCACAAGCACACCAGCACCGCGCGCGCCGTGGCAGCGGGCACGGGATCGGCGGCAGCAGTCGGTGGGGGTGCGTCGGTCATTCGGCGGTTCCTGTCTCGATGTTCTGCGCGGGGTGCCACGCCACTGTACATCGCCGAGGCACCCCGTGCAACGTTGCTCTCGCTCGTCTCGTCGTCGTCCTCACCCTCATCCTCGTGCTCTGCTCCGGGCACGATACTGGATACTGGATGCTGGATTGCGGCCTGTGCGGCCTGGTTTGGGTTCGCAGTTCGTGGCGTACTGCGGTTGCATCGCACGGCAGCGCCCGATACGATGCCCGAGGTATCCTTGAACCCCCTTTTGGGTGGAGCCGAATCCCATGCAAACCCATCGTGTGTTGTGGCTGGCGGCCCTGGCCGTGCTGGCGCTCGCCATCGGGCGGGCGAATGCCGCACGGCTGCCAGGCGCGTATATGAACGAGTTCCACACGGGCCACATCACGCCGCATGTGCCGTGGGCCAGGCCGTTCGTGGGCGGCCGCACGCGGGCGTTCTTCATTGCGCCGTGGACGGCGGGCCGCGAGGTGGCCGAGCTGGCGCAACGGCTCGACCTCGAGGTGTGTGGCGAGACGACGTTCAACGACCGCCAACTCGGCGGCACCGACCGCTACACCGCGATGATCGACGGCACGTCGCCCGAGGAAAAGCTCCGCTCCCTGCGCCGCAAGCTGGCCGGTCGCTACGACGTGTTCGTGATCGCCAACTTCGCGTTCAACGCGCTGCCCACCGAAATCCAGTATCGCATCGCCAAACAGGTGACCGAGGGCGCGGGGCTGGTGCTCGTGTCCAAACGCCCGGCCCGCGAGGAGTTCTTCAAACACCCCGACCCGAAGGCCGCAAAGCGCATCACGGCCGGCGTGCCGTTCGCCGGGCTCGATTTCTATCGCGACACGTTCCTTGACCGCACAGGGGTCAAGACCCTCGACGCCGTGCCCGACCGCCTGGTGCGTGCGGCCCGGGCTCGGCGGGGGCGTGTGGTGCAGCTCGACTTCGGCAGGCTCACGGGCGCGAAATACGGCGGCCATTGCCTCACGCCGCAAGAGCCCTTCACCTTCCGCAGCGCGGCGCAATATGAATATCACCAGATGCTCGTGGCCAACGCCGTGCTGTGGGCCACCGGCAACGAGCCGCCGGTGCGCGTCGGCGCGCTGTCGGTGGCGAAGACGGCGGTGGGCACGCTGCCCTGCGAGGCCGAGCTGACACTCGACGCCGTCCGCGCCGTGGGCCGCGCCATGGCCACGATCACCATCCGCAACGCCTGGGGCGACCTGGAGCACACGTCCGCCCACGCGCTACGGCTCGACGCAGGCGCCCATCGCGTGGCGCTCGCCCTGCCGGCGCTGTGCGGCGGGGCGCATTATGTGGACGTGCAGGTGCGCGCCGGCGGCAAGGCCGTGGGCTGGGGCAGCGCGTGGCTGAAGGTCGAGTCGCCGACCCGCATTGCCGAGGTGACGCTCGACAAGCTGAGCTTCGAGCGCACCGAGCCGCTGATGGGCACGGTGCGCCTCGCGGCCCCCGCGCCCGACGGCCTGACGCTCGAGGTACGGCTGCTCGACAACTATCAGCGCGTGTTCGCCACCAGCCGCGTGGGCGCCACCCCCGGCGGCACCGAGGTGCGGTTCGCCGTGGCGCTCGACGCAGCACTGAGCCTGGCGGGCCGATGCCGCGTGCGGCTGGTGCGCGGGGGCAAGGCGCTCGACGAGGCGGAGGCGGAGTTCGTCGTGCCACGCCGCAGGCTCGACGTGTTCCCCACGCTGCTGTGGGGCACGTTCCCGGGGCTTATGGGCCACTTTGTTAACGAGCAACTCCGCTCGGCCGGCTTCAACATGATCCTGGCGCCCCACTACAGGGCCGATGTGCCAGAGCACGGCGAGAACCGCCAGATCGGCGCGCTCGCCCGCGACGACATGCTGTGCATGCCCTACGCCGCACACATCACCCGCTGGCGCAACGACGCACTCGGCTCCGACGCGGCCTACGCCAAGCACCGCGACGACGCGCTCGCCATGGTGCGCCATCTCAAGCCCTTCGGGCCGTTCGTCTATTCGCTCGGCGACGAGAACTCGCTCATCCCCACCCTCGGCTTCCAGCCCGACGACAAGCCCGCCTTCGTGGCCCACCTCAAAACGACCTATCGCTCCCTCGCCGCACTCAACGCCGCATGGGGCGCCAAGCTCGCGCGCTGGGACGACGCCGAGCCCGTCGGGCGCGGCAAGGCGGGCGCCAATCTGGCCGCCTATCACGACACCGAGTGCTACCGCGAGGCGCTCTATGCCCGATGGCACCGTTGGTACCACGACCTGTTCCAGGCCGAGGACGCCCACGCGCGCGTCGGCTCCGAAGGCTCGCAGCCAGGCAACCTGGAGCAGAGCATCGCCGGCCTCGAGTTCTGGGGCCCCTATCGCCGCACGGTGGACAACACGCTGCTCCGCTCGCTCGCCCCGCGTTCGCTCGTGCGCGGCAACTGGTTCGGCGGCTACAACTCGCGTCGCGTCGACGTGCCCGGCCTCCGCAGGTTCCTGTGGGACACCTTCCTCGACGGCAACAACCTGTTCGAGATCTACTGCTGCTACACGTCCGAAACCATCTTCCGCACCGACCTGTCGTTCGGCTACTGGACCCAGGCCTTCCTGCCCGACCTCCGCCAGGTGGTCGACGGCATCGGCCAACTCGCCGCCGCCAGCGACCACGAGACCGACCCCGTGGCCGTCTACCACTCGCAAGCCAGCGTCCACGCCGCCCGCGTCGGCCCGCCCTTCGGCCAGCGGCGGGCCATCCACGAAGGACTGCTCGCCCTCATCGAAGACGCTGGCTATCAGCCGTATTACACCACCTCCACGCGCGTGCTCGGCGGCGCCTTGCGCGGGCGCGACGCCCCCAAGGCGCTTTTCCTCGGCTGCGCCCAGGCGCTCGGCGACGCCGAGGCCAGGCAACTCGTGGCCTTCGTCGAGGCCGGCGGCGTGCTCATCGCCGACGTGTGCCCAGGCATCCACGACCACCACTGCTCGCCCCGCGCAGCCGGCGTGCTCGACACCCTGTTCGGCGTCCGCCGCACCGACGACCGCGTGAAGCCGGCCCGCGGCCACCTCACGATGCCCGCCACCGGCCTGTCGTTTGGCGACCAGCGTGTGGCGGTGCCCGCACTCGACATCGAGGCGGCCCCGGTCGACACCGCCGTGTGGCTCGCAGGCGGACGGGCCTTGGCCATCGCCGACGGCACGCCGGCGATCGTGGTGCACGGCGTGGGCAAGGGCCTGGCCGTGCTGCTCAACGTGCCCTTCTCGGCCTGCAAGACGGACGACGACGCCCGACGCGGCCTGCGCGACCTCGTGGCCGGATTGGTGGGCTTCGCGGGGCTGTCGCCCGCCTGCCGCGTGCTCGGCGACGACGGCGAGCCGCTGCTGGGCTGCCGCGCGCCCCGGTTCCGACGCGGGTCGGTGCGCACGCTGATGCTCCTGCCCCGACGCCATCGCCGCGAAGACACGCCCGTGCGGGCACGCCTGGAGCTTGCCGACGCGGCGCACATCTACGACCAGCGGACGGGCCGCTACCTGGGGCATCGCGCCTCGGTGCGCCTCACCCTCCATCCCGCGTCGGCAACCGTGCTGTCGCTATTGCCCTACCGCGTGCGCGGCCTCCGCGTGACTGGCGACCGCACGGTTGAGCCGGGGGATTGGG
>Ga0272441_10014548_pt1 | contig 11141 bp, 10 predicted proteins | sample SSMProp6N_FD_193582 | JGI IMG/M metagenome (GOLD analysis project Ga0272441, IMG submission 193582) | Marine sediment archaeal communities from Little Sippewissett salt marsh, Falmouth, MA, United States - SSM-Prop-6N | ecosystem: Environmental > Aquatic > Marine > Wetlands > Sediment ... | reverse complement strand
GTTACCATATCTCTTCTTATTTTAAATCTTTATTTCAATATTTTCGGGCTCATCGGTTCTTTTTTCGTAACCCAGCTCGTCCATTCTGTACCTTTACGGGAATATTTCGGCAATCTGCTGATTCAGTATACACCTGCGGATATTTTTTCATCCTTAATAAAAAGCCTTGTTTTCGGTATAATTATTTCAACGGTTGCAACTTTCCACGGATTCAAAGTTAACTACGCAACCACTGAAATTCCCCAAAAGGTAATTAAAGCAGTGTCTCAGAGTTTCATTTACTGTTTCCTTGCTGATGCAGTAATCACCCTTATTTATTATTTATAAGAGAATAAATGGATAGTGCGATAGAACTTCAGGAAATTACAGTAATCAAAGGAGAAATAACCCTATTCGAAAACCTTAATGTTTCTTTTCCTAAAGGCAAAACCTCTGTAATTATGGGTCCGTCGGGCTGCGGCAAGAGCACAATGCTTAAAATAGCTGCAGGAATTGCCCTCCCAGATTACGGCACTGTATATTTTGACAATAAGCCGCTCCATAAACTTTCGGAAAAGGAACTTCTCCTTTTCAAAAAAACAAACGGATTTGTCTTTCAGGATGCCGCATTATGGGCAAACAAAAGCATCTTTCAGAATCTGAGTCTCCCTCTGGAATTTCATTTCCGGCATCTTTCTCAGGATGAAATCCGCAGAAGAGTTAATGAAATGCTGAAAAAAATCGGTTTTCGGGATAATCCGGAACTCCGCCCCGCGCAGTTGTCCTCGGGTGAACAGAAAATGGCTTCTTTTGCCAGGGCCCTGATCACTGATCCTACTGTCATTTTCATGGACAGCCCCCTTATCTCTATTGACAGTGAAATAGCGGACCGCATCATACACATGATCCAGGAATTGAAAAAGCAGGAAAAAACTATCATTATATCCACCCACGACCCTGTACTGACTTCCATGACCGCAGACTATCTGATTGTACTGAAAAAAGGAGTAATTCTTGAAATGGGTGATTTTGATGATGTTGTCAGAAGCACAAATAAAGAGGTCATGAGCGTCCTCACCAATGTACTGAGTAAAGCTTCAACCTATGACGGAGATATTCTTGATCTTCTCAGTGAAGATGATGATAAATCTTAATTGACAGGAAAAGACGTATAGTCTAGACTTTAGCAGTATGAAATTCAGGATACGGTTTGCTGAACAAATAGTAGGTGTATTTGTTCTCATCGCAATTGGTTTTCTTGTTGTTATTCTGATCCTCATGGGAGCGAATCAGCGCTGGTTTGCTGAAGATTATTATTTTACCAGCAGGTTTAACTCAGGCGACGGTCTGAGCATAGGCATGCCCATAAAGCTTAAGGGCTTCCAAATCGGAAAAGTTAATAACATTTCCCTGAATGAAGATAACGAGGTTGATATCGAATTTTATATTTATGATACCTATTACGAAAAAATAAAAGCCAATTCTGTTCTTGAGTTAAAATCCAATGCTTTAGGCCTCGGCGGAGGCCTTGTATTTCATCCCGGGAAATATGCAGGCGCGCCCTTGCCAGAATTCAGCTTTATTCCTTCCCTGGATTTAAAAGAAGGGCAGCAGCTCGTTGCCCAGGGACTGGTTGCTATCCCCGAAGGAGATGATGCCATCAATAGAATCATTACGAAAACCGAAAACGTGATGGACAATGTCAATGTCGTCATGGCTAAAACAGCAGACGTAATGGACAGCATTACTTCAATGACGAATTCCATTGAGGTTTTCCTTAATGATCTCGGAGACGGATTTAAAGGAACAAACGAAGGCGCCCTGGCAAAAACGCTGCTTAACGTAAAAGACCTGACGAATCAGCTGCGCAGCGATATCAGCGGCATTATGAGCAATGTGGACAGTACGACTGCAAATATAAATGAAATGACAGCGAGCTTCAAAGATCCTACAGGGCTCATTCCAAAACTCCTGGATGCAAAGGGGTCTTTGGCTCAGTTCCTTGATGATGATAATGCTCTCTATGATCAAATTTCATCAATAATAGAAGGTATAGACGAAACAATTTTTCAATTAACGGATTTTATCGGTTTTCTCAATACTTCATCCCCCCAGATTTCCGGGCTTCTTGAAGAAACCAGGGACACCCTTGATAAAAGCCAGGATGTAATGGAGGGATTAAAAAATAACCCCCTCCTCCGGGGAGGCATTCCTGAAGAGGTGGAACAGCAGACGACTCTGCAAAGTTACAGGGATGAGGACTTTTAATGAAAAGGTGTACGTTTCTGCTTTACTGCGCACCTGTTATCTTCGGCATTATTCTTGCAGCTGCCGGCTGTTCTTCCGCACCGAAAAATAAAGAACCAAAAGAAGTATATGACATTAAAAATCAGGCCGCGGAATACGCAAAATACGGTGATTCCTATTTTGCTTCAGCCCAGTACGAACAGGCTCTCAAATTTTTCGAACTTGCATTAAAAGATAATATTTCAGTAAACAACGAAGAAGGTATTATTAAAACCTTTAATTCAATCGGCAGGGTTTATCTGGCCCTCGGATCAGCAGACTATGCTTTGTCATATTTTTCCCAGGCACTGGATTTAGCGGTTTCCATCGATAATGGGATACTTATTTCCCAATCAGAAAATAATACCGGGGAGATATATCTCCGGCTGGGAAAGTCGGAAAAAGCTTTGGAATATTTTGAAAGCGCAATTAACCGGCTGGAAGGCGTCGAGTTTGATTCAAAGAAGAAGAAAAAAAACACTGTTGAAGAAAAAGATCACAGGCCTATTTTATTCCATAACACAGGACTGGCTTATAAGCAGCAGCAGGAACCGGAAAAAGCTTTAGAATACCTTAACAGGGCGTTAATTCTGAATACAGAGGAAAAGGCGTATGTTGACATGGCGGACAATTACTATGCCATTGCATCTGTATATTCAAAACAGCAGGATTATGAAAAAGCGTTATCAAATGCTCTCCAGGCTCTGGAATACGATAAAAAAAGCGAAAACAGTGTCGGGATTGCCCAGGATTTCTATGCCCTGGCAATCATCAGTAAAAAATCAGAAAAGAGCGAAGATGCCTACGGTTATCTGAAAAATTCTTATCTCGTCTATAAAACCCTGAATATCAAATCTGAAATGAAAAGAGTTTTAGAACTTATAGTGTCGGCTGCGGAAAGCCTTGACTTATCTGATGATGTTAAAAAATACAGTACAATTCTCATAAATTTAGGAGAGTAATTTTTGCGGAAGAAAGGTTTTCTCAGAACGTTGCAGGGCATTGCTGAATCCTACGTCCTGGTTTTTAAAAAATTATCCGCTTTTATTCTATTTATCATAATTGCAGCTGGAACAAGCTGCATTATTGCGTATCCTATATGGCTCTTCGCATCTAAGCTGAAAAATGTTTTTTCAGTAACTATGCTCATCCTGCTCTGTTCTGTCATTATTTTAACTGTTGTTCAGAGAATACGGCACAGGAGAAAGCAAAAATCAATTTTTTTAAATGACAAAAAAAAGAATTCAAAACGTGTGAAATTCCTGGCCTTCGGGATCCCCGGATTATTAATCGGCTGTTACAGCGCCGTTGTCGCTTTTTCATTGTCCCTCAGGGGTCTGGGGATTATTCTTTCCGCTGCAATTATTGTTTTTTTCGGTTATTTTCTGAATGGAATTAAAAAAGCGTATTAATTTTTTCCTGTTTATTTCACTATGCTGTATTCACGGTATTTCGGCCCAATACCCGGAAATAAAAACGTGCAATAACTCAGATCATATCTATATGCAGATCCAGGAGGATATATCCGCCTTCTACCGGGCAGCAGCAGGAAACGGTGAACCGCCCATTCTGCAGATTTTCAGCTACAGGATTAAGGAAACCGCATCTCTTTATTCATTTGCGTCCATGATAAACCTGCCCTATGAAACGATCACCACACTCAATCGTCTCGAAAACCGGAAAGAACTTATTTCAGGGCAATTGGTACTCATACCGAATATTCCCGGGCTCTTTGTCCCTTATTCGCCGAAGTCAGATATGGAACGTCTCCTATCGACTCATATCATCCCGGAAAATGTTCAGGAATTTGATTTGACTATCTCTTCAGGCAGTGACAAAACAGATATGGTATTTATCCCCGGTGAACGATTTAATAAAATTGAACGCGCATTTTTCCTCGGTATTCTGTTTCGTTTTCCCATTCCCGGGGGAAGGATTACCTCACCTTTCGGAATGCGTTATAGTCCGATAACAGGGGATTTGCATTTCCATGGCGGTATTGATATTGCCGCACCTATAGGTACCGAAGTTCTTTCAGCCCGGGAAGGCAGGGTTGTTTTTGTCGGAAAGGACCTTATTTTAGGAAATTATATAATTATCCAGCACGGCAAATATTATCAGACAATATACGGACATCTGAATAAAATACTTGTAGAGTTGAACCAAAACGTTCAATCCGGTATGATTGTAGGTACACTGGGAAATACCGGTATGTCTACCGGTCCCCATCTTCATTTTGAAATTAGAAATAATGGAGAGTCCCGGGACCCTCTAAAACTGGTACCAAAGGTTTCTGAATGAAAAGTAGTGTGTGTTTCCTTTTGCTGTTTTTTACCTCATTTTTTCTTTTCCCTGATAATATTCGGGGTCCTCTGCAGGAATACGTAAGAGTTGCAGGAAATTCCGAATTTTCTGAAGAGTTCCGCATTAAACTTGAAGATCTGTTTGCTGTCGACATTCCTGAAGAAAAACAGGAATATTTACAGGGGATTGAGCTGGAAATAAAAATACCTTCCTCCGTGAAAAAATACCGTAACAGTTTTGCTCTTTTTCTTTACAGCAACTGTAGTCCCGGCCCGGATGCGGACTCTGTTGGCGGGTCCATGCGGAGGTATTCAGGAAGTCAGCTTGGATTTGAAATAATACCCTCAAGAACAATAATTTATTATCGTCTTATGAAAGAATCTGAGGAAAATCTTCAGCATTCACCTGATACGGTTCTTGTCAAAAAGCCATTTTCAATCCCTTCACTTCCGGTTATAGGCACAATTCTTCCTGTAATGAAAGGTATACCCAGTATAGTTACTGAAAGTAATTTTCGTATCAGGGTGCGGGGTATTTTCGAAGAAACAGGAGATCTCGTGCTGAAACCCGTGGGATTTACCGGTGAAATACCTGCAGATGATGTTTTACTTTCCATAGACGGCAAAAATATTCTATTCACTGAAGAAAAGATAACCCTTTCAGCAGGACTCCACACTCTTACACTTCTCAGCGGCACTTTTAAGTCCCAGAATCTTACCTTTGGTATTGAATCAGACAAATCTACTGTTCTTGAAATTCCTTTTGAAAAACTGGTTCCCCTTGTTTATATAGAAGGACCCATGGATACTGAAATATTTCTGGACGGTAATCTCATTGATTACCATGAAGGATCCGGAATAGAACTATCTGAAGGTGATCATACAATCCTGTTTACAATTGGTGACTACCGGGTAAGCAAACAGTTTTCCGTAGAAAAAGGCAAAGAATACTATATTTCTCTCTTCATGGACGTTATCATTGAAGAACGGTAAATTTTTTAAAAATAATGTAATATAATGATTGAAGGTGACGATAATTATGATGTCGGTGCCTTAATATAGTTCCCCTCCCAGTTTACTATATTAGACCTGACATCGCAGGCCGGTTTTTACCGGCCTGCACTATTTTTTTGCCCACCCTATTATTGACAAAAATCTAACCGAAACATACTTTATGGATATGTTTTTTCGTAAACCACACAGAAAGATTTTTCCTGAAATAATTTTATCTTTATTTATTTTCTTCGCCATTGCTGTCGGAGTTACCATTGGCCTCGTTTTTGCTGCAACATCAAATATAGGCACTGCGGAAACGATAGGCGAATACAAACCTTCCCTGCCCTCACAGATCCTGGACAGAAACGGAAGGCTGATAACAGAACTTTTTTCTGATGAAAAGAGAGATATAATTGCAATTGATCAGCTTCCGAAACACCTCATTTATGCTGTAATCACCAGAGAAGATCAGGATTTTTTCAATCACCACGGCTTCAGCCTCCGCGGATTGTTCAGAGCCGCCTGGAATAATTTCCGCGGCACATATCACTCCGGGGGCAGTACTATTACCCAGCAGGTAGCGGGAAGGCTCTACGATGACAGATCGGACATATCTATCAGAAGAAAATTCCGAGAGCTCTGGTGGGCTATTCAAATTGAAAGAAGCCTTACAAAGAACCAGATTCTCGAGATTTACCTGAATAACGAATATTACGGCCATAATGTCTACGGCATAGAAGCGGCATCCCAGTTCTACTTCGGGCACTCGGCCAAGGATGTTACTGTTGCAGAAGCCGTTATGCTCGTAATTCAGCTCTCCAGCCCTGCAACCCATTCGCCTATAAATCATCCTGATTTTGCAAAAAATATACAGTACCAGATCCTTAAGCAGATGGTTGATTTAGGTTATGCTGAGCAGGAGGGAATAGAACTCAGTTTTCATGAATTCTGGGAGGAATATGATTACACCCGGTCAAACATTTCCAGCGCTTATTTTGAAAATGAGAGCAAGGCGCCATATTTCACAGAATATGTACGCCAGGAGCTTGAAGAAATGCTCTATGGAGAACGGAACGTAAATAAAGACGGATTTATAGTTCACACCACTCTTGATCTTGATTACCAGGAAACAGCTGAAGAACTTATCGCAAAAGGCCTCTATCAGATTAATAATACATATCAGGCTAATTCCAATCAGCGGATGGACTACGTTAATCAGCAGTTTGTTCCGTTAATCGATCTCCTCTCCCTTACGTTTAATATCGAGGATATCCGTGTTGCCGGGTCTAAGCAGAAAAAAGCAGCCCAGGAAGATTACTTTGAATATATTAATCCTGCCCTTAATATTCTCTCCATGATGTTCGGTTCCTCCGATATAAATTTCCTTACGGATATTGCCTATTCCAAAGTACAGCAAAAAGCAAAAAAGAATATTGTGGAAGGAGCCCTCATTACTCTTGAAAACGGAACAGGAAGGATACTTGCAATGGTGGGGGGAAGCGATTTTGAAACAAAGAAACTGAACAGAGCTGTTCAGGCAAAAGTCATGCCCGGTTCCGCGTTTAAACCCCTATACTATTCAGCTGCCATTAGTTCAAGAAAACTTACACCTTCATCATTGATTTACGACGCACCCGTTGTTTTCTGGAATGACGACGGGACTCCGTATACTCCTTTGAATTATATGGGAACCTGGGCGGGACCTGTAAGGCTGCGCTACGCCTTGGCTAACTCAATGAATGTTCCCTCTATACAAGTTCTGGACACTATTGGTTTTGATGCTGCAATTAACAGGGCTAGCCGTCTCCTCGGCATTACAGATCCTGAGGAAATCGCCAGCAACTTTCCCAGGAAATATCCTCTTGGTTTAGGCATTATCAGTGTATCTCCGATTCAAATGGCGAGGGCATATTCCACATTTCCAAATCAGGGGCGTGAAGTAATTCCTATTGCCATCAGCTATGTTGAAGACCGCAACGGCAATATCATTCTTGAACCTGAAAAGGAACTCCGGGCGGAACAGAAAAAGAAAGGAAAAGAGGCGGAAATATTAACCCCGGCAGCTGCTTATGTCATGGTATCCCTCCTCGAGAGTGTTGTTGATTTCGGCACTCTTCGGAACCGGAGAATTTACGTTGGGGGCTTTGACGGTATGCCGATGGCGGGGAAAACAGGCACAACCCAGAACTGGTCCGACGCATGGACAGTCGGTTTTTCACCGTATCTTACAACTGCTGTATGGTTCGGCTTTGACTCCCATGGCAATTCTCTGGGAATAAATCAGACAGGCGCGACTGCCGCAGGTCCTATTTGGGCGCAATATATGAAAAGCATTCACGCAAAACTTCCGCCGAAGGAATTTGAGAAGCCGGAAACAGGATTAACCGAGGTAGAAGTCTGTGCTGTCTCCGGATTATTGCCAACTGAAGACTGTAATGAGGGTACTTACAAAGAAATATTTCTCACAGGCACGGAGCCAAAACATTTCTGTGATATACATTCTTTCAGGAAAGACCGGGATCAGAAGCTGGTTGAACGTCTAAAAAACACACTTCTTTTAGAGGATATTACAATTGATGATTTCGACCTTCCTGATATTGACATTGATATAGACGGATTTGATTCTTCCAATATGAATGATTTTCTCACTATTCCGGATGATGAAGGCAATCCTCTCCTTGATTAAAGGACAGTAATTTGATAATTCAGGTCAAAATCGATGAAATCATCGTAAAAAAACGGCTGAGAAAAAATCTTGGAGAATTAGCTCCTCTCATGAACAGTATGAAGGTGTACGGGCTCCTTAATCCTGTAATCATAAATCAGAAAAAAGAACTTATCGCAGGAGAGCGAAGGCTTGAATCCGCCCGGCGCCTCGGCTGGAAAACTATTCCTGCTGTTATTGTGGACAAATCCACTGAAATGGAGAAACTCGAACTGGAGATAGAAGAAAACCTGCATAGAAGAAACCTTAACAGGGATGAACTTGCAGAAGGATACGCCCGGATCGACCGCTTAAAACATCCCGGTTTTTTCCGAAGATTCTGGAATGCTATTATTTTATTTTTAAAAAGAATCTTCAAAAAAGGATAAACCGTATGAATAACTATGAGTTTCTAATCTTTGACGCAGACGGCACCCTCTTCGACTTCTCCAGGGCCGAAGCTTTTGCCTTGAAACAGACCTTCCAGGATTTTTCAATAGAGAATTTCAGAGAAGACACTCATTTACGTCATTACCGGGAAATTAACGGTGTGATATGGCGGGAATTTGAAGAAGGTTTGATAACGCCGAAGACTCTTAAAACCGAAAGGTTTGAACGGTTGTTTACAATTTTAAATCTTGATCTGAATCCGGCATCCTTCAGTTCCTGTTACCTGGAGCATCTCTCTCAATGCAGTTTTCTTCTCCCCGGAGCCCTTCCCCTTATAACTGCCCTGAAAGATTCCCATACTATCTGTCTGCTTACCAACGGTCTCTCTTCTGTACAGCATCCCCGATTTGATAATTCAGAATTATCGAGCCTGATCGACTATCTCATCGTTTCGGAAGATGTGGGCATAGCCAAACCGGACCCTGGAATATTTCAGATCCTGTTTGAAAAAGCCGGGCGTGATGATCCCTCGGCTTCCCTCATGATAGGAGATAGTCTGACATCAGATATTCAAGGGGGAATAAATTTTGGGATTGATACCTGCTGGTTCAATCCCGGCAATTCTGAAAAAAATCCGTTAATTCAACCCACCTATGAAATTCAGAACCTCCATGAACTGAATACACTTATTCTGCAGTAAGATTATCTATATCCAACACAATTATCTTTCCACGTTTGTCCTGTACATAGAGCGCGGAATTCTGTATCAGTAAATCTGTGATCGGATCCACTTCAGCAGTGGATGAAGCAATACGGCTGCATTGAGGGTTGTATTTCCCGATTTTCCATTCCCCTCCTTCATTAAAAACAGCATAAACATAGGATTCGTAAAGAAGGAGTTCGCTGTTCTTAAAAATATCATCCTCGCTTTGGCTGATTATTTCGTATGTATCTCTATCAAGAGATAACAGACGTACCGCGCCCTGTCCCTCTTCCCGTCCGGCTAAAACAAAAAGCACATCAGAGGTTTCACCGAACCAGCGCTGCCGTATAGTATTCAGTGAAGACTCTTTGACAATTTCCCCTGTCTTTTTATTCACTGATGCGAGAGAGCAGAGTACTTCACCGGATATCTCTTTTACAAGCAGAACTGTTATTATGTCAGGAGCGGAAACGGCTTCACCTTCTTCCTGAATAATTTCTGTTATACCGGCCGCGACTTCACCTTCCGACTCGAGCATCGTCCTTGTATCTTCCGCAATCTCTTCCCGCTCTTCCTGTATACGCTCAATTCTTTCATCCTGTTCTTCCTCTTCCTGAGCCAGTTCTTCTCTTCTTTCTTCAATGCTTACGAGTTCCTGCTCAACCTCCTGAGCTTCCTCTTCTGTTAAATCTGCAGGGATTCTTTCCAGGCGTTCCTGTAATTCTTCTTCCCTTTGATCAAGCTCCTGCTGTTCCTCCTGTATCTGCTCAACAGATTCTTCAATTTCCCGTTCCTTGAGATCCACCATGTCCCTGCGTTCCTCCAGGCCCATATCCTCCCGGGTCCGTAGATTTTCAATGACGTCCTCTTCAGTCAGTTCATCTGTTCCAAGGGAGCCCACGGTTCCTTTGCCTGCTTTTTCCGTTAGAGGAATAAGAATCATGCTTTTCCCCGGCCACTCGGAATATACAGTGGAAAGACCGATTTTTTCAGGAACAAGAAACTTGATTACAATCTCTTTATATTTTGATTCTATATATGATGAATTTCCCCGAAAAACCGCATTATAGACAGTTATAAATTCAGCAAGGAGAGCCGCATCCTCAGCTGTATATTCATAGGCGGTTTCCAAATAGCCCTGTATCATCAGCCTGAGGTTGCGTATATGATCAACAGAAGCATCTTTTTCCACAATAAAAATGTCAGCATCCAGTTTCTCATTAACACTTAAATCTACAGCATGAATTACCGTGTATTTTCCGTTAAAGGTATATTTATTTGCTTTATCGGGCACTTGACTGCCGAGACTTCGGCCGATTCCGAATATCTGCTCTCTTGTATCTATTTTGTCATATGGTCCCTCATAGTTAATGAACTCAACAGGACCATCCCTCCCCTGTTCCAGTTCTTCAGTATCTACCTCCAGAGCCGTGCCCAGGGTGCTTACCATTAAAAACAGAATAAGTAAAAGAAAAGAGAAGGGGGAAATCTTTTTTTTCATCTTTTATACCTCATACTCTATTATTTACCGATTCCTTGAAGTGCGTCCAGAGCTTTTGAACGTACTTTTTTTGAAAATGGTCCCTGAAAGATATGAATAAGGGCATCCATTGAATCCTCATCAATACTTCCATGATAATTACTTATTTTTGCAATAGCATCGATTATAGTGTCAGCAATACGGTCATCTGCTTTCGCAGGGGTCTGGCCTTTGATGATTTCCAGGAAAAGGGCCCCTGTTTTCCCGTCAGTATCACTTTTCACCTCACCCCGGGCATAG
>Ga0272441_10014547_pt1 | contig 11141 bp, 8 predicted proteins | sample SSMProp6N_FD_193582 | JGI IMG/M metagenome (GOLD analysis project Ga0272441, IMG submission 193582) | Marine sediment archaeal communities from Little Sippewissett salt marsh, Falmouth, MA, United States - SSM-Prop-6N | ecosystem: Environmental > Aquatic > Marine > Wetlands > Sediment ... | reverse complement strand
TCCCAACAGACCACCCGTAGCCAAAGGCCCGATCTGGAGCGGTGGCTAAGCGCCCAGGACCCGGACAGACTCGGCAAGGTAGCATGGTTCGAGGACAAAGCCACGGGCAAAAACATGAATCGCCCCGGTTGGAGAAAGCTACAAGAGGCAATTAACACCGGTAAGGTGAAAACCGTCGTTGTTTGGAGACTGGACAGGCTTGGCAGAACTGCCAGCGGCCTGTGTAAGCTATTTGAGGACTTCCAGGCCAAGAAAGTCCGGCTAGTAAGCCTCAAGGACTCCATAGATTTAGGAACGGCTTCAGGGCGCTTGATCGCTAACGTCCTGGCCAGTGTTGCGGCCTATGAGACCGAAATCAGAGGAGAGAGGGTAAAGGCAGGCCAAGACGCCGCCCGAAATGCTGGTAAACGCTGGGGCGGCTCACCCAAGGGGCGTTTGCTAAAAGTAACAGATGAGCAGGTAGAGGCAATTATCAAAATGAAAGCCGAGGGGATAAAAATTGCCCGAATTGCCCGGACGGTAAATCTCAGCAGACTAACGATTTATCGAGTTCTTGAACGATATGAACAAGGATTTATTCATGCCGAGTAATTAGGTGGGATTGGGGATATTGCTAACTTCAACATATTGAGTACAAGTATAAAAACTAACAAAAAGTTCTGTTCTTAAGATAGGGCCCCATTGGTAAAACTATCTGTGATAGAGAACAACCGGATTACTAGAGTTATTTCTTCCTTTCCCTTGGCTTCTGAACTTCTTGATTGACAGGGATTTATTTGCTTTCTTGCAGGCCACACCGGGATTGTCTATAATGATAATCATACAACTCGCCCTGAAAGGGTTGGGGCGGGCAGTCATAAGCAAGGTTATCCAGATATGAGGGAGGAAATATTTAAGGGGAATCAAGTTTGAGCAAACAAAAATGTTGATAAAGTAAGGGGCTGAGACCAATAATGGCAAAAAACAGCAAGAATAACTCCAGAGAAGAACCGATAGAAAAACAGCTTTGGAAAGCGGCCGATAAGCTCCGCAAGAATATTGACGCCGCCGAATACAAACATATCGTTTTGGGGCTGATATTCCTGAAATATATTTCCGATGCCTTTGAGGGGCTGCATGAAAAGCTCAAAGCCGGAGAAGGCGAATTTGAAGGAGCGGACCCGGAAGATAAGGATGAATACAAGGGGGAGAACGTGTTCTTTGTGCCGCCTTCGGCCCGGTGGAGCTTCCTGCGCAGCCATGCCAAGCAGCCGACCATCGGCAAGACGGTTGATGAGGCCATGGACGCCATCGAACGGGAAAACGCCTCGCTGCGGGATGTATTGCCCAAGGTCTTTGCCCGTGGCAACCTGGACCCGACCAGTTTGGGCGGTCTGATAGACCTGATAAGTAATATCGCCCTGGGCGATGCCAAGGCCCGCAGCGCTGATATTCTGGGCCATGTGTTTGAATACTTCCTGGGCGAGTTTGCCCTGGCCGAAGGGAAAAAGGGCGGGCAGTTTTACACGCCCCGCAGCGTGGTTGAGTTGCTGGTGGAGATGCTCGAACCCTATAAAGGCCGGGTGTTCGATCCCTGCTGTGGGTCGGGCGGGATGTTTGTTCATTCGGAAAAATTCGTGGCCGAGCATCAGGGCCGTGTAAATGATATTTCCATTTTCGGGCAGGAATCCAACCAGACCACCTGGCGGCTGGCCAAGATGAATCTGGCGATCCGTGGTATAGATAGTTCCCTGGTTAAATGGAATAATGAAGGTTCTTTTCTTAATGACGCCCACAAAGACTTAAAGGCCGATTTTGTCATCGCTAATCCACCTTTTAACGATAGCGACTGGAGCGGCGATCTGTTGCGTAAAGATGGCCGCTGGAAATACGGCCCGCCCCCGGTGGGCAATGCCAACTATGCCTGGATCCAGCACTTCTTGTATCACCTCAGCCCCAGAGGCTTAGCCGGTTTTGTCCTGGCCAAGGGATCGCTGACCTCCAAGACCTCCGGCGAGGGGGACATCCGCAAGGAGCTGATCGAAGCCCGGCTGGTCGATGCAATCGTCAATCTGCCCGCCAAGCTGTTCTTGAATACCCAGATACCGGCAAGTTTGTGGTTTTTAAGCCGCAACAAGGCCAACGGCAAATTCCGCAACCGCACCGATGAGATTCTCTTTATCGATGCCCGCAACGAAGGCCATCTGATCAACCGCCGGACGCGGGAGTTTTCCGCCGAGGATATCAGGAAGATCGCCGGGACCTATCATAACTGGCGCAATCCCGATGGGGATTATACAGATATAAAGGGATTCTGTAATTCCGCCTCTATAGAGCGCGTGCGGGAACTGGATTATGTCCTGACTCCGGGCCGCTATGTCGGCCTGGCCGATGAGGAGGATGATTTTGATTTTGCCGAGCGCTTTACCAAACTAAAAGCCGAATTCCAAGAGCAGCTTAAAGAGGAAGCGAAATTGAATAAGCTTATAAATGAGAATTTAGGGAAGGTTAAATACGATGAATAATGAATTGCGCTGGAAACAGAGATTCCAAAACTTTGAAAAGGCCTACAACACACTAAATCGAGCCTTGGCACGGCTGGAGGAAGAGCCGGAAGATGAGATGGTGCAGATGGCGACAGTGCAGGCGTTTGAGTTTACCTTTGAACTATCATGGAACACGATGAAAGACTATCTTGAAGACGAAGGTTTTGATGATGTTAAAAACAGCAAGAAAACTATCCGCATAGCGTTTCAGGCAGAATTGATTTCTGATGCTGAAGGATGGTTGGGAATTATTGAAAAAAGGAACCTTGCCAGTCATACCTATAATCAAATTATTCTGGAAGAAACGATTAAATACATCAAGGACGAGTTTTTCCCCCTGGCAAGAAAGCTTTTTGAGGATTTGAAAAAACGCTTATGAAATACGGTTTCTCTACAACCCAACTTGATGAGATAATTAGTTTTATCAGACAATATCCCCAAGTCGATGAAGCTGTATTGTTTGGCTCCCGGGCGATTGATACCTACAAAGAAGCCTCCGATGTGGATATCGCCCTAAAAGGAAACGAGGTAACCGCCGGCTTGGCGGCAAAGATGAAATTTAATATCGAAGAAGACAGCCTCTTGCCCTTCTTTTTTGATTTTATCGCCTATCCGACCATTACCAATGAAAAATTAAAGCAGCATATCAAAAGCAAGGGAATTGTTATTTACCGTAAGGACCTGAGCGAGTGGAAAGAAATTTCTCTCGATTGCTTAGTGAACATTGGCTCAAGCAAACGCATCTTTTATAAAGAATATATTGGAAACGGAATACCTTTCTATCGTTCTAAAGAAATTATAGAATTGCATTGCGGAAAGAATGTAACAACCGAATTAAATATATCTGAAGATAGGTACAAAGAAATAGAACAACAATTTGGGGCTCCTGTAAAAGGTGATTTGTTGCTTACTTCTGTTGGAACACTTGGCATACCTTGGATCGTAGACCGAGATGAAAAGTTTTATTTTAAAGACGGTAATCTTACATGGTTTAGGGATTTTTCTGACGAACTCAATAATAGATTTCTTTATTATTGGATTATATCGCCTATAGGGAAAGGCGAGTTAGACATGGTGTCTATTGGTTCGACGCAACCCGCATTGACAATACAGGGCTTAAAAAGCATTAAGATAAATCTTCCTCCCCTTCCCGAACAAAAGGCGATTGCTGGTGTTCTTTCCAGTCTGGATGACAAGATAGATCTCTTGCACCGCCAGAACAAAACCCTCGAAGCAATGGCCGAAACCCTCTTCCGACAGTGGTTTATTGAAGAAGCAAAAGAAGATTGGGAGGAAGTCGATTTAGAGTATGTTACTGAGAGGATTACTGACGGGGCTCACAAAAGTCCACCAACAGTAGAAGCGGGTTTGCCAATGGCTTCTGTAAAAGATATGCACGATTGGGGTATTCATACCCAAGCCTGCCGAAAAATATCCGAGGAAGATTACAGCGAGTTGGCTCGTAATGACTGCCGTCCACTTAAGAATGACATTGTTATTGCAAAGGACGGTAGTTACTTGAAACATGTATTTGTTTCGCAAGATGACTTAAATGTTGTCATTCTGTCTTCTATCGCTATTTTAAGGCCAAATGATATTTATGATCCTATATTGCTTTCGATATTTCTAAAATTGGACTCAACCAGGGCATCACTTGAAAACATAGTTACTGGCGCTGTGATCCCAAGAATTGTACTCAAAGATTTTCGCAACTTCCCAATACTCTTACCTCCGAAACACTTACAGTTAGAAGCGTCAAAGAAAATTAAACCATTAATATCAAAGTGTTGGGAGAATGTTAAACAAATCAAAATCCTCGAAAAACTGCGTGATACCTTATTACCGAAGTTGATGAGTGGGGAAGTAAGGGTGCTGAATGTAGATAATTCGATGGAGAAATCAATATGACAACTGAAATAGCAGTGATGAACAAATCCGGTATTGCCTTGGCCGCAGATAGTGCGGTGACAGTGGCATCGCATACGCCCAAAGGCAAAAAAATAAAAATATTTAATACCGCCAATAAATTATTTGCTTTATCTAAACATGCGCCTGTTGGAATAATGACTTATGGTAATGCGACCCTGATGGGAATCCCATGGGAGACAATCATAAAATGTTACCGACAGTCTCTTGATAAAACGAAGCTTGGTACTACTAAAGATTACTGCGATAACTTTTTTGATTTTCTTGCTAAATTCAATGTTGGAGAAGATGCAGAGAGAAGTCATATACACAGCATTGCTGCGTCTATAACTTTGGATATTAAAAATAAGTTAGAAAACCAAATTAAACAGACAATTAAAAATAAAGGAAATATTGCTGAAACCGAGATCGAAACTATACTTCAAAATCTAATAAAAGAAAATAATAAGCTGTTTACGCCACTTGCTAAAAAGACGCCAATAACCAATGTGAGCTTGACTAAACTTAGAAAAAAATATAGTCAAGAGATCAAAGATATAATCACTCAAGTATTACAAGGTTTGCCATTAAAACAGTATTACAGAAATATGCTACTGAAAAATATCTACACGGCAATATCTATTCCCCGCTTCCATCAATCTGGAATTGTGATTGCAGGATTTGGAGAAAAGGAGATATTTCCATCATGTTACGAATATAACATTGATGCTGTTATTGCTGGCAAAGTACTGAAGGAAGATGGCAGGGGAAACCAGATTACCAGTGACAACGCAGCAACAATAGTGCCTTTTGCACAAGCTGATGAAGTAGCTGCTTTTATGGAAGGAGTCGGCGACAAAATAAAGCGACTGACTGACAAAATCCTGCCTAAAATAATGATATCAACGCTTTCTGGAAAAATTATTGAAGTTATTTCACAGGAATTGACTTTGGATGATAAAACAAAAACCAGAATAAGTAAGGCTATTCAAAAGATTGGACAGGGTGCTTATGATGAATTCAACAATGTTTTGCAAGAAACAAAGCAGAAATATTATATTAGACCTGTTATAGAGGCGGTTAAATTTCTAAACAAGGAAGAATTGGCCCAAATGGCTGAAACATTGGTTAATCTTGTTTCGTTCCGAAAGCAAGTTACCCTAGAAGAGGAAACGGTAGGAGGCCCTATTGATGTTGCGATAATCACAAAGGGAGATGGATTGATTTGGATAAACCGAAAACATTATTTTAACAAAGAATTAAATCCTCATTTTTTTGGTAAATATTTTGATTCAGGAGATGATAAGAATGGCTAAAAAAACAAATAGAAAATTTAAGTCCTTCAATGAATACAAGGCATATTATGAAAATATTGCAAGCAGCAAAAAAAACAGGCAGAATAAATTTTATCGTATGGGTCTTGAGTCTGTAAAAATGGCCATTGAAACAAATGCAAAGAACGATTAAGTGTCGGGTAAAATATGGAAGGTATTAGAAAGATGACTTCTCATCGGAATTCAGCCGCATTTGGAAAAAGGATTGAATTTTACATTATTGGTTTAATGCTGAAAGAGGGTTTAGATGTTTATGTGCCACTAGTGGACGATGATGCCATCGACGCTGTCGTTAAGAAAAAAGATGGAAATTTTGTCGAAGTTCAGATTAAGGCGCGTTCCAAGAAAGTGAAATTTGGAGATACTGCATTATTTGCGAACCTTACGCACGAATACCGGCCTAATTACTGGTTTGTTTTTTATTCTGAAAGAATGGATAAAACCTGGATTATGTCATCCAAAGAATTTATCAAAGAATCTAATCAAAATAAGCAGGGAAAGAATATTGGGAGTCGCTCAATATGGCTAAATGGGAAAAACACTAAAGAAAAAACCGAGCATACAAAACCTCGGTATAAAAAGTATCTGGTAAATGATTTTAGCAGAATTTTAAAAGAAAACCCGGATAAATAAAATATGAGTTCTAAGATCACCGAATCAGAAATCGAACAATTTGCCATTGAGCTACTGGAAAAGCAGGGTTTCCAATATATTTACGGCCCGGATATATCGCCTGACGGCGAGCGGCCGGAGAGGGACTCTTTTGAGGATGTGTTGCTTCTTGACCGGCTGCAAGCGGCGGTGGACAGGATTAATCCTGCTATTCCCGCCGATGCCAGGGCAGACGCCCTTAAGCAGATCCAGCGGTTAAGTTCTCCGGAATTGATCGCCAATAATGAAGCCTTTCACCGGATGTTGACCGAGGGGATAACGGTTAATTATCAAAAAGTTGGCAACAAACGGGGCGATCTGGTCTGGTTGATAGATTTTGCCAATCCTGATAACAACGAATTTGTTGTAGTTAATCAGTTTACGGTTATACAGGATCATGTCAATAAACGGCCTGATGTTATTCTGTTTGTTAACGGCCTGCCGCTGGTGGTGATGGAATTGAAAAACCCGGCGGACGAAAACGCTACGGTCCGGTCGGCCTATAAGCAGCTCCAGACCTATAAGCAGGCGATTCCCACACTTTTTACCTATAACAGCCTTATGATTGCTTCCGATGGCCTGGAAGCCAGGGCCGGTTCGCTCTCGGCGGGCTTGAGCCGGTTTATGGCATGGAAGACCGCCGACGGCAAGGCGGAAGCCTCCCCGCTGATCGGGCAACTGGAAACCCTTATTAAGGGTATGCTCAACGTCGAGACGCTGCTCGATCTTATCCATCATTTCATTGTATTTGAGAAGTCAAAGAAAGAGGATCAAGAAAGCGGTGTTATCACGATCGAGACGGTGAAAAAGCTGGCCGCCTATCATCAGTATTATGCGGTCAATAAGGCTATACAGGCAACACTTCGTGCCGCTGGATATCCACCCTCACCCCCGGCCCCTCTCCCAAAGGTAGAGGGGAGGAATTATCGTGGCGGATTCGATTATTCCGGGCTGGTAATGACGGCTCGCCAACTCAGGCAAAGCAAGACTCCGTCAGAAGAGATAATGTGGCAACTGCTGCGCGATCGTCAGTTTATGGATAAAAAATTTCGCAGACAGCATCAAATTGGTGATTATATCGTTGATTTTTATTGTCATGAAGAGAAACTCATCATCGAACTCGATGGCGGAGTGCATAATACAAGCGCCCAAAGAGAGAAGGATAAAAAACGGACAAAATGGCTGGAATCCAGCGGCTACAAGGTAATCCACTTTGCAAATGAGATAATCCTTAACGATCCCGAACAAGCCCTCAGCGAAATTGCAAGTTGTTTCAGCCCCTCTCCCTCTGGGAGAGGCGGGGGTGAGGGTTACGCCAGCAGAAAAGCTGGCGTAATATGGCATACGCAGGGCAGCGGCAAATCTCTTTCGATGGTATTTTATACCGGAAAGATTGTGCTGGCATTGGATAATCCCACCATTTTAGTCATTACTGACCGGAACGATCTGGACGACCAGTTGTTTGATACCTTTGCCGCTTCCAAACAACTAATCCGACAGGAACCAGTGCAAGCCCAGAACAGAGGCCACTTAAAAGAACTGTTAAAAGTCGCTTCCGGGGGCGTAGTATTTACTACTATTCAGAAATTCCAGCCTGAAGAGGGTAATGTTTATGAAACCCTCTCCGAACGTCAGAATATTGTGGTAATTGCCGATGAGGCGCATAGGACCCAATACGGCTTTAAGGCAAAAACTATTGATGCCAAAGATGAAAACGGAAATGTTGTCGGTAAAAAAATTGTATATGGCTTTGCCAAGTATATGCGCGAGGATGCCTTGCCCAATGCGACGTATCTGGGCTTTACCGGGACGCCGGTCGAAAATGCCGATAAAAACACACCTGCCGTATTTGGAGACTACGTGGATGTGTACGATATCGCCCAGGCGGTTGATGATGGGGCAACGGTGCGGATTTATTATGAGAGCCGCTTGGCTAAAATAAATCTCAGCGCTGAGGGTAAAAAGCTGGTTGCCGAGCTGGATGATGAACTGGAAATGGATGAATTATCAGCGGTCCAAAAGGCCAAGACGAAATGGACGCAACTGGAGGCCCTTATAGGCAGTAAGGACAGGTTGAAACAGGTGGCTGGCGATATTGTAACGCATTTCGAGCAGCGGCAGGAAGTCTTTGAAGGTAAAGGGATGATTGTGGCTATGTCGAGACGCATTGCCGCCGAACTTTACCGAGAGATAGTTAAGATTAAACCGAATTGGCATAGTGACGACTTGAACAAAGGCGCTATTAAAGTGGTAATGACCTCGGCTTCCGCCGATGGCCCGGAAATTTCCCAACATCACACTACCAAGGAACAGAGAAGAACCCTGGCGGACAGAATGAAAGAGCCGCAAGATGAATTGAAACTGGTCATTGTCCGGGATATGTGGCTGACCGGTTTTGATGTGCCATGTTTGCATACGCTGTATATTGATAAACCGATGAAAGGCCATAATCTGATGCAGGCGATTGCCAGGGTGAATCGGGTATATAAAGATAAAACCGGCGGCCTGGTGGTTGATTATCTGGGTATTGCATCTGATCTTAAAAAAGCCTTGTCGTTTTATGCCGACAGCGGCGGTAAAGGCGACCCGCTGATCGCCCAGGAAAAAGCGGTCCAAATGATGCTGGAGAAACTGGAAGTCGTTTCGCAGATGTTCCATGGATTTGCTTATGAGGATTATTTCCAGGCGGATACCGGGCAAAAGCTTAATATTATCCTGGCAGCCGAGGAACATATTCTGGGCCTGGCCGACGGCAAGAAACGATATATCGATGAAGTGACTGCTTTATCGAAGGCCTTTTCGATTGCTATTCCCCACGAGCAGGCCATCGATGCCAAAGATGAGGTTTCGTTCTTTCAGGCGGTAAAATCGCGCCTGGTGAAATTCGATAGCACCGGCTCGGGAAAATCAGATGAGGAGATTGAAACCGCGATAAGGCAGGTAATAGATAAGGCGCTAGTGACGGAAAAGGTGATTGATGTTTTTGACGCCGCCGGAATAAAAAAACCGGATATTTCCATACTTTCAGAAGAATTCCTGTTGGAAGTCAAAAATATGGAGCATAAGAATATTGCTCTGGAAGTATTGAAGAAGCTTCTTAATGATGAAATTAAATCCAGAACCAAAAAGAACCTGGTACAAAGTAAATCATTGATGGAAATGCTGGAAAATTCTATCAAGAAGTATCATAACAAGGTATTAACAGCCGCGGAAGTGATAGAAGAACTCATCGAATTGAGTAAAGAAATTCAGAATATGGATAAAGAGCCTCAGGAGATGGGCCTGTCCGAATATGAATATGCTTTTTATACGGCGATTGCTGATAATGACAGCGCTCGTGAACTCATGCAGAAAGATAAATTGAGGGAATTGGCCGTTGTTTTATTTGAAAAAGTCAAAGCGAACGCTTCGATAGACTGGACCATCAAGGAAAGCGTGAAAGCCAAATTAAAAGTTATCGTCAAGAGAACATTGCGGCGATTCGGCTATCCGCCGGATATGCAGAAACTGGCCACCGAAACGGTGCTGAAACAAGCCGAATTATTAGCGGCAGAATTAACGAGTGTTAATAATTAAAGCCGGTCAACCCCAATATCAAACCCTCGCCGCCGTCTGGGGGTAAAGCCAAAAGGATTAATCATGCCCAAGAAAAAAACCAAACGTAAATCTCGTTCAATTATTATTGGTCATCTGGAGCGGATAAGCAGTAAGGTCTTCGACCAATACCGCAAGCAAATCACCGATATTATCAAAGGCAATTATGGTGTTTATGCCCTCTATCGCCGGGACAAGCTCTATTATATCGGCCTAGCGACGGATTTCCACCGCCGTATCCCTCAGCATCTAAAAGACCGTCATAAGGGTAGATGGAATTACTTTAGCCTATATATTATTAGAAAATCTGACCATATTAGGGAAATTGAAACTTTACTCCTTTGCATTGCCAATCCCAGTGGCAATGTTCAAAAGGGAAAACTGAAAGGTTCTCGGAATTTGGGACCTAAGCTCAAGCGTTTGATGACTGAAGATTTTAAGAAGTTTATGGAAGTAACCTTTGGCGATACAATAAAAAAGACCTCCATCAAAAAAGGAGCAACTTCAAAGTCCAAATCCCGTAGTGCTAGTGGTATAATGCCCAAAGAAAAACGCCCCCTCTTGGGCTATTTTCCCAAGGGAAAAATGATATATGCCAATTACAAGGGGCAACAATTCAAAGCATGGATCAGCTACCATGCACGTATAAGATTTGAAGGCCGATACTATGATACACCATCAGCCGCAGGAGCAGCTGTTCGTAATGGCAAGAGCACCGACGGCTGGCATTTCTGGAAATATAAGGATAAAAACGGCGAACTACAAAAACTCAGCACTTTAAGAAAATGAGATCATTTGTAACGCCTCAATTAAAATTCACCCATAACACTATCCGGCCTCTCAAAACAGCCTAATGCGTTTCATTATCGCACTTCGGCATAGGAATATTCACCCATAACAAAATTCTGTCGGTTATTTCAAATTTTAATGATTTCATCTTCCTCAGAAATATTTAGGCCTTGGGTTAAGGTGGAGGATAAAATTGTCAGATTTCCATACTGCTGGCATCTTCCCCTTTTTCCTTGAGCTTGTCCACATAAACGCCTAAACGTTCTTTTAAGGCCTTCAAGGAAGTATTTAAATCTTCAATTTCTGACTTGAGTCCCTTGGCCTCTTCCCCCAAAGCCTCTGT
>Ga0272441_10014546_pt1 | contig 11142 bp, 5 predicted proteins | sample SSMProp6N_FD_193582 | JGI IMG/M metagenome (GOLD analysis project Ga0272441, IMG submission 193582) | Marine sediment archaeal communities from Little Sippewissett salt marsh, Falmouth, MA, United States - SSM-Prop-6N | ecosystem: Environmental > Aquatic > Marine > Wetlands > Sediment ... | reverse complement strand
GAGATTTGAAATGGTGTTCCCACCCGGGATAAGATCAATTCCCAACTCGCCAGGGATCAGGAATCTCCCTGCTACGGTCCAAAGCAACGGCGCGTTGCGCCCCCGCGCCGGGCCGGCAACCCGGCCCGGGGAGTTTCTTTTTTAAAATATTTTAATCCATCCTATGGTCATTTGATACTATTTCAAAAGCAGCATTTTCTTGACTTGCTGAAATGAACCGGCCTGAATCCGGTAAAAATACATGCCGCTGGCAAAATCAGACGCGACAAATTCAATCCGGTGAGCACCCGCCGCCATCTGCCGGTCAAGCAGCGTTTTCACTTTCCGGCCCAGTACGTTGTACACGTCAATTTGAACGTTTTCTGAAAGCGGCAAAGTAAATTCTATATTTGTGGATGGATTAAATGGATTCGGATAGTTTTGATAAAGCTCATATTTCAACGGTTGCGTTGCTAAATTGTTTTTATCAATACCCGTTGATTTATACATTTCCAATTCCACCCAGCCTTTATTGTTATTCACAAGTGAAGAGCCATCCTCATGCACTTCATCGATCTTGTTTTCACGATCGACCACGGCGTAAATCAGCGGTTTGGAGGAAATATCCGAGGGAACCTGCCACTGCATCTTAACCTCTCTGTAAGCCCGGGCTTCGATGCCGTTATAAACAGTCACTTCTGTTTCACCGGTTACGCTCGTAATTGGGCTCCCGCCCGCATCCGGATCGCCGATATAGAAATTTACCGTCACCGTATTTTGCGCGTCTTTCAGACTGTAATTGTGAATTATGGCTTTGATTTCGACCGTATCACCCGGAGACGGATATCGCGGCGTAATTATGATCTCTTTTGTTCTGTTGCGATAATACTCTTCCGTGTCTACACCCTTTTCCTTGTCGTATTTCCAGGGCAGATTGAAGGACAGGTCGGGTTTGTCTCCATAATTAGATACCCAAAAGTTACCTGTGCCGCCACTTGACGTATCGGGTGAAACCAGATAATCCAGCACAAGAGAACCGGCTTTTGACTTGTAGATAAATGGTTTAACCCTATACTGGGCATTGTTCTGAAAGTCCTGACAAATCGATCCCAGAAAGCTTTCAAAATAAATATCCTTTGAAATTTTCAATGCATGAGTAGTGATTTCAGACTGACCGTATTTCGCCGAGTATTTGGAACTGTGGAACGGGGAGGAAGTGCTAACGCTAAAGGACATATTCAGGTGCCATTCACTCTCATCAATTGTCTCGGATTCGTTTCCCGTCTGAATACCCCATTGGTGTGAGGTTGTTCTGAGAGAAACCCAGTCACCTTCGGCCACAAGACTGCCCACGTCAGGATTGTCTTCCGGTTTCTCGAATTGAGGGTAAGAAAGGATATTCCCGGGCTCATGACTTGATTGAAAATAACGGCCACTCTCTTCACTTTTGGCAGGGAACCATATTGGACCGATTCTATGTGGTAAGGTTACCAAAAATTCGCCATATCTTTCACCCCGATAGTACACCGGGTATTCCCACAGCCCATAGTCCATTCTATTGGCGAAAATCTCATCATCAATTTTTGCTGTGCTTTTTTTAGTTTCTTTCATAAATTTAGTTTCAGCTGTTGTTTTATTAAAATTTTGTCCATATTCTGCTTTGAAACGTGCTTTAGCTCCACATCCGAAAGCACTATATCCTGCTGAAAGCTCGGCTGATACTCCCCAATTTTTATGTGTTTTATGCTGAAATGATGTTTGTTTACCCGTTTCTAATCCATAGACTGTCATGAATTTTTCCTGTTCCGCGTTTGCGCCATAAATTTCGCAAATATCGTATGGTTGATCACCGAAATAATCAAAATGCGCAGGCGGTGCGTTGAGGATAAGTAACCGTTCAATGACGGATTCAACCAGCATATTTCTGGGTTTTCCCAGTCTCAGGGCATCGCCGTCCATGTCCGCCGGGGCTATGGCAAAAGTTAATTTATCATATTGCTGCATATCCTGGTCAAAGGATTGTTTGTCAATTTCCGTCAGTCCTGTAACATTGTTTGATTCATCCAATTGGGGTTGGAAAATTTTAATTTCCCCAAGATCGGGACGAAACGCAACGATCTCGGGCAGCCATTGCGCGGATTCATCACTAACATCAACATCGGAGGTGTCCGCATCGAGATCCGCGACAGTAATAAACTGAGACCCGTAATATTTATCGGCGGGCACCCAGCTATTCCAAAGATTTATATCATTGCCTAATTGCTCGAATTTTAAATTATTACATTCAATAATACTGGTCAGCCTTCCACAACTCGACATAACAATTTCATCCTTCCCATCCATATTTAAATCTGCGCATACCAGGTTCAATACATTTGATGTATTTGTACCCTTATTATTCCTCACAAACATATCACCACTTGCTTCTTTACGTTCAATTTTATGATCCGGATCCTCTCCTGGCTTCCAATAGGTTATAACTGATGACTCATAATCCCCCTCCTTATATTTAGTATAACCTAAAAGGACCTCATCATCCCAATATTTATCGTCCAGGTTTGTACTCGCGATAACCAGTCCATCCGTACGACGAGGTAAACGAGATTTCGATGCTTCCACCTCAATGGTATCTGTATCTGCTTCCGTATGCAGACTGTTGTCGGTTATATCATACATTTTGGCACAAAATGAATATTTATCATCTACAACTTCTATAAATTTATATTTCACGAGCGCCACTTCATCCAAACCGTCTCCGTCATAATCGCCGGCGGCAATATCGAAACGTAGCCAATATGGGTCAAAGGCCTCTCCCGGTCTTATAACCTCTAAATCCAGATCTTCAATTTCATCCAGCACCCTGATCTCGGTCATGGCGCTGTCTGTCTCGTAAAGCCCTATTTTTATTTTACCGCTGGTGTGGTTAAAATACGCCACGGCAATTTCTTTCTGCGGATCCCGGTCAAAATTTCCCGCCGTCACACGAAGAATCGCCGACCCCTCAGGAGCAACCAGTTCGCCGCTGTCTCCCAACGATTTTTGGAGGAACTTGGATGAACGGTAGTCACTTATCGCGAGCAGCACTGTGTTTCGCGGATACTCTGATACAACCACGCAATCGTCATGGAGGTCGCCGTTAAAATCACCCGTATCCATATCAAATTGAGGTAAGACGTTATAATCACCCAGCTTTTTATTTGGAGTAAGATTCGAAGTCTTTTTTTCCCAATCGTAACTGAAACCTCGAATCTGATACGGGGATGTGGTTAAAAAAACAAACTGAATTTCGGCATTATTGCCCACGACATAGTTGCCCATTAACGGATCCACATCGTCGTACTTTGTGTACTGGGCGAAAATGATGAGGGGCATCAAAAGAATTGCTGATAAAAAAATCAGTGTGGTTCTCATGGTATTCCTCCTTAAGTTAAATTAAAGTGAAGCCATCAGAAACCCGGATAAGAAAAGACAATTTAGAAATCGCACAAATCCTGATCCTGAACATTTTAATAAAGTTTTCGCCGTGTTTTCCGGTCAGGGATACCTGTATTTCAATAAGGACATTGGTTATATTTCATCCTGGTGCCGGGGCTCCGGCCTGACGCGGCGCAAAAGGAACATTCTTTTTTGCCACTGGTCCACACGGATGAAACACTGCTTTTTTTCCGCCCGGGACAAAAAAATCCCGGCTGAAATTAAAAAATTTTTAAAATGAATTGCATCCTAAACTACCCCGGTCAGCGATTTAACTGATTGAAGGATGTACCTGAATAAAGCCACATCATCGTTACCCTTCCCGTATATCCTTAGCGTCTTCAATCATCTGTGGGTAAAAAATCCCGTTGGCAGGCCCCGGTTTCTAATTCTTTGCGAGCAATACAAAAATTGTTATTTTTTAATTTTCTTCATTCAAGTCGAAGATTTGCGTATTCTTCATTGTTTATGTTCAAAATATGATAGTGTTAAAGTCTCTATAAATAGTGACCTTTTCATTAAATGTTGAAAGTACAATGACAAAAAAGTGAGATAATAATGAAATAGGTTGAAATTACTGCCTGTCCCGGTTATTATGAACCAATTTCATTCTTGTTATAGATAACAAATTTAACAATGAAAAGCAAGAAAATAATATTCTTTTCTAATAAATTCATATTAAAAGAGAATATCTGCGAATATATGTATACGTGAGATTTAGAGTAGTAAGGTGCGCCCCGGCGCACCATACATGTTATTTCTTTTTAACATACCCAAACTTTTCAAACAGCACCGGTAGAACGATCATGTTCAGAAATGTCGCCGTGATCAGTCCGCCGAGGATGACTACGGACAGGGGTGACTGGATCTCGTTGCCGGGTTTGTCCGCCGCGAACGCCAGCGGCGTCAGCGCCAGGCCTGTGGTCAGCGCCGTCATGATGATCGGATTGAGCCGTTCCGCGGAACCCTGTAAAACAGCCTCTTTCAGACTTTTACCCTCGACTTCGATGAGGTGATTGTAATGCGAGATCATCAGGATACCGTTCCTGACGGCAATGCCGAACAGGGTGATAAATCCCACCAGCGAGGCAATGCTGATGATGCCGTCGGTGACGAAAATGGCGATAACGCCGCCGATCAGCGCCAGCGGCAGGTTGACCATCACCAGCAGGGACTGGCGAACGTTCCTGAATTCCAGGTACAGGGAAATAAAAATGAAAAAAATGGACAGCAAACTGAGCAGGGTGATGATCCGGGTGGCGTTCTGCTCGCTTTCGAACTGGCCGCCGTATTCGATATAATAACCGGCCGGCAGGGAAATATTTTTTTCTATTCCGGCCCGGATATGATCAACCACACCGCGGATATCTCGTCCCGCGACATTGGCCTGCACCACCATTTTTCGCTGCACGTTTTCCCGGCTGATATAATTGGGACCGCTGCCGATGGAGATGTCCGTCACCATTTCCAGCGGGATCCTCTGGCCCGTGGGCGTGTCGATCAGGCTGTTCTTCACCGCATCCAGGTCGTCGCGATATCCCGGGTCGTACCGGACAATCAGATCAAACTGGTTTTGCCCCTCGTACACCTGCGACGTTTTCGCGCCCAGGAACGCGGTGTCGATCAGTTCATCCACATCGGCTACGGTAATGCCATAGAGCGCCATTTTTTGCCGGTTGGCACGGATCCGCACCTGCGGGATTTCCGTCTGCTGGTCCGAAGACAGGTCGGCGATACCGGGTATGGTCCGTATCTCATTTTCGATCTGCGCCGCCAGGGAGCGAAGTGTACCCAGCTCCGGCCCGAACAGTTTGACGGCGATGCTCGCCCTTGTCCCGGACAACATGTGGTCGATCCGGTGGCTGATCGGCTGGCCGATATTGAACACGCTGCCGGGCAGGAGGGATAGCCCCTCGCGGATGTCTTCCAGCAATTGTTCCTTTGTGATCTTGTCGAAATCGATAATGGCCTCGACCTCATGCGCGTGTGAACCGAGCGAATGTTCGTCCATTTCCGTGCGTCCCGTCCGCCTGCTGACGGACTTAACGGCGGGATGTTCCATCAGGATGGTTTCCGCCATGCTGCCGATTTTGTCCGATTCCTCCAGGGCGGTACCCGGCAATGTGGCGATGCTGATATTCAGCGTCCCTTCATTGAATTCCGGCAAAAAAGAACGTCCAAGGGTCGGCAGCAGGGCAAACGCAACAACAAGTAGAGCAAAACCCGATCCAACAACTAATTTTTTACGTTTTAAGCACCATTTTAATACCGGGATGTACAGCGTTTTCAGGAAAGCGACGATTACATTTTCCTTTTTCCCGGCCGGGGACACATTTCGTAAAAAAATAGAACTTAATGCCGGGGTCACGGTGACCGCCACCAGCAGCGACGCGAATATGGAAATGACATAGGCAAAACCCAGCGGTTTCAGCATACGGCCCTCGATGCCGCTGAGAAAGAACAGCGGCAGGAACACAATGATCACAATAAACGTCGCCATGGCAATGGGCGCCCTGATCTCCGTCGATGCTTTGAGGATCACGTCATTGTAAGCGCTTTGCTGTGATTCGGGTTTGGCGTTGTTCAGTTTTAACCGCCGGTATACGTTTTCTACGTAAATGATCGCGTCGTCAACCAGCACGCCGATGGCGATGGCCATACCACCCAGCGTCATGGTGTTGATGGACAGGTTGAGCACCTTCAGGATGAGTATGGAAAACATCAGCGACAGGGGGATCGCCAGCGACGATATCAGCGTGGTGCGGATGTTACCCAGAAACAGTAGCAGCACCAATATGACCAGTATGGCCCCGTCCCGCAGCGCGTGGGTCACGTTGCGGATCGCCATGGTGATAAAGTTGGCCTGCTTGAATATGTCCGTGTGCAGTTCAATGTCGTCCGGCAGTGTCTGGCGGATGTTATTCAGGATATTGTCCAGCCTTTTGGTGAGATCAAGGGTGTTCGCCTCCGGCTGCTTGCTGATGACGATCAGCACCCCGGATTGATTGTCGACCGAGGCTTCGCCCAGTTTGGTTGCCATACCGATGGTGACTTTGCCGATGTCTCTCAGCAGAACCGGGACCTTGTTGCGGGTGGTGACAACGGTGTGTTCCAGTTCCCGCAGATTGCGAATGCGGCCCAGTCCGCGGATCAGATATTCTTTGCCGGACTGGACATAAAAGCCGCCGGCGGCGTTAATATTGGCCCCGGCAACAGCCTGATGCACCTCATGCAGGCTGAGATCATATTTCCTGAGCAAATGCGGGTCGACCAGCACCTGGTATTGTTTGACCTCGCCGCCGTATACTTTTACGTTGGCTACACCGGGCACGGCCATCAGGCGCCTTCTGATGGTGAAATCCGCCTGGGTGCGCAGGTCCATTTGCGAGGTCGAATCGCTGGTCAGGCCCACGGTCATGATCTCTCCCATGATCGAGGCGACCGGCGCCAGGACGGGCCGGTCGACACCGTTCGGGAAACTGTTTTGCGTGGCCTGTAACTTTTCCGTGACAATCTGCCGGGCCCGGTATATATCCATGCCCCATTCAAACTCGACAAATACCGTGGAAAATCCCTGTATGGATGTTGACCGCACCCGCCGGACGCCGGTGGCGCCGTTCACGGCCGTTTCGATCGGGAACGTCACCAGTAATTCGACCTCTTCCGGGGCCATGCCGTGCGCTTCCGTCATGACCGTGACCGTCGGCGCGGTCAGGTCCGGGAACACGTCAACCGGAAGACGGGTCGTTACCAGGATGCCGGTGACCAAAAGTATAAAACCGGCGACAATAACGACCAGTCTGTTTTGCAGGCTCATGTGCATTAATTTATCTAACATTCTTTCCTCTCTTTTCAAATCCGGTCAAAAATTAATTAATGTATATGTCCGTGACCGATATTGGTATTCATGGACGCCAGTTTGACCTGGTAAGCCCCTTTGGTCACAACACGTTCACCGGCTGCCAAACCGTCGTTAATTATGATAACATCCTCAAAAGCGGGCCCCGTTTTGACGATACGTTTTTCGAATGATTCACCCTCACGCTGCACAAAGACTATTTTCTGCACGTCTTCATCGATTATCGCGCTTTTGGGGACCGTCAATTCACGCTTTTCCTTTGTTGTGTAAAGCTCCAGTTGCAGGAACTGACCGATTTTGAATTGATCGGCTTTATTTTGCAGCTCAAACAGAAACGGTATAGTTCTGCTTTGCTGATCTATAAAATTGCCTTTGCTTAACAGTTTGAGTTGGTCCGGTTTTAAAATGACGGGCGACGATTTTCCCGGAACCGTCACGGACGCTCCCCCCGGGCTGTCCAGTTGTAAAAGGTCTTTTTCGAATATGTCAACTCTTAACCACACAAATGACGGATCGATGATCGTCATCAGTTTCTGTCCGGGGGATATCTTTTGTCCCGGTAAAACCATAATATCATGAACGATACCATTGATAGGTGACGTCATATTGAATAACATGTTTTCGGTCCCTTTGTTTTTGTCCGGTTCAATTCCATACAAATTCAGGGTGGCTTCATAACCGGCTTTTTGCAGCAGGTAATCTTTTTGCACCTGCTCGAACTCGCGCTGGGAAATAGCCTGCCGCCCCAAAAGATTCTTTGCCCGCTCATAGTCTTTTTGCGCTTTTTCGAAACTGAGCCGTTTGTCCGTCCACGAGTTCTCTCCGGCAACAGGTGGACTCAGGGTCACCAGCTTTTCACCGGTCCTGATTCTTTTGCCGGGAATAACCATGTCCCGGTTATACTGAACGTTAAGCAGGCCCTCAACCGGGGATACGATCTCCGCGTAACCACTTTGTCTCGGTAAAACTTCACCAATGGCGGCTATGGACGCTTTTACCGGCAAAATCCGGCATTCCAGCGTTTCAAACTCCGTGCGCCACTGCTGCTCTTTGAGAAAAGTGATGCTTTCCACCGGACTTTCTTCCTGTTCGTGATCGTGTTCCTGATCCTCATCCGATTCATGCTCATGGGTCTGCTCCTGTTCGTGCTCGTGCTCCTGTACATGATCGCCGTCTTTATCGTGTTCCGTTGCGAAAACATGAAATCCCCCGATGTCAAAGGTATATTCAGCCGCGTCATTATTATAGATCAGCGACAGATCATATTCACCGGCGTCCGGGATGGAAATCTCCGGTATGAAAATTCCCGCTCGCGCCAGAGAAAGGTTTGCCCGGGTAACCGCTTCTCCGCCGCTCTTTTTGAACAGCAACGTGACCGTTCCCTTTGTGACCGGTTTAAAATTGTCCATGTGGGTCAAATGAATGAAAAACGGTACGGTTTCCGACACGACCGGTTGTTCGTATTCCATGAACAGCTCGAATTGGCCGGTCCATTGTGTTACGGATAAAACGTGTTCTTCTTCATGGGCGTGTCCGTCTTCACCGGACTCTGTCTGATGATCTGACTGGTTTCCGCATCCCGTAATAATAAAAAACAGGATATTAAAAGATAAAATAAACCATTTCATTTGTATTCTCCTAAAACTCGATTAATTTTTTGCCTGTAAGGGCCTCAAGATGAAAGATATTTTCGTAATATAAGCCAAGCTGTTCGTAATAACTGTTCACGCTTTCCGCCAGGACCTGCACGCCGTCCAGCACGTCGCCCAGCGGGATCCAGCCCTCCTGGTAAGAGTAAACAAGACTCTGCATGACAGATTGCGTATTCTGTATATGCCCGGAGTTGACCTGCAAAAATTCCATGAATTCCCGGATCGTTTTTATTTTTGTTTTGATTTTAGTTGTCCTGTCTTTTTTCAGTACGTCAAGCTGCAGGTTTAACAGGTTCAGTTCACGTTTTCTTTTCTGTATCTGCGGCCGGTTGGTGTTTAACAGCGGCAGGGGCATGGACAAACCGACGACAACTCCCTTTAGATCGGTATTGACCTGTTTGTAGCCGCCGCTTAAATGAAAACCGGGTAATATATTGGCCTTTTCCATCTGGATCTTTTTTTTCTGCGCCGAGATCAGGGATTGATGAAACAAAAATTCCGGGGTGGTTGTAAACAGATTGATCAATGTATCATTGGAATCCAGACCGATGGTTTTGAATTTTATCGCGGACGTTAATTGAACATTCTGATGGTCGGCAAATCCCATTGATATTTTAAACTTGTCCGCTAATTCGCGCCTTTTTTGATTTGTGTTCAATAACTGTGATCTCAGGTTCAGCAGGGACATTTGTATGAGCTGAAGATCCAGCCCGGAAATGGTCCCTTCCGATTGACGGTTCGCGGCGGTTAACGCCGCATTTTCGATGATTTGACCGAGTCCTTCATAATGACCGATTTGGCTGTCCATTAGTTGAAGTTTAATATAAGCTGTTTTTAAACCGGCAAAAGTTTTGATATATTCCGCCTGTTTCTTTTGCAGTGAGGCGGTGGATTGCTCTTTTAAACCGGTATGCAGGTAGTGCCTGGACCAGGGGAACATAAAGTGTTTGCTGAGTGCAAGAGTATATTCCTGTTCCCGGTCAAAATCGTTTTTCATTTTTTCCAGCTCGGCCTCGATCTCGGGATTGGACCACTGCTTTTCGATCTTGTTGTCCAGGATCTGCAGATTATATATCTCGTCTATCGTTTGTATTTGCGGGCTATTTTTAACAGCCATATCTTCGAGGTCCTGAAACGAAATCGTGATTGTTTCACCCGCGAAAGAAAGCGAAACAAACAAAATCAACATCACTGATAAAAATAAAGACCTTTTCAGGGACATATAGTCTCCAAAAAATTTAGTTAGTTTTGGATTTGTCATAAATTAATTGCTATAGAGAGAAAAGGGATATTCAATCCTCTTTCTCAATAAATATATAGGATTTTAAAAGATGGGGCTAAGAAATACGGGGAGGCGCCCTTGATATGGACCGGTTAATTACATTTTGGGGGACTAATATCGCGTTGGTTTGGTGATAAAGTTGCCGGGACGGGGTGAATGACAAAAGCAGAGCAGCTAATGTATTACCGAACAAAAGATCGGGGATAATGTTTTGTACCTTTATGTGGGTATGATCCTGAGCGCCGGTAACATGTTTGTGCTTTTTATGATGAACGTCATCATTACAGTTATGCCCGAGCCTGCAATCATCAACCGGATGAAAACACAGTTCAATAACCGGTTTTTGAATATCTTTTTCATGCGTGTGAATATGAACAAACGGATATAACTGGCTGTAAAAAAGATAGACAAAAAACAGCAGCAACGAAATTGTATTCAGTGATATTTTTTTCATGTGTTTTGTTAGCATATTGGTTATAAAGTAATAAAATATATGATCATTATCAATTTAAATATTTCGGACAAAGGTTTGGGGGTTGTATTTTTCAAATTGCAGATTCGCTCGCCCTGGATCGGAGTCGAAGATTTGCCTCAGAAGGAATTCCGCCTTTGGAGGAAATTTTTCCAGGGCGGACAATAGGGCAGAGTATGTTGACCTGCTTTATTGTTAAACCTCACGATTTTGTAAACCTCGCAGGTTTGTGCACCAAAGCGCAGCGCGACTTGCTGCGCCCCCAAATCCCGCTTTGTTCCGAATCCAGAGGGAGTAAAAACCTGCGGAGACTGTCGAAAAACATCATTGAATATATTTTTTTCACTTACTCCATTTCATAAGTCATTAATTTTCAATGACCATATTTATCAAAATGTATTAAAATTTGATGATATTTGACTTT
>Ga0272441_10014545_pt1 | contig 11142 bp, 10 predicted proteins | sample SSMProp6N_FD_193582 | JGI IMG/M metagenome (GOLD analysis project Ga0272441, IMG submission 193582) | Marine sediment archaeal communities from Little Sippewissett salt marsh, Falmouth, MA, United States - SSM-Prop-6N | ecosystem: Environmental > Aquatic > Marine > Wetlands > Sediment ... | reverse complement strand
TACTCCATCCAATCAGTTGGAGAACATCTATATTCATCACTCCAGCCACTACTTCCACAATCTTCAGCCTGCTCCTCTTTATGGCCACATGAATCATACCAATATAAGTCGTTTACATAACATTGCTTATAACTATGAGAAACACAACTAGTGACACACTGCCCATCAGAACAAACCTTGCCTGAACCGCAGCTATAAGTAGAAGACCATTCATGGCATGAATCACAATCAAAATCACCACAGACTTGATATCCAGTACCTGAACATCTTCTTTGTCCATATGAGCATTCATTGGTACAAGTAGTAACACACTGACCATTAGAACAAGTATCATCGCATGCTTCGACTAAAACTTCCTCAATATCTGTATTTGAATAACATGAAGAACCCGAACATCCTCTGTCATAGACAGTTCTTTTTCTGTACACATCATCTCCCTTACAATAGTTTGAACTCCATGAGCCAGTATAATCTGAACCACAATCTTCGTATTTGCTTTCCTTGTCTCCACATGAGTCATACCAATAGACATCTCCAGCATAACATTGTTTGTAGCTATGAGAGGTACAGGTAGTTACACACTGACCATTGCTACAGGTTTTACCTGAGCCACAGCTGTATGTAGATGACCATTCATAACATGAATCTGAATCAAAATTACTACAAACTTGATAGCCAGAGTCATAGCATCTTCTATCTCCGTATGAACATTCATCTGTACAAGCGGCAACACAATAACCATTATTACAAACCTTATCCGAGCCACAGCTGTATGTAGATGACCATTCATAGCACGGGTCACAATCAAAATTACTACACACCTTGTATCCAGTAGTACCAGCACATGCTCTTTGTCCATACGAACATTCACTATAACAATTATCCGAACAATCTGCATATACAAAATTACCTAAACCAATTAGGATAGTTGTTAGACCTATAGAAATGCCTAAACAGGCAAACAAAACCTTTTGTGTTTCCATAACTTTAAGTAAATATTAAATTTCCTATATTGTACATTAAATATAATAATTTGTCAATGCTTTTAAGAAAACAGGGGGAGTTCCCTCCCCCGGTCTAATTGTGACGCTTGGCATCAAATCATCACGCTTAGGGCCTTAAGCCCTAAAAGCGCAAAGACTGCCAGTAACAGCAACCCCAGGATGACTACTTTGTCTATCCGAGTAAGCTGATTCACTTCATCACCTCATTTTTCATTTAACAACTTTATTTATATTTCGTCAATACGAGCAAGTTCCATCAATACAGCTTGGGTCTTGAAACATCTCAAATATAGGCATAAACAATTCAAGCAAGCTCTCTGATTCTGCTGGCTGAGTAATGGTTTTGGGTATATTTAAATCAGAAATACTGAATTCTGCTGTAATATCCATAATATCTTCCATGTCTTCTTGAGACACGGAAATACCTCCTGCCTGAAGAGTTGTTGAGTCTACATATTTCTTATACCTAACCTTATATAATACGTGGGTAGATTTACCTATCCACACTTCAAATTCTATTGGGCTTATGGCATTAAAAAGTTTATCTAACTCTGCATAAACTTCATCAAACTCTGTTCCTGGAATATCAGCCAAACCGCCCTGCAATAAATTCAAAACATCTAAAATATATTCCTTGGCCTCTTCTTCGTCTATACTAAATAAATAATGATAAGTGTTTTCATTGTTAATAACTTCTTGTTCTAATCTTTTAACAAATCTAATTACTGAATGATTATTCCATGCTTGCCTTACTCCTTCGGCTAATTCATCATCGTCAAAAGAAATTCCTAATTCAGCAGGGTCAAATCTATACCATTTATCAGCATATTGTGAAATATCAATACCAAGGGCTGTCAATTGCATTCGAATTAACATTGGGATTCCTTTTAATTTAAAATATGCCACCTCCCCATATTCAATGGCCTCTGCATTAAGAATCATTTTAATTCCTTGACTAATTATGCCAACAGTCAATTCTGTGGAAGATTTAGGTATTTCTGTGCTAACATCTATATCAGTAAAAACATCGTATTCTAGTCCTATCTCTTCTCCATTATCTACAATATCAACATCTATACTTAAATCAGCATGATAATATTCAAGATCTGATATCCTTTCTACAGATGAATTAAACATTTTTAAGGCATTGACCTGAAAGGGACTCCAGCTAGGTTTCCATATACCAGTAGCTAAAACTAGGGTAAAACCAACCAATAAAACAACAACTCCAATAGCTATGCCTAAATATAATTTTTTAAAATCCTTTTTAGTTGGCGTATTATTAATTTCTTCCATATTATTATAATTTAATTATTTTGAATTTATTATTCAAGGAGATTCTTTCCCCTTTTTTGATTGTACCTTTTAATAATGCTTCTGCCAATACATTTTCTACTCTATCTTGGATGGTCCTCTTAAGATTCCTAGCACCATAAGTAATATTATAACCCAGCTTCACTAATTCTTGCTTCAGCTCATCAGTCACCATAAATTCAATATTCTTATTATCTAGTCCTTGAATCAATTTGTTTAATAATAATTGACAAATATCTAATAGATTCTGCTGGGTTAATGGCTTGAATAAAACAACAGCATCAAATCTATTGATAAACTCTGGCCTGAATACTCCTTGCTCAAACAATTCGTCTAGTATTTCTTGTTTTAAAGTTGTGAAATCTCTATTTTCATCCAATGCTTTTAATATTTTTTTATAACCAGCATTAGAGGTGGCAATAATAATAGTATTGGAAAAGTCTAATTTTCTTCCCATACCATCTGTAATGTGCCCCTCATCTAAAACCTGTAAGAATAAATTCAAAATATTAGGATGAGCTTTTTCAATCTCATCTAACAATATTAAAGAAAATGGATTTTCCCTAACAGGTGTAGTCAGCAATCCTTCCTGGCCTTCCCCTCCCAATAATCTAGGGATATCTTCTTCTGCTTGAAATTCAGACATATCTAATCTAATCATTCTCTCTTCTGAATTAAAATATATATCAGCTAAGGCCTTCGAGGTCTCTGTTTTCCCTACACCAGTAGGACCAAGAAACAAAAATCCACCCATTGGCCCTTTTTGTTTTTTTAATTTAGCCCTTGACCTCCTTAGGGCTGTCGAGACTTCTCTAACGGCTGTATCTTGATTGATAATTCTCTCGTGGATTAAATCTTCAAGTTTAAGTAAAATATTTTTTTCTTTTTCTTCAATCTTGCCGACTGGAATCTCTGTTTTCTGAGTAATTACTTTATCAATATGTTCGGGCAATACTATATCGTCTGATAGAGTAACTGCCTCTTCTAAAACTTCTTTTGCTTTTTTGGGAAATGGCGTATCGCCTATATACCTATCAGACAAATCTACTGACTGCTCCAATGCCTGATAAGTAATCAGTTTTTTATACCTGTCCTCTAAGCTTGGTACCAATTCCTGCAACAATTTTAATGTTTGCTCAGCGCTCGGCTCCTTAACTTCCACCTTGGAAAATAAATTTAAAATAGCTGGATTTTGCTCAATTCTTTTGTGTAAACCAGCATAGCTAGATAAACCAATTACTCTAAAGTCTGGATAATTTAAATATTCTCCAATAACTCCACTAATATCAATAGTCCCTGGCGCCTGTTCAGTAGAAATATAGTTATGAAAATCTTCAATTACTAAAATTACATTTCCTGACCTTAATACTTCTTTAAATACTTTATCTAAAATAGATTCTACTTCTTCAATATTTTTAACTTGGGCTAACAATTGATTTAATTTTAAACCAACTATTCTCTGATAATTAACCTTTGTTAAACTATCTCCTTTATATGATTTAATGCTTAAGAATTTAATTATATCTTGTACCCCAACTCCTGGCTCCCCCACTAATAGCACATTATCAATGGTTGGATTAGATAAAATTCTTTCTATTTGATCTAATTCTGTTTCATAGGCCACAGGATCCATTATCCCTTGCTTCAATGAAGCATTGACCCAATCAAAACCAAATTGATCCAGTGTTATTGTATAACCAGAAGAAAATCCCCTGCCCAAACTTCCTAATTTTTTTAAATTATCATATTCCCAGAATCTCTTTTTAAAATTATCTCTTTTTTCAATCCTTTGCAGCCACTTCACAATATTAATCACATCGCTTGGCTTTAAGTCTAAATCTAATAACATACCACCAATTACTGGCTCAACCTTGACTAAACCAATAAATATATCTCCCCAATCTATTTTTGGAGAATCAGAGGCATCTACTGCATATTTAATAGCTTGTTCAAATCTTTCAGAATAAATCCTTTGAGATAATGTTTCCTTTACAGCATTTTGGGACAATCTTTCCATTAATTCTTGTTTATTAATAGACAATCTTGTCAAAATATCATCAACCCTTTTATCTTGGATTAAAAATCTCAAAAACAAAGTAGGGCCAATAGGAAATACCTTATTGCGCTTAGCAAAAGATAGTGCTTTGGCTAAATATTTAGCCACATCATAATCTAGTAATTCAGCAACGTTTGGAGTATTAAATGTTTTAGGATACTTATATTTACTATTAATAAAAGAGGTTATCAAGCAAAAGAATATAGTAATACTTAAAAATATTAATCCAACTCCCAATATAAACTCACTCACCTCATTAAAAATAAAATTCACAAGGAAAAATCCAAGCAATATAATAGACAGGATTAAAAATACTATTTTTAATATTACGATTAATTTGAAACCAAAACTATTACATAATCTAACTGCTTTTAAAATATATGATTTTTTAAAATCAAACTCAAACATACAATAAAAGTTTAATTCCAAAAGCAAAACCTGCTATTAATATTAATGGCAATAACATCCAAATAATAAAAATTAATAGTCCGATAATAAAAATAATTATTTCAAATACAATCCCAATAATTATCAAAAACAACCTAATAATAGCTCCTATTATTCTAGAGAACCCATTTGAAACAATAGTCTCAAAGTATCGAGACGCACTAAATCCCCTTCCATAGTCCCATTGCAATCCATGCCATGGGGAAAACAATGTTTTTAATAAATGAATAATTGAAAAAAACTCACCATAAAACCTAAGATAATTCCTCCATGCCTTTAGTATTTCTTTCGGAACATCAAAAATATGCCAGACCAAGAATTGTACAATAATATTCTGACTCATTAATATATTATATCAGAAATCCACAATAGTATCTGTGGATTATTTGACTAAATAAATTCTGGGATTATAATAGAAATATCTCGCAATAGACTGGGGGCGCATATGTCGTACTACGACCTACCTCCACCTGAGTAGTGTGGTACTTCAACTAAACCCACATGCTCAGGAAGGAGAACAATGTCACGTCGTGTTCTTAGGGTTAGCCACACTCCAAGCCAAGGCAGTCGGTTCAGGGATGCATCAAGCGGAAAATCCCCATCCAAGGGATGTACTGGCTGTAAAAGGAGGATAGATCCTCCTATCCGACATCGTCCAAGGAATAACCCGGGCTATATCCAAGCACACGCTCGACACTGAGAAAGGGGGTTGCGAGAAAGGGCCACCACTCTGGTGGCCTCTTCTCTTTTTTGATATAATAAACATATGCAAGTATTTGATTTCAATATCCACCCTAAACTTAAAAAGGGACATTTTTCTAAAAGCTTCTATTTTAAAGAAGAAAATAATCTTCTGGGAGATCTGTGTGTCATAGGAGAACTAAATTCAGTATCTAAAGATTTTAGAATAATAAATGAAATAGCCAACATATTAAAAGAATATTTTTTTGAAAATAAAAAGATTGACACAGAGACTGCCCTAGAAATAGCGCTTCAACAAGCAAATGAATATCTAAAAACATTGTCTAGAAAGGGCAATATCAGGTGGTTAGGAAATATGAGTTTGGCTGTAATTGCTATTAAGGATTGCCAAATATATTTTTCTAAAAATGGAAGCATTAAACTAATCCTTTTAAGGAATAATGAATATCATGATATTGCCGAACATCTAGAAGAACAAACTTCGGGAAATAACTTCTTTTCAAATACAGCTAAAGGAGATTTGATAAATAATGACAATGTATTTGTTTTGACTAAAGAGCTTTATCAATTCTTTGAAAACTATTTAGCTCAAAGAATTATTAGAATCGATAATTTTCAACCTAAATTAGTTCCTAAACTAATCAAAGAAGCCAAAGAAGAACTTAAAACTTATTCTGGTATATTGTTCTTAATTAATTCTAAGGGAAAGAAAAAAAAGATTGTTCCCAAATTACCTAAATTAAAAATACCCAAGGAAATACTTTTAATAATAGGATTGTTAGGGATATTAATAGTCAGTTATTTGATATTTAACTAAAAACCGCTGTAAAGCGGTTTTTAGTTTTAAACAAAATTATTTCAACTCTATAGTAGCACCTGCTGCCTCAAACTTAGCTTTAATCTCATCTGCCTCTTCTTTCTTAACCTTTTCCTTGATAACCTGTTCACCAGAAGCAGCCGCATCAACTAAATCCTTAGCTTCTTTAAGTCCTTTTTGAGTAGTTTCTCTTACTGCTTTGATAACATCAATCTTTTTATCGCCAACAGCAGTTAAAACTATATTAACTTCTGATTTTTCCTCTGCTGGAGCTTCTCCGCCAGCTGCAGGGGCAGCAGCAACTGCTACTGGAGCAGCAGCACTAACTCCAAACTTATCTTCTAAAACTTTAACCAATTCTGCTAAATCAATAACTTTCATCTCTTCAATCTCTTTGACTATTTTTGCAAACTTTTTAGGAACTTCCACAGAAGTTTCTTCTTTTTTTTCTTCTTCTGCCATAATTACTTTATTGCTTTAAGAACATATAATAGACCTTTAAGATTTTCTCTTTGCACATTAACAAAGTTAGAAATTGGACCTGACAACACGTTAACTAATCTCGCCATCAACTCATTTCTAGATGGAAGTTGAGCTAATATTTTCATCTTTTCTCCAGAAATGAATTGTCCATCCATAAATCCACCAATAATATTTAACTTTTCATTTTCTTTAGAAAATGTATGAGCTGATTTTACTGGAGCTATTTCATCTTCATATGCAAATACAATTGCTAATTCATTATCAGTTTCAGGAAATTCCAATTTCTCTTTTTCAAAAGCAATTTTAGCTAGTGTTTTTTTAGCAACAATTAATTGAGCACCAGCTTCTCTCAAATCATGTCTTAATTTTTCTATTTCAGGTGCTGTCAAGCCAGAAAAACTAACAAAAACCATTGCTTTTTGTTTTGTTATAGAGCCAAGTATTTTCTCTACTTGTTTTTCTTTTTGTTCTTTAGTTAAGGCCATAATATTAAAAAATCTGCGTAAAACCGCAGACATTTTTAATGTTTCAACCTCGATAGGACTTATCATGCCTATTGTCTACGGTATTATTAGTATATTTATTTTTAAGATGTTGTCAAGTAGCAAGACCCAGCGATCTCACCGCTGGGCACTTGCTCTTAGTTCATACTATGCCGGGTTACTAAACCCGCGCTAGATGCTTAAGAGCTACCACCTCCTACTTCAATTATAACAGCTTATCTACAATAGTCAAGGAAAAATTCTCTGCTGCCTCTGGGCCATTAGCAGTAATAATATTTCCATCTACAACTACATCTTTATCTGTATATTGAGCTCCGTTTTCTTTTAATATCTTTATTGTTTCTTTTTCTAAAATACTAGACCAGACAGTAGCTTTCTTGCCCTGTAATACTCCTGCTTTAGCTAAAATAGCAGGAGCTATACATATTGCGGCTAATAGTCCATTATATAATCTGATTACTTCATGAATATTCTCATCCTCAATAAATCTATACGCTCCTGGCCCGCCAGGAAACATTAAACAATCGTAATCTTCCATTTTTAAATGGCCTAACAACAAATCTACTCTCGCCTCTCCCCCACTGCCCCCAATAGCTAGCCCCTTATATGTACTTACGGTAGTTACTTCAAAATTATGCTTCAAAAAAATAGACTTAGGAATAAAGTATTCCTCGTCTCTAAAATTTCTAAAAGCAATTATTATTGCTATTTTAATCATTCAATTTATGAGGATAAACACATAATATTGTGTCTTTCCTTTCTATTCCCATGAAATATGGACAAACATATGTTCCTTTATAAGCACACTTATGTTCTTGAGTATTTTCTACTCTATTCCAAGGACATTGATTTTCTTCCCAATCTTCATTCGGGATTTCTATATCCATATTTGCTCCTTTGATTCTTTTTATTTGCATTGTTATATTATATTGACAATACCACAAATCATCAATAGTATTACCTCAGGGGTGATGCAGATGAAGACACCAAGGTGCCCTTATTGTGGTAAGCCACTTAGGTGGGGAGAGCGATGCTGCAATCCCACACCCACAAGCAGGTTGCCAGAGAACAATCTAGACAGAAAGATAGTCCCTATACTGAGAAGGGTAGAAAGGGAAGATGAGGAACGCAAAGCCCTCATCAAGGCATACCATGCTCGACTACGGGACAGATTCTGACCGATTCTGTCCCGTTTTCTCATCGTAAATACTCCCATTTAGCTTGTTTATGCTCCTCAAAAGTTCGACTGAATATAGTTTCACCTTGTGGAGTTGTTAAATAATACCAATAATCTGTATCAGTTGGATTCAAAGCGGCTTCAACGCTTTCCAATCCTGGGTTACATATTGGAGTTGGCGGTAATCCAGAATATCTGTAAGTGTTATAGGGTGAATCAAGATCTAAATCCTCTTGGGTTAATTCAGCAGATGATTTTCCTAGAATATATGTTAGAGAAGCATCAACCTGTAGAGCCATTCCTATGTTCAGTCTATTTAAGAGTACTCCTGCTCCTATTTTTTTATCTTCTAATATTTGCAATTCTTTTTCTAATATAGAAGCTAAGATTAAATCATCATATGATATCTCTCCCACTTTCTCATTAAAATTAGCCCTGGCCTTACTAATTAATTCATCAATAATATTAGTATTATTCAAATAATATGTATCAGGAAACATATATCCTTCCTCTGCTATAAACTCTCCATCAATAAAGCCCTGTTCAATTAATTCTTGTTCTATCTTCATATTGGTCCAACCAGGAATAATCGTGAATTTTCTGTCAGGAAAATGGTTAGAGGTTATTTTACCAACTATTTTGAGTATATTCTCACATGTTTTAAGTTGATAATGGCCTGCCTTTACTTGAGTAGCTTTTCCTAGAATAAAAACATATGAAGAAAAAAAATTCTTAGACCAGATTATTCCTTGTTCTTTCAATCCTTTAGAAATGCTCTCTAAACTCTGGCCCTGCTCAATATCAAAATCTATAACTTTACAATCAAAAGATTTAGGAATGAATAATCCTATCAAAATAAATAAGATTATTATTCCTAATATAGAAAATAGAGCTTTATTCATAACTCCTTAATGCTTCAGTTGGTTTTAGTTTAGCAGCTTTTCTAGCGGGAAGATAGCCAGACAAACAACCAATTAAAAATGAAAAGAATAAACCAAAGAATATTAAAGAAAATGGCATATAGGCCTCAATTACAAAAGCAGTGCTCCCCTTAGTGGCATTTTCAACCAACTTGGCAACAATTAATCCAAAGATTACACCACCTGCTCCACCAATTAACCCAATAATTCCTGATTCAAACAAAATAATCATAATCACATCTTTACTCCTAGCACCAACTGCCTTTAATACTCCTATTTCCCTAGTTCTTTCTCTAACGGCAGTGTACATAGTATTCATAATTCCTAGACCCCCCACTAAAATCGAAATCCCTGCAAATAAGAATACAGCTGCCTGGATAGCTCCAGTAATTCCTCCTGCAATGTTATTCATACTTTCAGAGGTAATAACAGAAAAATCAAATACATCTTCTCCCCTTCTCCTCCTTCTAACTTCTTCCAGTGCTTCTTCTATCTCAGCTGCAACTTCATCTGTATCATAGCCCTCTCTAACCTGAACCATAACTGCCTGAGCTTCTCCCGTTTTCTCTCCAGTGGTTTCTTTGAAAACAGCAAGGTCTAAATATACTGAGCTATCATCAGTTTGATTGCCCAAACTTTTTAAAATGCCAACGACAGTGAAGGTTCTTCCATTTATCGTGGCCTTGTCCCCTGGCTCCATGGTTTTTCCAAAAAAATCTTTCTCAGTAACCATACTGCCAATCACTAATTCTCTTTTACCCGGAGTTGGCCATCTTCCCTCTTGTAAATCCCATCCTTGAAAGCTCGTTAAAAAATCCTCTCCCTCGTCCCAAGGCATACCTTGTAAAAATACAGCTTTTTGCTCGTTATTATAGCGCATTAATTCTGCTTTCTGCGACACGGGCAAAACTACTTCCGCTCCCCTCACTTTTCTGATAGCATCAATATCATGCTCACTCAATTTTTGACCTCCTGCCATCATCATCATCATGTTTTCCATAGAGCCGGGCATAACAAAAATAACATCTCCTCCAAGAGCTTGAAGTTGTGTCATAATAGAATTTCTCAAACCACTACTCAAAGAAATCAGGGCCACAACTAAAAATATTCCTACGACAATACCAAGAATAGTCAACCAGCTCCTCAATTTCCTAGTCTTAATGTTCCTTAAAGCCAAATTTAAATATTGTTTTATCAGTGATTCCATAATACTTCTTTAGAGTCTTTATCTGCCTCTACGATTTGACCATCCTCAATACAAATTTCCTTTTCTGTATAGTCTGCAATTAAGGGATCGTGGGTGACAACGATTAATGTTCCTTTTTCTTCTTTGTGGAATTTAGTTAACATTTCCATAACCAATTTACCTGATTTAGAGTCTAAATTACCTGTTGGTTCATCAGCAATTACAATTTCTGGACTATTGGCAAAAGCTCTGGCAATAGCCACCCTCTGTCTTTGACCCCCAGATAATTCAGAAGGTAAATGATGAATTCTATCTTTTAAATCAACTAAATCTAATAAATATTCGGCTCTCTTCTTCCTTTCTTCCAATATTGTCCCTTGAAAAACCATAGGAATCATAACATTCTCAAGGGCAGTCAAATTATGTAATAAATTAAACTGCTGGAAGATAAAACCGATTGTTTTGCCTCTTGTAGTAGCTATCTCATTTTCTGTAAAATCAGCCGTATCTTTACCATTAATGAAAACCTGCCC
>Ga0272441_10014543_pt1 | contig 11143 bp, 9 predicted proteins | sample SSMProp6N_FD_193582 | JGI IMG/M metagenome (GOLD analysis project Ga0272441, IMG submission 193582) | Marine sediment archaeal communities from Little Sippewissett salt marsh, Falmouth, MA, United States - SSM-Prop-6N | ecosystem: Environmental > Aquatic > Marine > Wetlands > Sediment ... | reverse complement strand
TCCTGTCATCTGCTTTTTTCAAGATTCGGAAACAAATAATTTATATAAGAAGTATTATTATAACTTATAATTAAAGGGGGTTAATTAATATGAAAAACAAAAAAATACTGATTTTTCTAATTATAAATCTATTTATTGTATCCTTGGTAGGTATATCTGCTTATGGAACTAATATTGAGAATGAGAAAGAACTAACGGGCACACCATTTTCTCTAACAACAAATGGGTATGGAATTCAATGGGAGATGAACTATGGCAATGATCGTAGAGAGGGTGCACGATATGAAGGTCCGCAACCAATTGGTGATTGTGATGGAGATGGAGATAATGAACTCTTAATTAGTGGTCGGGATGCAGCCATACGAGTTATGGAATGGTCTGAATCACTACAAACATATGAGGAGACACATACTCTTCACAGTCCATTTTATAAAATCCTCATGTTTTTAAACCGATTTAATGAAAGTATCGAGCCACCAGATGCTGGAGGTATGGCGATTGGTGATCTTACTGGTGATGGGGAAAATGAGATTGCTGCCACTTGGTATACAACTGTATATAAATGGATCGAGGGGAAATATCGCATAATTGGTTTTAATCCCTATATTTTTTGGAATGGAGGTGGCAATGCGGATTGTTATATTGGTGACTGTGATAACGATGGACAAAACGAGCTAATTATGAGCGGTGGCTCTAGTTGGCATGGTAATGATGAAATGGCCGAAATTGTGATTTTTAAATGGAATGATTGGCGACTTGTGAAGGTTGCAGAATGGAATGATCCAGGTGTTAACGGCTATGTTTACATGGCTGGTCTTGGTGACGTTGACTACGATGGTGAAAATGAAATTGTCTGCGGCTCGGCGGGGAAAGTTGTTGTTTTAGATTGGAATCAAGATACTGGAGAATTTGAACCAACTGTTATTAAACAAACTGATTGGGAGAATTATCCCTTTGCCTGCATCTGTAAAGATAGCGATGGAGATGGACTAGCAGAGATACATGTGGGATATAGTAGCCCTTGGGTTACATTTTTAAAATGGAATGGAACAGGCTACGAACAATACTTTGAACAATATTGGCCTGGGGAAGAAGGAATCATTGAAGCACTTGATGTAGGTGATGTTGATGACGATGGGATTGCTGAAGTTTGCATTGGAACAGACCTGGTGCATATTCTTCAATGGAATGGAACTTCTTATATAGAGGAAGCGGTACTACCGACATGGGGGAATCTTGCTGTTACTAATATTGGTGATTGTGATAATGATGGAAAAAATGAAATTAACGTTGGTTCAGTAACTGTATATCATGGTGAGGATTTTATGGAATGGATATTCAAATATGGATGGGAAACTTAGGAAATTGTTGGAAAAAATATGAATAAAGATTTGTTAAAGAAAAGTAAAATTATTGCAATAGCAGTACTATTTGTTGGAGCTAGTTTTTTACCACAAGTAGGAGCATTAGGTCCAACAAAAACAAAAATGCAAGAAAACAATAATGAAACCACCAATCAATTTACTGCAGACACAGAATATTGGGCATTACTTGTGGCCGTCGCCGTCTATGCTGATGATCCGCAGCAAAATCGACCACTTATGTTAGAGGAAGTAGATGATTTTTATGAATTACTTCTTGAGTCTCCATGGTGGTCTGAGGATCACATTAAAGTAATCAAAGGAGAAGAAGCAACAACAACAGGTATCATCCAAGGATTACGATGGCTTGATCAAATGGAGGACAGTGACGATATCTCGGTTGTGTATATTACTACACATGGTTTTCCCTTAGGTGTAGATATACCCCCTGCTGATGAAGCCGATGGAACGGATGAAGCCCTAGTGAGCTTCTGGGGTTTTGCATATCCTAATCTTTATATCTGGGATGATCAACTAAATTTCTATCTGAATCGGTTAGAATCATATGGTGTCTGTCTTATAGTTGATAGTTGCTATGCAGGTGGTTTTAATGATCCACCCGATTGGAATTTATCCATACAATCTGTCAATCCGTTCAATCAGATACAAACTGATCAAGCAATTACAAAGTGGATACAGGGTTTTGGAGAAGAGGTTCGAGGACAAGGACGAGTTGTCCTTATGGCCTCCTGTGAAGATGAAGTATCATATTCCGGAGGTTTTGCACCATACCTCATCGATGGTTTTCGAGGGTTTGGAGATACTAATATGGATGGTGTTGTTACTGCTGAGGAAGCATTTTATTATTCTGAGCCTCGTACTTATCGTCAGCATCCAACGATGTATGATGGATATGATGGGGAACTCCCTTTAATTCAGCTTAATGAGCCCCCATTGGATAAAAATACGGATGATAATAACAATGTAAAAAGAAAATCAGATGATCGGAGTCTACCTATTGAACGGACCGATGAGACTTCCCTTGTACAGGGATATGTCATTAATGACGAAACAAGTGATCCCATTGAAAACGCCCATGTATCAATTCGAGGACGTACCAATGGAATGGAATCTTATGAAAACGAAACAATAACAGATAGCTATGGCTATTATAGTATGAATATACCTGCAGGGGAACGATTCCGGGTATCAGCTTATGCAGATGGCTATTTCAGTGCAGAATCTAATCGATTTAATATTGATGGCAATGAAACACGATGGGTTAATCTCTCTTTAGGACTTAGACCCGAGGAAACAGCAATGATCTATGGATATATCATAGATGATAAAACAAGTGATCCAATAGAAGGAGCAACAATAGATCTTTCGTGGTATGAAGGACAGAACCAATACTATCAAAATGAAACCAATTCAGATGCCACTGGATATTATGATATGCATGTTGCTCCAGGATATTTTGAACTTTACTTTGAAGCAGAAGGATATTACGGTGAATCAATGAATAATCTATATATCGAAAATGAAGAAATGATGGAAATTAATATGGTCTTGTATCCTCGACCTGAGGAAAATGCCATGGTAAGTGGGTATATCACCGATGAAGACACAGGTGACCCGATTGGTAATGCACGGGTGGAGCTTCTCTGGGTTGACAATGAATCAGATCATTCATATGAAAACGAAACCTATGCTGATAGTGATGGTTTTTATGAAATCAATATTGCAGCAGGAGAGGTCTACCATGATATCCGTAAAGAAGGCTATGATTACTATAACCCTTATCGTCTTGATATTGTTGATTTTAAAACCTTATGGATGGATGTAGAATTACAAAGAGATTTCTTTGAAGTTGTCATTGAAAAGCCCCTTTCAGCTATTTATAATGGTGATGAGCGTTTCATACCCTTCCCTAAAGCATGGGTTTTCGGACCAATTACTATTTCTATAGGACTCTATGAATCATATGACCACCATGGAGACGCAGATTACGTAGAAATCTATATTGATGATGATCTAGCCGCGTCTCTCTATGAGGAACCCTATAATTTGTTATGGGATACCATTTCAACAGGTAAACACACCATTAGAGCTGTTGCATATGATGACCAAGGAGGTAGTGCATATGCTGAACGAGAGGTGTTCAAACTCTTTTGAACCAATATATACCTGGCTACATGAGATAAAATTCTTCATTTCGTAACAGTTCTCTACCTAAATTTTGTTTTTTTTTGATTTAATTTTAAATTTGACATAAGTAGGCTAATGTTAAATTACAGTTGTTGATTTTATAAAAATATTAATAGTGTAATCTGATTTGTATTAACCAAGATGGGATGCATCTCAGGAGAGCCAGGAATTGTTAGGGAAATGATGAAATCAGAAAAATTTAATTATGTACTATTTAGGATAAAATCAGGTGAGATTTATGAAGAAAATAATGATTGTAGATGATGAATTAGATCAGATATTAACTGTCAAAGTTATTTTGGAAAAATCTGGTGAGGATTATGAGGTAATTTCTGCCCAAAGTGGTAAAGAATGTTTGAAAATTTTAGATACAATTGTACCTGATCTTATATTGTTGGATATTATGATGCCTGAGATGAGTGGATGGGAATTATATGATAAATTAAAGCAGAATAACATTTGGAATAGTATACCAACAATTTTTCTTACTTCTAGAACAGATGAAACTGCTGAAAACGCTGGTAGATTCTTGGGCGATGATTATATCGAAAAACCTTTTAATTCAGAAGATTTCAAGATCAAAATTAAACAACTTTTAAAGGATTAGATTTAATAATTGGATCTAAAAAAAGTTATATAGTATATACATATAGTATATGATAAGATTTAATTTAAATATTTTTTATATAAATAAATCAAATTTAACTTTTAGTTTTCAAGTTAGCTGACAGCTTGATATTGAAAAATAGATGTTTTTTTGAGGTGTTTTCAGTCAACGAGACTGTCAGTTGAAGTCTCTCAAATCCCCTTGTTATCAATCCTCAATTATTTCTCAAAGGGGTTGTTCGGATAAAATACCAATCTAAAATATCAACTATAGACAAGATAGTCAGCAGTGAGCCACTGTTGAATAGATATGATTCGTCTAAAAAACTGTTTAGAAATCCATACAATAGAATTAGACAACCTAAATTAATCGATGTTAAAGACTGGAATATAATGTTTCCTAATGATTGGCATTTATAGAATTTTCTGTTTTCCAACAATTAGAGATATTTACAAGAATCTTGTAAGATCCATGATTTGTACATTATCAATATTTTCAGTTGTCGAATTAAAGGATATCGTCCCATTAACATGCACATGATATCTCCAGTAATTGAATGTAACAAATGAGGTTTGATGTACAATATTAATGGCATCTGCTTTGATATCTATCAGAATTGGATCATCTTCAACCTTGAAGAGAAATGATGTTGGTATTAACCGGCCATTATTAAATGTGAAATTCGTCATAGTAAACTGGATTTTTTCGTAAGGAATGTTGATGTAACTTCCATTATTCTGATTTAAAACAATCATCACATATTGAGTCAAAGGATTTTTAAAAATGTCAGTCCAAATGATGCTCATACTTTCGCTGACAAATTTCCCCCAAAACCATCCCCACACGACTGGGACTGTTCCATCCCAAACATGCTCCTGGTATCCAGTTCCATTAACAGAGATTGTTTCGTTATAAACATTAATAGTTCCAGTTACAACTGCATTAGGTTGAATAACACCCCACCACCACATATCAAGAATTTTAGATTTCCATCCCTGTGTTACACTTACAAACTTAAGATTTACACCACAATCTCCCATCTGTAATGAAATATTAAAAACCCAGTTTCCTGATTTGTCAACATGTCCTTCCATGATCTCTTGTCCTGAAAACGTGATAAGAGGTTCCTCATTGGAAGCAGCAAATTCCCTCGGTAGCAGGAATTTTTCGTTGTGTACTAATAATTCACCATCCTTGTAAATGTTCAACAATGGCGCAATTAGACCCATGCCTTTGGTATAGGCGACATTGATGGAGAATTCCACACTATAATTATTATCAAAAACAGCATCGAAATACCACCATTCAAAAGGTCGCCATAATTTGGTACTATTACCATTATAGCATGCATCTTTAAATGTGATATCTTCTGCAGTAAAACCATAATATGGTAAATCACAAAAATTCCTTTGGATGAACGGTTGATATCTTGCAATACTCCTTGTCTTCATGAAATGATTGAGTTTTGTTTGTACTTGGGGGTTATAGTTGATCGCTGTCATACTTGGAGCGACTGATACTCCAATAAACAATATTATTACCCCCAAAACCAGGCATTTTTTAAACAAACTATGGTTCATATCTTTTACCCCAAATATGTGTCCGCAATATTATTAAAGGTTTAATTATATAATAGTTTCTGTAAGAAAGCTGTGCAAAATAGGAATAATATAAAATAATCAAGGTAGTACGCACAATATCTTAGAATAAGACATTTTAATATACAACTTAAAAAATCTCTCTTTTTACCTTGACAAATAGTTGTAAAAAACGCCCCCTCGTTTTTTAAAGGAAAAGCTATCTTTAACTTAACGAAGAAATTCAAAATAAAAAGACGGTCGTTAGTTTATGAAAATGTGAAAAGATACTAATCTGATATATTTTCGACAAGATTACTCCTAAAAAACCTGTTTTTTATATATATTTTTTTTCTGGCTACCGTGAGTGTGATAGTCTCGTTTATAGACAAAATTTTGGAATATGTTCTATGATGTTTATCTGTCTAAAAACGGATTGTGGAATATGATTGTTATAGTAAACACTTGTTAAGCATACATTTAAGATAGAATAAATATTAATAGATTGTGGATTTGAAAGATAGGTAAGTCTATGGAAAAGTGTAAGCATTGCAAAAAAGAATTAAATATTGGACCAATAGTATCTGGTTACTTAGATAATGATGAATGGGTAGAAATTCGATTATGTCCATACTGTGAATTACCGTTATAGAACCTAAAGAGAACAATTTGTCCTCTTTAAAAGAGGATGTTAACGAGAAAACAGCTAAGAAGGTTAATGTTTCCGCTAAGACTGTTCAACGTGCCGCGGGTTCGAATCCCGCTATGTAAACCATTAACACACTTACTTAGAGCTTTGCATAATTACTAGATATTTTCATTTTTTACACAAAAAATTGTTGAAAGGAAAGAAATCGCAGTAGATTTTGAGGATGCCCCAGTTCAGTCAGTAGATGGTATCATTGTCTAGGGTGATAATGAGGAGGTAAAACTCCAGTTTTTCTATGTGAAACCAGAATCGAACCACGATGAGGGTGGTATTCCCCGGTGTAAATGTGTGGTTTGGGGGCAACGGACTTTGAATAGAAATAAATAAATTGGTTAACCTGTTATTTATTAACTAAACAATCTTCAAGTAGTCTGGCTGAATTTATGGCACAATTAACACCAATGCCCATGGCTTTAACGCAATCTCCAATAACATACAGATTTTCAATAGGAGTTTTTATCCCTGGTTTTTCATTGTCAATTGTTTTTGCAACACCATCAAGATGCCGCACTGCTGGATAAATTGCCCATTTGAGATTTGAATGAAAATCAGGTATGAGATATCCTAGGTTTTTATCCAGTAGTTCCCTAAGAGTATCGAGTGTTTTTTTATTTTTTGCTTCTTCTGGAGTGCAAATTATGTACGATTGAACGAGATGTTCAGACTTTGGTGCAAGACCTGATTCTGGTAAGGATGCCATAAAATCAATCATTCCAACAGCATCATTTCCGTCTACACCAACATTTCTTTCGATAAATTGGAAGGTTTTACCAAGTAAATTTGAGTCAATTTTTTTTAGGGAATAGTATGAACATAAACTACCTGTTCCCCCAAGTGATTTAATGTTAGTAACATATTCTTTTGGGAATAACATTTCATCAGCAATCTTGAAAAGATCCTGCACAAGAATATTTGAAACAATGGTGTCAAATAAATATTCTTTATTTTCCACAAGAATCCCTGTTGCTTTATTTTCTTTAATAATAATCTTACTGACAGGTTTTTCTAGATGAATTTTTCCACCATTTTTTGTTATGTAATTAGCCAGTTTTTGATGAATGGTATTTAAGCCGTTTTTAGGGTAGCCAACCGGTTTTGATCCCTTGTAGAGATTTTTTTGTGAACGGAACATTTCTCCAGTTGAGATACGATCAAGATTGTTCACTGTGGTAATTGAACGAGAAAAGATTTCAAGTATCAACTTCATTTTTCCTTTCCCGTATTTTTGTATGGTCTTTGTCATTGATAAGTTATCTAGCTGTTTCATTGTCTTTTCACTAGCAAATAGAAGACGAAGAAGGTTGGGAAGTATCTTAATTTTGTCAACTCTTGAAACCACTGGAAAATCATATCCATCTTCTTTTATGAACCCTGTATTAGATTCAAATGTTTCAATAGGAGTATCTAACTCCGAAAGTACATTATTGATATTAGATAGTACTCCACCGCCAATTGCATGATATCCGAGATCTAATTTGTATCCTTTCAGCATTTTTTTATCAAAAATTGTTTTCAAATCTGGTTCAGAAAATGGAACGTGCATATGAAATTTTGATAACAACTCCTTGTATTTTTCAATAGTGAGCGATGATAAATCATCAAATGAGAGTGCTCTACCGCCGATCAATGATTCTTTTTCAAATATTGTCACTTTATAACCATGTTTTGTAAGCAGAGCACCAGCAGTAAGACCACCGATTCCGGCCCCAATTATACATATCTCTGATTTTTTTTTGTCAACCATCTACATCCTCGGTCTAAATAGTTTTTCTCCTAGTAAAGGTGCAAATACTATATACCACATTATCGGAAAAACAATCAATATGACAGAATACGTTATACCAATAGTTGAAATGAGCATTATAGGAACTAACGAATATCGCAAAAATGATTGTATACTAATGTATTTTCTGATGACATTTCGATCAAATTTAGTTATTGACAATAACTTAATACTGAAATACATCACCCCAAGAATTGCTACAGCTAAGATAACAAGTTGCCATATATAATAGTCATAATCATAAAAAATAAAGGGAATAAATAGGAGAAAAGCTGAAAATAGCCTTATCCCCATACCAAATGCTTTAAAATGAAGTGGAATAAAAATGTTGTTACCATCGACTTTCACGCCCGAACCAAGTGCAATGTTTTTTACACCCATTATATAGTCATGATCCGCATCTTTAATTCCACCCTCAACAGCATTCATATGCGTCAAGTTATTAAACGTTAAAAGAAAGATAACCCATGTAAGTATTGTTGGTTCACCAAATGTTAGAGCCCCGAAGAGGAAAACAAGTGACACGGATATTGCAACAAGGAAATCTGATCCAACAATCTTTTTTCCATAAAGATTATAGAAACTACCTAAGATTCCTGCTAGGACAATACACAACAGTGCCATAAATTTATAATTATCAAGAGTTTCTCCATACCACAGTATAAAAATAAACAAGAATGTAAGAAGAATTAAGGAAACGCTTATTGCAATGGCGTTCTTTTTTGATACAGCACCACTAACTAGAGGTTTTTCATGTAACTCTTTTACCAGTTTATCAATTTCCACATCAGCATAGTCATTAAGAACGAAACCATAAATTGCTGCAAAAGCACCAATAACAAAAAGAATTGCGAGATTATAAAAATCATAAACACCAACTGTTAATGCAGCGATAATTGGAGGAATCGCAAGGCCCCCAAGTCCTGGAATGCGAAGTAATCTCGCATACGCGGCAATCTTGTTCATTAGAGTTTGGAAAATGATGTTACTATTTGAGCTTTTCTGATAGAATCACATAGTCTTTGCCTGTAAAATTGTTCCATGTAATATGATATTTGAAAGAATGTAACCTAATGCTGGAAAGAATATTAATAGACCCGCCCATGGATTTAAGGTCATCAACATGATAGGTACAAGTGCAAAGTTAGTAACGTAATGACTTCCAATGAATTTTCTAGCTTTTGAACGATCAAACTGTTTCATTGAGAGAAGTCTATGTGATAGAATGAACATCATTACTCCAGTAACACCCAAAAGAACCCATTGAAAATATTGCAAAACTGAAGGATTGTTTATTTCCCAAATGATGAAAAATGGTAGAAATACTATTATCATATCTGCCATCTGGACAAAATAAGCAAATGCTTTAAAACGTAAAGAAATTTTTAGTGTTCCATCGGCAATTCGCACTCCCATTTTTATTGCACTAGTTTTCGCTCCCTTCATAAAATCATTTTCAATGTCTTTCATTCCACCGGCCACAGCCTGCATAAATAATACCTGAATAGAACCCAATACACAAACTGTCCAAGTCAGTTTAGAGATATCATAAATGCTTTTTACTGAAGTTTTTCCATAGAAGGATCCATACAAAATCAAAAAGAAAATACCAAATGAAACAAAGATATCCATAAACGGATATTTCTTACTTATCATATCATACAATGTTATAAAAAATGCTGATACAGCCAATATCAAAACTGGAAAGAAATTTTGATTTATAATCGCAATATATAATGCGATGATAAAAGCAACAATCATTGATGCAATCGCAAAGATCCATGCTTTTTTTATGGAGATTGTCCCGCTTATAAGTGGTCGGTCACTTATTTCTTCAGAGGATTTATCGATTTTGTAATCAATTATATCATTTAAAACAAATCCAAAGCTATGCCCAAAATAACCTACTAGGAACAATAGAGCAAGTATGACGATGTTATATTGCTCCATGGCAATAGCACCCATAACTGGAGATACACCTGTTAATACTGCATTAAATGAACGGGAAAGTTTTAGGTATTCTCTTATCATCATATTTGAGTCTCATCAGGGGAAATAGAAGTAGAATATAAAACCATCGATATGAAAATCGATTGAATAATTTGTATTCTCTATTTGGAAAAAAGCGTTGAGATCGATATGGGTGGTAATAAACGCGTTACCTGCTTGTTTTCAATATTTTAATACATGGTTTGATTCTGATAATTTAACATTTTAAAAAAAGGAATCTATATATTTAGAAAGCGTGTTATTGTTCATGTGTTCAACGATTACTTAACGATTATTCTCCTCATTGCCTCTGGTTTTTGTAGTGGATTATTTGTTGGTATTGGTTCAGGTACTACCGCGGCAATCATGATTACCTGTTTAACAGTTTTATTAAACCATTCCGTCCATGATGCAATTGGTACAAGTCTTCTAATTGATGGAATTATTGGAGGGATAGCCGGATTGATATTTCTAAGAAAGAACAATGTTAGTTTACGACCTGTTTTTCTGCTTATTTTAACTGGTGCAATCGGTTCGTTTCTTGGCAGTAGATTCACATCAGCAGCTCCTGAGGCTGGACTTCTTTTCTTCATGGGAAGCTTACTGATTTTAATTGGGTGCACTTTTATCATAAAAGGTCTTCAAAGAAATATTGATTATATTGGATCAAAAATCAATGTCGAACGTTTGAGGGAAAACAAGATAGCTTTTTTCATTATTTTTGGATTACTTGCTGGTTTTGGTAGTGGTTTTTCTGGAATGGGGATTGGGGGAGTTATTGCACTCGTTTTAATTTTAATCTTGGGGTATAAAATTCATACAGCTATTGGTACTTCTCTACTTATGATGTTTTTCATTTCAGGTTCTGGATCTATTGGACATATTCTCAGCAATGAAATAGTTTTTAGA
>Ga0272441_10014542_pt1 | contig 11143 bp, 11 predicted proteins | sample SSMProp6N_FD_193582 | JGI IMG/M metagenome (GOLD analysis project Ga0272441, IMG submission 193582) | Marine sediment archaeal communities from Little Sippewissett salt marsh, Falmouth, MA, United States - SSM-Prop-6N | ecosystem: Environmental > Aquatic > Marine > Wetlands > Sediment ... | reverse complement strand
CACGGGTTTGCAGCTTTTCGTTTCGGGGCTGATAGCCGATATGCTGGCGAAGAACTACTTCGGTACCACCGAAGACGTACCCTACAAGGTGCGGGAGGAACTGAAGCAATAGGGCTGTCTGAAAGCATCATGAACAAAAATATCAATTTCACCTATCTCGATATCGCGCTGGACGCTGCTGTGAAAGCCGGGGCGGAAATCCTGAAAGTCTACGGAAGTGACGATTTCGACGTGGAACGGAAGGAGGACAACAGCCCGCTGACCCGGGCGGACCGGAGGTCCCATGATGTCATCGAGGACCAGCTCCGCCGGACCGGAATACCGGTACTGAGCGAAGAAGGGGTCGAGATTCCATACCAAGAGAGAAGCGGATGGGAACGGTACTGGCTGGTTGATCCCCTGGACGGCACGAAGGAGTTCATCAAGCGTAACGGCGAGTTCACCGTGAATATCGCCCTGATGGTGCGCAATCATACCGGTACAGGGCCTCAAAACCAGATCGGCGATCAGTCCGTTAACCGCACTGAGCAAAAGTCCGTTAACAGAGCCTCGGACTGCCGGGAGGACCGGGGTGTGGACCCTGGCGAGGACCGATGCAAGGACCGTACTGCAGAACAGCCTTCCTATGAGATTCGATCGCAAGCGGCGTATTTCCCTGTTGCCGGGATCGTTTATGTTCCGGTAAAGGATCTGCTGTATTTCGGATATACCTCCGCAGGAGAGCGAAAGGCGTGGAAACTCGCAAGAGCGGCAGAATTGGGTATGGTCAGCTGTGAACAGATCGCGGCTCACGGGAGGTCCCTTGGAGCTGTCGTCGACGGAGAGTATCCCATGACGGCCATCGTAAGCCGCAGTCATAACACATCGGAATCGGAAGAACTGCTGACACGGCTGGAGACGGCATATGGAGATGTGAGGCGTATCAGCAGCGGGAGCTCCATCAAGCTCTGTCTGGTAGCAGAAGGGGCGGCGGACATCTATCCCCGTTTCGCCCCCACCATGGAGTGGGATACTGCCGCCGGAGACGCGGTCTGCCGGGCTGCCGGCTGCCGGGTGACGGAAAAGAACGCGGTCACCCCCCTGAACTACAACAAAAAGGACCTGCACAATCCCTGGTTCCTGGTGATGGGACCGAGGATCGATTCTTCAGTCGCCGCCGGTGAGAATAGGGAGGACGGCGGTTCAGATATTGGCATTGATAAAGAGAAGGGCAGCTGGCTGGATGACCGAGCTGATAAAAGTACAAATCGCAAGTCGGGAGATATAAGGTGAGCAAGAATATCATCCCCCACGACTTCAGCGTCGACTCGGAGATGCGGGAAAAACTGAACGGCCACCGGGGCGCGGTAATATGGTGCACCGGTCTTTCGGGGTCGGGGAAATCCACCATCGCCCACGAGCTTGATCTGCAGCTCAACCGCCGGGGAGTTCACAGCTATGTTCTCGATGGAGACAACGTACGGGCCGGACTGAACAGGGACCTCGGTTTTTCCGCGGCGGATCGGGAAGAGAACATCCGCCGGATCGGCGAAGTAGCCAGGCTTCTCGCCGATGCTGGCCTCGTGACCGTCACCGCCTTCATATCACCCTACCGCCGGGATCGTGACCGGGCCAGGGCCCTCCTGCCGGAGGGACGTTTCATCGAGGTGTATGTGAAATGCCCCCTCGATGTGGCGGAATCCCGGGACCCCAAGGGGCTCTATAAAAAAGCCAGGGCGGGAGAGATCGAGCAGTTCACCGGGGTGAGTGATCCCTACGAGGAACCCCTCAGGCCGGAGATCATCAGCGATACATCCCGGGAGGATACGGCGGAGGCCATAGAAAGGATACTGACGTATCTTGAATCTGAAGAGATACTATAAAAGGAGCATCCGTGGATCATCTGACGCAGCTCGAGCAGCACAGTGTTTATATAATCCGAGAGGCCTACGCCAATTTCAAAAACCTGGCTATGCTCTGGTCGATCGGCAAGGACAGCACCGTTCTGCTCTGGCTGGCCCGTAAGGCATTCCTGGGACATGTGCCCTTTCCGCTGGTCCATATCGACACCTCCTACAAGATCCCGGAGATGATCGAGTACCGGGACCGGCTGGCTCTGGAGTGGAAACTCAACATGGTCTACGGGCAGAACGAAGAGGCCCTGAGAACCAGGCGGACTTATCCGGACGGAAACGCTGACCGGGTAAGCTGCTGCTTCAATCTCAAGACCACCGCTCTGCGGCAGACCCTCAGCGGCGAAGGGGTGCGCTACCGGATGAACCACTACACCGGAAGGTACGAGAGGGACACAAATACCGAAGCTTACACCGGTGTGATCGTAGGCGTCCGGGCCGACGAAGAGGGATCCAGGAGCAAGGAGCGGTACTTTTCTCCCAGAGACAGGCAGAATGAATGGGATGTCGGGGACCAGCCGCCGGAGTTCTGGAACCAGTACAAGACCGACTTCGCTCCGGGTACCCACGTGCGGATCCATCCCCTCCTCGACTGGACGGAGCTCAACATCTGGGAGTATATCGGACGGGAAAATATCCCCACCGTCTCCCTCTACTACAATCAGGGCGAGGGGAAGCGTTACCGCAGTCTCGGCTGCTACCCCTGCACCTTCCCCATCGAGAGCGAAGCCCGCAATGTGAATGAAATCATAGAGGAACTGTCTACCGGCCGGCTCAGCCACGTGGCCGAACGTTCCGGCCGGGCCCAGGACAAGGAGGACGGAGGCGGCCTTGAGACCCTTCGCCGGGGCGGGTATATGTAATTCAAGTGTATCAAATTCAAAGGGTTGCTCTTCGTAATATTTCAGAGTCTTGCGTATTTTCTCCAGCGAGTGTACAATTAATGCATTTGATGGAGAAATTATGCAGGAAAAGCTGGTTGATCTGCCCGATTCACGCTGGCTGAAGGACAGGTTCAGAGAATACCGGAATCCCGATGCAAAAATCAGGAGACTGGTTGAGGCCCGAGAACTCATTCGGTTGAAGCAAGGATACTACATTACTGCCGAGGCGGCAGCAAATCCGTACATGCTTGGGAAAGCGGCTAACCGACTTTACGGTCCTTCATATGTTTCATTCGCGTATGCCCTGCGCTGGTACGGGCTCATACCGGAACATGTTACACATATAACATCCGCTACTTACGGAAGGCGCAGACGGAAGCGGTTCGACACACCGGCGGGAAGTTTTCTTTACCGGGATGTACCGCGGGATGTATTTTCTGCTGAAGTGAGGTATATAGGGGAAGGGAAAGAACGTTTCCTTGGTGCCTCCCCTGAAAAGGCGCTGTGTGACGAACTATATACGATCCCAGGTAATCGGTCGATAGAGCAGATACAGAGTCTCCTATTTGAAGATCTGAGGATCGATGAATCCGATTTTTTTCACCTCGATCTGAAGCGGATTCTTGAGTTTGGTGAGGGATACCGGACTGATACGATCCGGAGCCTTCTCCGGTTCATAAGGAAGTCAATTCGATGATTGAAGCGAGTCTGCAGCTGTTCGAAGAAAACAGGCAGAGAAACGGAGGTTCGGCCGACCGGGCTCTGGCGGAAACCATTCAGTACATTGCTCTGCTTGGCCTTTCACGGACGGATTTTTCCGATCACGCGGCTTTCTATGGCGGTACAGCTCTGCGTATGCTCTACGGGCTGGACCGGTTTTCGGAAGACCTCGATTTTTCACTGCTGGATGCAGAAGATGAGTTTCAAATCGGCGATTACCTGAACAGTGTGCGGGGAGAACTGGAAGCATACGGATTCTTCGTGGAAGTGAAAGAACGTATTAAGAGAATAGATACTCCGATTGAATCAGCCTTCATTAAAGCGAATACAAAAATACACATTGTCGAAACGGAAGTGCCTGAAGCAGTTGCCCGAAGAATTCCGGGTAACGCCCTCTGCAAAGTGAAGCTGGAAGTAGACACGGACCCACCACCTGATGCCCGTTTCGAAGTGCGATACATAGATGATCCGGTGCCTTTTTCCATCCGTACATATGAACCGTCATCGCTTTTCGCAGGCAAAATGGCGGCTGTACTGGCCCGGAGCTGGAAATCCAGAGTAAAGGGACGCGACTGGTACGATTTTGCCTTCTTCGTAAAGAAGAAGATACCATTATTTCTGAAGCATCTGGAAGCGAGGCTGCGGCAGATCGATTTTTATGAAAAAGCCCAACCCCTTGGGGAGATCGAACTGGATAAGATGATCAGGAAGCGGATCCGAGAGGTTGATCTCGAATCAGCCAGGGAAGACGTTGTCCGATTCATCCGCAATCCGGCGGATCTCGATGTGTGGTCCGTGGATTATTTCATGTACGTTGCAGATAACATTCTCTGTACAAGCGAATAAAGGAACCCTTATAAAAACGACAGCACGACAGCAAATGAATATCGTCATCGCGGGCCATGTGGACCACGGCAAGAGCACCGTCATCGGGCGGCTTCTGGCCGACACGGACAGTCTGCCGGACGGGAAGCTCGAACAGGTCAAAGCCACCTGCGCCCGGAACTCGAAGCCCTTCGAGTATGCCTTCCTCCTGGACGCTCTCAAGGACGAACAGTCTCAGGGGATCACCATCGACGCGGCCCGGGTTTTTTTCAAGACCCAGAAGAGGGACTACATCATCATCGACGCGCCGGGGCACATCGAGTTCCTGAAAAACATGGTCACCGGGGCGAGCCGGGCCGAAAGCGCTCTCCTGGTGATCGATGCCGCCGAAGGAGTGCAGGAGAACTCCCGCCGACACGGCTACATGATTTCCATGCTGGGGATCCGGCAGATCATCGTCATTGTCAACAAGATGGACCTGGTGGATTACGACGAGAAGGTATTCCGGGACATCGTGAACGAGTACTCGGAATTTCTCAGGGAGATAGACGCGGAGGCCCTCACCTTCATTCCCGTCAGCGGGATGGAGGGAGACGGAATCGCCGCCATGAGCTCTCGTATGTCCTGGTATGATGGAATGACCGTCCTGGAGGGCCTCGACAGCTTTCAGAAAGAGGTCGTAAAACAGAACAAGTCCTTCCGCATGCCCGTGCAGGACATTTACAAGTTCACCAACTTCGGCGACAGCCGGAGGGTCGTGGCAGGCACTGTGGAGACAGGTACGCTTTCAGCGGGGGATGAGGTGGTATTTTATCCCTCGGGAAAAAGAAGCCGGGTGCGTTCCATCGAAGGCTTCAACACTGACGGTCCGGTCTCGAGGGTGGAAAGCGGCATGGCCGCGGCTTTCACCCTGGAGGAACAGATCTACATCCGCAGGGGTGAGATCGCCGTAAAAGAAGGCGAGGGAATTCCGGAAGTTTCCAGCCGGGTACGGGTGAACCTCTTCTGGCTCGGCCGCCGTCCCATGGTTGCGGACAAGGAGTACCTGTTCAAATGCGGTACCCTGAAAGTACCGGCCAGGATAGAGGAAATCACCCGGGTCATCGATGCTTCGAACCTGGACGCAATTGAAACCGGAACCCAGATCAACCGTCACGACGTGGCCGAGTGCATCTTCAAACTGAAACGAACTTCCGCCTTCGACCGGGCTGACCTGTTCGAGGGAACCGGCCGCTTCGTCATTGTCGACGACTATGAGATCGCCGGCGGCGGCATCATCCGGGAAGGCCTTGAAGACGAGTACGCCGATATCCGGGACAAGGTGTTCCGCCGGAACTACAAATGGGAAAAGAGTTTCATCAGCCCTGAACGCCGGTCCAGCCGGTACAACCAGATACCATACATGGTCCTCATCACCGGGGGCAAGGACACCGGGAAAAAACGGATCGCCAAGTCCCTCGAAGAAGCCCTCTTCAACGACGGCAAGTACGTCTACTTCCTCGGTATCGGAAACCTGCTCTACGGAGTCGACGCGGATATCAAGGGTCAGGAGAATAAATTTGAAGAGTCGGACGATACGGGCTCCGCGGATTCCCGAAGCGGCGGAGTATCTGCCTTGCGAGGGGATGGAAAAGGTTATGCTGAGAGTAGAGGAGGAAAAAGATACGAGGATGCCTCCGCAGGAATGAAAGCAGAAAGGGCCGCGAAAAACGCTTCAGCCGGGGCAACCAGAAAAGAACACATCCGCCGTCTGGCAGAAGTGGCCCACCTGATGATGGACTCAGGACTCATTCTTATCGTAACAGCAGTTGAGCTGAACCAGGAGGAACTGGAGGTAATCAAAACCGTGGTCGATCCCGACCGGATAGAGACCCTCTGGGTGGGCGAGCGGATCAGCACCGATATCAACTATGACTACCATTTCACCAACGGCGACGCTGCAGAAGAAGCAGTGCAGATCATCCGGGAGCGTTTTCAGGAAAAGGGCGTTATTTTCAAGTCCTGGTAGATTGCGAGGCCGGACAGATGGCCGTGACTAAAGCTGAATAGATGATATTAGATCCGTAACGAACCTGAAGGATGGGAAAAAGCCGGTGAGGCATCATTTCTTGCATTATTCAGGCCAGACCGGTAGAATTCATATTGCTTGAAGCAGAAAGAACCGCCGGCCCTTTTTACATGGTAGAAAAACCTGTAAGAAGGATAACGTATATGGGAGAACCGGCCGTGGAACTCGGGGATAAAGAACTTGAAAAGATCGGCACATACGTGAAGCGACACCTGCCAGAATGGATGGGAGAGCTGCGCCGGGAGAGGGAACTTGACCTTATCGAGCGAATCCTCCGGGTCGAGGAAGAAGTCAAGAGTTCCCGTGAAGTGATGGAAGCCCGCTTCGCCGCAGTCTATGAACGTTTCGAAAGCGTGGATAAACATTTTGAATCAATGCAGCAAAACATGAAAACCCGCTTTGAAGCTGTTGACAATCGGTTCAAAAGTGTCGATAAACGCTTCTCTCAGCTCCAGTGGATGATGGGGATCGGATTCACCCTCCTGGCGGCATTGATGGGCATATTCAATTTTTTCTGATTTTTCAGGGTAGCTTTCAATTTTAAGCAGGATTGGCTTTTAAGTTCTGCCCGAGTTCACCCTCATAGCTTTTGATAGAAGCGGGGGTGTACACGACAGTCATATAAAAATAGATTATATTTTGACGATAACAGAACATTGCCCCGATACCATTTCTATAATTTTTTACGTAAGGGTTAAGGCGAAAAAATCGCAAGTTAAGATTTTGGGGTGACTATACAGTTCTGGATTGTTGTCAATAATAGAACGCAGAGATTCAAAAAGCTGCAATGAATCTGTTGTGGGAATTAAAGTGAGAAGATTCATTAAAGCCATTGTTGACATGCAGGCGATGGGGCAGATGATCCGATAGCTCTCTTTGCACGGATTGTAGATAACTGGATTTACCTGATCATATCCCCGGTAAAGTATAAAGGCGCAATCTAAAAACAAGGAATAATCTACTATTTATAGCTGTATAATATGAAAACAAGATTAATTCACAAAATTAAGAATTCTACTCTTGGTAAACTCTGGGAAATAATTTCACCGGTTCACAAGAAAAGACTTGTATATCTGACTATTGCTCTTCTTATCAGCGCTGTCCTCAATGTTGTGGGAATCGCTTCCATTATTCCCTTTATGCAGATTCTTGCAGACACTGAAGTTGTAAATGAGAATGCTCTGTTTATTAAGATATATCAATTATTTGGATCTCCTGAACTTCATATTTTCCTTCTGATTATTGGATTAGGAGTACTTATAGTTTTTGTTCTCGGAAATCTTTTTCTCGCCATTACAACCTTTTTCCAGTTCAAATATGTACAATCCTTATCCTATTGGTTTACCTACAGCATTCTACAAGGATATTTAAAACAGAATTACGAATTTTTTCTGAACAGGAACCCGACGGAACTGATAAAAAATATTTTTTCCGAGGTGCAGCAGGTAACAAATGGAGTAGCTCTTCCGATTACCCATATTGTATCAAAAGGCATCTTATCGGCTTTGATTTTAGCTTTTCTTATTCTTGTTGATCCTCAGGTTGCGCTTGTTGTAATGGGAGTAGTGGGGGGAAGCTACATTTTAATGTATAGGGCGGTTAAAAATCGATTATCGAAAATTGGTCGGCGCAGGGTAGATTCAAACTTGAATCGTTTTCGTATTGCCTCCGAGGCGTTTTGGGGAATCAAGCAGGTTAAACTTTCTTCAAGGGAAGAATCATACCTTGAGCGATTTGATCCCCATGCAAAAACTTACGTGAGAACAATAGCAAAAACGCAGATTATTGGGAAGCTTCCGAAGTTCGCCTTCGAGATAGTGGCTTTCGGAGGAATACTTGCTATAGCCCTTGTTCTATTTGCCTTGAAAGGAAGTATATCGGGAGTATTACCACTTCTTTCATTATATGCTTTTGCCGGTTATCGCCTTATGCCATCCTTACAGCAAGTTTTTTCCTCCTTGTCTACTTATCGCAGCTCAGGAGCATCAGTGGAAATTCTGTATAGAGATATGCTCGATTTTGCCTTCAGAAAAAACGAGGATATTGAAAGTTCAAGTATTGATAATCTTAGCTTTAATAATTCCATCATTCTTAATAATATAAGTTATAAATATCCAAACACAAGGGAAAATGTTATTAACAATGTTGATTTGAAAATTGAAAAAAATACAACAGTGGGATTTGTGGGGCCGACTGGATGTGGAAAAACAACACTTATAGATATAATTCTTGGATTACTTGTGCCAAATAGTGGAGAATATTTCGTTGATTCCTTATGCATTGATCATACGAACAGAGGATTATGGCAGAAGCATATAGGATATGTCCCTCAGGATATATATCTGGCTGATGATACTATAACAAGAAATATCGCTTTTGGAGTTCCAGATAAGGATATTTGTGAATCAGCTGTTCAAAAAGCCTCACAGTTGGCAAATATAGATGATTTCATAACCAAAGAGCTGGAAAATGGTTATCAGACAATAGTAGGCGAAAGGGGAATACGGCTTTCAGGAGGACAGAGACAGAGAATTGGAATTGCCAGGGCTTTGTATCATGATCCTGATGTGCTTGTATTAGATGAAGCCACCAGTGCTCTGGATGGGAAAACAGAAAGTGCAATTATGGATGCTATTCATAAGTTATCGCATAAAAAAACCATCCTTATGATAGCCCATAGAATTTCAACATTGAAGGATTGTGATAGTATCTATGTTTTGAAAAGCGGAAAAATCGTGGATAAGGGAAGCTTTGAAAATTTATACAAGAATAGAGATTCATTGCAGATTACAAATAACAACAAAAATCTTCTTTAATATGAGGTAACGAATGCTGAACAACAAAACCATTCTCATAACCGGTGGGACCGGATCTTTCGGACAGAAATTTACTCGAAGAATACTGAAGGAATATAAACCTAAAAAGATTATCATTTATTCCAGAGATGAATATAAACAGTATCTCATGCGTGCAAAATTTTCCGAATACGACAAAAAGATACGTTATTTTATTGGTGATGTCAGAGACAAGGACAGACTCTATCGCGCGTTGGATGGAGTTGATATTGTTATTCACGCGGCGGCTCTGAAACATGTTACGGTAGCTGAATATAATCCAATCGAGGCGATTAAGACAAATGTAAATGGAGCCATGAATATAATCGATGCTTCCATCGACAGGGGAGTCGAGAGGGTTGTTGCTTTATCAACGGATAAGGCGGTGAATCCAATAAATTTATATGGAGCAACGAAGCTCGTATCGGATAAGCTATTTGTATCGGGCAATGCATATGCAGGCGGAAAGAAAACAGTCTTCAGTGTTGTCAGATATGGAAATGTAACCGGAAGCAGGGGATCTGTAGTACCCTTTTTAAGAAGCTGGTAGAGAAGGGGGAAAACGAACTGCCCATCACAGACTTCCGAATGACACGATTCTGGATTACCCTTGATGAGGGCGTGGATTTGGTATTTCGGGCATTGAAGGAAGCAAAAGGAGGGGAGATTTATGTATCGAAAATTCCTTCCTACAAGGTCACGGATTTGGCGAAAGCAATCAACCCTGAAGTTAAACTGAAAGAAGTCGGTATACGGGAAGGTGAAAAACTGCATGAGGTGATGATAACAGAAGAGGATTCTTTGTTTACCTACAGCTATAACGGGTATTACATAATTTACCCCCATTTCGATTGGTGGGATTCGGAGAGACATTTTACCAAGGGAGGAAATCTGGTAACAGAAGGTTTCCGTTATGCTTCCGATAGTAACAATCAGTGGCTATCCGAAGAAGAGATGCGTCATAGGCTTCAGTCAATAGATATTGTAAATTAGGAAGGTTCTAATGGATCATTTTATTAATTACGGGAGCCAATGGATCGATCAAAATGATATCCAGGAGGTGGTCGCAACCCTTACATCAAATTATCTAACTCAAGGACCGAAGATCTTGGAATTTGAAAATGCTATTTGCAGGTATACAGGAGCTAAATACAGTGTTGCTGTTTCTAATGCGACTGCCGGCCTGCAGCTTGCGGTTCAGTCTTTAAAAATTGTGAACGGAGCAGAAGGAATTACCAGCCCTAATACTTTCGTAGCAAGTTCGAATTCTCTTATCTATAATGGGCTAAAACCAGTGTTTGCTGATATTGATCCGGAAAGTTATAATATTGATCCTGAAAAAATTGAAGAAAGAATAACTGATAAAACCAGGGTTCTTATTCCTGTGCATTTTGCAGGAAGACCCAGTAATATGAGGGAAATTAAAAAAATTGCCAGCAACAAGGGACTTTATATTATAGAAGATGCGGCTCATGCGATAGGATCTCAGTATGCAGATGGTCGAAAAGTAGGTACCTGCTGTTACAGTGATCTTACCGTTTTTTCATTTCACCCAGTAAAGACTGTGACTACGGGAGAAGGCGGGGTAGTTACGACGAATAATAAAGAATTATATGAGAGGCTTCTTCTATTACGATCTCATGGAATCACAAAGGATCCTGATTTTTTAAGTATGAATCCAGGACCCTGGTATTATGAAATGCAGGACCTCGGATATAACTATCGAATGACCGACCTCCAGGCGGCTCTCGGATTGTCGCAACTATCGAAACTTGATGAATATAAAAAGAGACGAATTGAAATAATTGAACAATACAATCGTGCCTTTTCTTACGTCACCTGGATAAAAACACCCTTGAATGATAACGAAAAAGCCTGTTTTCATCTTTATGTTGTCAAGATTGATTTTGAGCGAATCGG
>Ga0272441_10014541_pt1 | contig 11143 bp, 10 predicted proteins | sample SSMProp6N_FD_193582 | JGI IMG/M metagenome (GOLD analysis project Ga0272441, IMG submission 193582) | Marine sediment archaeal communities from Little Sippewissett salt marsh, Falmouth, MA, United States - SSM-Prop-6N | ecosystem: Environmental > Aquatic > Marine > Wetlands > Sediment ... | reverse complement strand
TATATTTATATATATATAAATTATTATATTTTATATTTTGTATATAATTTTATTTTAGATTAAAATTACCGGAAAAATTGGCTTGTCTTGACAGGATTATTTTTAATTTATATAATTTTCTGTCTGACTAAAATCATACAGGATTAATTTCAAATGTATAAACACTATCTAGCGAAACCCAGAAATTTTAAAAATATCGATCTGTTTCAGAAGGTAACGGAAGCAGAATGGCATGATCCACACTGGCAGGTGAAAAACAGTATTCGCGATGTAGATGCTTTATCACGGGTCATCAAATTAAACGAACATCAAAAATCCGCAATTCAAGAGACGCTTAAAGAAATGGAAAGTCAGGGTAAGGAACCCATGCGGATTACGCCTTACTATGCCAGTCTGATGCCGGAAAATCCGTTTTTTCCGGAATATCCGGATAACCCGAAAATGAAAGATATTGTTGATCCCATATTCTGGCAGAGTGTGCCGACGCCAGCCCATTTGCTTTTTCCAAATGCCGGTGTGGAACAATCCATGGCGGAGGCTGAGAGAAGTTACGGCGCATTTTATCAGCGATATCCCAACCGCGGCGCGCTGTTTGTCTGTGAAAATACCAGCTGCGCGTCTTTTTGTACCCATTGTCAGAGAACGAAATCTCTGGACAAGACCAGCCATATCACTGCCGAGGATATTGATAAGGGGTTATATTACCTAGCGAAAAACGAAAACATCAATGAAGTCCTGGTGACCGGGGGGGATGCCCTGAGAACAACCCGGAAACGGCTTGAGTATGTTCTTTCTGAACTTTGCAAAATACCGAATATCCGCTGCATCAGAATCGCCACGCGGGTCCCTGTTGTGCTGCCGATGGCCGTGTCCCACGAACTCCTGGATGTCATTGACCATGTGGTCGACAGCAGTCTCAACAACGACCGGAAAAATATATATTTCATGACCCATATTAATCATTTTAATGAAATTACGGAAGATCTGCTCAACTGTGTCTATCGAATCAAAAAACACGGATATCAAATCCGTAATCAAACGGTTTTTCTCAACCATGTCAATGCCGATTTTTACTCTCTTGCGGAAACCTTCAGAAGAATGTGGTGGGCAGGGGTCGAGCCTTACTATTTACTTCAATGCCATAATGAAAAAGGGCTGACCCATTTTATCGCTCCTGTCCATCTCGGCAAGTATCTGACCAGACATTTGCACGGCTGGATATCCGGTACCTGCCGGCCCACCTATTCCGCGAATCTCGAAGGCGGCGGCGGAAAAGTGACATTGACGCCCAGCGGATATGATGTGTTTGACGGAATTAAAGAAATTGAGCAAAGATCTTCAAAAGCCTCCGTGACCGTTCATACCTGGGATGATAAAATCATAAAGGGATATGAAGCCCTGGGCAAAGCAACAAAAGATGAATATGTGAACTCCCGAAGGGTCATGGATAAATTTCTGGGAAGATCCGGTATATTTAAACCCGCGGTTATTATCGTCGATGATCATGGAAATCCGCAGCGGACGACACGCCGCAGACTGCCTGAACTGACCAATAAAATCAAAACCGATCTTTTGAATTATCGGATGGGCATGAACGGTATGCCGATTACAAATCCGGCCGATATTAAAGATGAACTTGATAAAGGTTTCAAAGAGGAGAAACGCAACAGAAACTGAATACGTTATCAATTCGACCCAACCGCGATAAGGGCCAATTACAACATTCAGATCGCCTTTCCCTGTTTTTTACGGGCAAGGACCACCCGGTCATGGCCTGAATAATCTTTTTTAATCTCCACGTCCGAGAACAAACCGCATTCTGCGAAAAGTTGACATAGCTTTTCTCCCTGGTCACTACCGATTTCCACAACAACAAATCCCCCCGGTCTTAAATTGATGCACTGTCTGTTGCATATGTTACGGTAAAAATCAATACCGTCATCTCCGCCGTCCAGGGCGGTGCGCGGTTCAAATTTTGTGATTTCCGGCGCAAGCCCATCAATTGCACCGGATGGAATATACGGTGGGTTTGAGACAACCAGATCAAAAAAAGGTATATTCTTCAGCGGGGCAAATGCATCAGCGCACATCAGCTGAACGCGATCTTCCAGATGATACCGGTAAATATTCTGTTTTGCCAGTAAAACGGCATTCAGTGAGATGTCTGTCGCGAGGATTTTAATATTTATATGACTGTGTGCCAGGGCTGTTGAAATCGCGCCGGACCCGGTACCGATTTCAAGAATCCTGGCCGGACGGTCTGTATTGTATTGGTGCAGAATTTCCAGAACCGTTTCAACCAGAATTTCCGTATCCGGGCGCGGAATGAGAACGTCCGCAGTAATCTTCAGCGGAATCGACCAGAACTCTTTATTTCCGGTGATATAGGCAACCGGCTCTCTTGCGGCCCGTCGTCTGACCAGGTTACGATAACCGGACAGTTCCATCCGGGTCAGGGGCCGGTCAAAATTCATATACAGCTGTACCCGTTCAAGCTGAAGAACGTGGGACAGGAGTATTTCTGCGTCCAGGCGCGGCGTAGAAATCCCTTTATTCCGGAAATATTTACGTGTTTCATTTAACAGCTTGGCAACGGTCCAGGTTTTTTCCATAATATAGGGCAGAAACGGTTAGTCGGGTACGATCATGAGGCCGCAGGCAAGTTTTCATTCAATTGAAATAACAATCGATCGAAGATCAGGATTGCGTCGTTTTCAGTGCTTCAGCCTGGTAATGCGTGATTAAACTGTCAATAATTTCCTGAAGATCGCCCATAATAACCGTCTCTATCTTATAGAGCGTTAAGTTAATCCGGTGATCCGTGACCCGGCCCTGGGGATAGTTGTATGTCCTGATTCTTTCACTTCGATCACCGCTGCCGACCATGTTTTTACGTTCCTGAGAAATTTCGTCATGCTGTTTTTGTACAGCAATATCAAAAAGTCTGGACTTTAAAACCTTCAGTGCTTTGGCCTTGTTTTTATGTTGTGATTTTTCATCCTGATTACTCACCACAAGACCGGATGGGATATGGGTGATTCGAACAGCGGAGTCGGTCGTATTAACACTCTGCCCACCCGGTCCTGACGAACGGTATATGTCGATCTTAAGATCGGCAGGATTTATTTCAATATCCACGTCATCCGCTTCCGGAAGCACCGCGACCGTAACGGCGGAGGTATGAATTCTGCCCTGGGTCTCTGTTTCAGGGACTCTCTGAACACGGTGAACACCACTTTCATACCGTAACTGGCTGTAGGCGCCGTTCCCTCTGATTAATAAAATTATCTCTTTTAATCCTTTTAAACCGGTCATATGCTGGCTGATGATTTCGACTCTCCAGTTTCTGTTTTCAGCATACTTCGAGTACATTCTGAAAAGATCATAGGCAAAAAGTGCTGCTTCTTCACCACCGGTGCCGGCCCGTATTTCCAGAATAACATTTTTATCATCCCGCGGATCTTTCGGCAGTAACATCAGCTGTAACCGATTTTCCAGATCTGTTTTTTCATTTTTCAGAAGCGGTATCTCTTCTCTGGCCAGTTGACTGAGTTCATCATCGGATTCGTCTGCGAGTAAAATATTTTCTTCAAGTTCTTTTATGACCGTTTTATATCTTTTATAATTTTCAACAATCGACTCTAATCTGGATCTTTCCTGGGTAATTTTTTGGAATTTACCGCGGTCCTCATAAATTAGCGGGTTGGCCAGCTGTTCTTCAAGTGCATTGAAGCGTTTTTCCACTTCATCAAGTTTTTTCAGCATGGAACTCACGAGTCGTTGCTCCTCATTCAGAATTTAATAAAAACAAAAACCCGGATAATGCAAGCGAATACAATATCCGGGAATAGACCGTCATCGGGAACCGTTTCAATAACAGTTCCCGAAAATTTATTCAGCTATTTATTTTTGGCATATTTCTGTTTAAATTTTTCAACTCTACCAGCGGCATCGACAATCTTTTGCTGACCGGTAAAAAACCCATGGCATTTTGAACAGATCTCCACAGTAATTTCGGCTTTTGTTGAACGCGTTTCAAAACTGTTCCCGCAGGCACATTTTACGACAGATTTTTCATATTTAGGATGAATTCCCTCTTTCATTTTGCCACTCCTGTTTTTTTTATTGGTTCATGGAATCTAAAAATTCTTCATTGGTTTTGGTTTCATTCATTTTTTCAAGTAAAAACTCCATCGCGTCAACCGTACTCAACGGCTGTAATACTTTGCGTAACAGCCAGACCCGTTTCAAAATATCATCCGGAAGAATCAGTTCTTCTTTACGCGTTCCGGAACGGTTGATGTCCATGGCCGGATAAACCCGTCGGTCGGAAAGTTTCCGGTCCAGATTAATTTCCATATTTCCGGTCCCCTTAAACTCTTCAAATATAACTTCATCCATTCTGCTGCCGGTGTCAATGAGTGCGGTGGCGATAATGGTCAGACTGCCGCCGTCTTCAATATTTCTGGCAGCGCCGAAAAAACGTTTCGGCCGGTGAAGTGCGTTTGAATCCACCCCGCCGGACAGGACCTTTCCGCTGGGGGGGACAACGGTATTATACGCCCGGGCCAAACGGGTAATACTGTCCAGCAGAATGACAACATCCTTATTATGCTCGACCAGCCGTTTCGCTTTTTCAATGACCATTTCGGCGACCTGAACATGCCGGGTGGCCGGTTCATCAAAGGTCGAGCTGATCACCTCCCCCTGAACCGATCGCTGCATGTCCGTAACTTCTTCCGGCCGTTCGTCGATCAAAAGAACAATAATTTTAATTTCCTGATGATTTTTGGTAATGGCATTTGCAATGTTCTGCAGAAGCATTGTTTTTCCGGTTCTCGGCGGTGAAACAACAAGTGCCCGCTGGCCTTTTCCCAACGGGGTCAAAAGATCAAGAACCCGGGTAGATAAATTATCCGGAACAGTTTCCAGGAGTATCCGTTCTTCTGCATAAAGAGGTGTCAAATTGTCAAACAGAATTTTATCTCTGGACTTGTCGGGTGTTTCAAAATTGACATATTCCACTTTCAACAGGGCGAAGTATCTTTCGGAATCTTTCGGCGGTCGAATCTGACCGGAAACCGTATCACCGGTTTTTAAATTGAATCGACGAATCTGGGAGGGAGATACGTAGATATCGTCCGGTCCGGGGAGGTAATTATAATCCGGCGCGCGAAGAAAACCAAAGCCATCCGGCAAAATTTCAAGAACCCCCTCACCGTAAATCATGCCATTTGACTCAATTTCCGACTGAAGAAGCGCAAAAATAAGATCCTGTTTTCGCATGCCTCTGGCACCTTCAATGTTTCTTTCCTTTGCAACTTCCATCAGTTCATTGATTTTTTTCGATTTCAGTTCTTTTAAATTCATCAAGTATCTCCAAAGATTTTCTGAATGACGTTTACAACTTTTCGTATAGTTCCGGCTGACTCATTTGAGTACCGCTAAATTAAATATCGGGTTTAAATTGTGGATAATCAGGGTATACTGAGCTATTCTATCCGGAATATATAGGCAGGTATTTCAGTGTTCCGATTTAACGGGCGTTTTATACTCCTGTTCGGCAATTAATGATTATGAATATTATGGTTTTTTGTTGATTTTGGTTAATCTCTTGAACTGAGTATTGTTGGTGAGATTAAAGGAAATTTCGAATTCATATATATTGACTCTGTTTTTATTTTATAATGTTTTTATAAGCAATTGTCAACACTTTTATTGAAATATCCCCTGTTCGCCGGTTTCATGAAACGGTAATGATGGATTACAGCAAACATCAATATCCATCAAGATCATCCCTGTTTCCCACAAAGTTTTTCATATAACCGGTTTGTGCCGTCCCGTAATTCTGGGATTGATCCGCAGTTTTCTATAATGAAATCCGCCAATTTTTTTTTCGTTGTGATACCCATTTGCGAATCCAGTCTGGCAGCGGCCTGTTCGATTGTGATCCCGTCTCTCTTTGTCAAACGTCGAATCACCGTTTTCCGATCGGCATAAACAAGCAAGGTATAATTAAAATATTTTTGCATGCCGCACTCAAATAACAGCGGCACATCCGTTATCAGTAATGGCGGCGATTTTGAATTTTCCAGATCATCGATGCGACGTAAAATTTCCGCTATGATGATCGGGTGAAGACAATTATTGAGCTGTGCTCTTGCCGCCGGATCACTGAAAATATACCGACCCAGTTTTTCGCGGTCGATATTACTGTCGGGAAGCAGAATTTCCGGGCCGAAACAGCCGACCAATTTTGACCAGCCTGTACTTCCGGGAATTACCGCCTGCCTTGAAACAACATCCGCATCTATCACCGGAACTCCTTTTTCCCGGAAAAAATCGGCAACCGTACTTTTCCCACTGCCGATACAACCGGTCAACCCCAGTTTAATCATTGGTTTTCCTTAGGATATCCAAAATACCGTTAAAATCGGCGGGTAACGGGGCCTTGAACGTCATCGCCTGTTCAGATGACGGGTGAACAAATTCCAGGAAACCGGCATGCAACAGGGGGCGGTCAAGTCCTTTGACGGCATCGAGTATTTTCTTGTCCGTAATCATCCGCAGACGTTTAACCGTTCCATAATTCAAGTCGTTGACGATCGGGTGATCCAGCGAAGCAAGGTGCACCCTAACCTGATGCGTCCGGCCGGTTTCGAGCCATGCTTTTAACAATGTCAGTTGTTTGAATCTTTCCAGAACTTTCCAATGGGTAATTGCATTGCGGCCTTGTCTGCTTTTTGTAGACATTTTTTTTCTGTCCAGCGTATGACGGCCGATGGGCTGGTTAACTGTACCGGACAAAACTTCCATATTGCCGTAGACCAGGGCCCGGTATTCTCTCTGAATACTGTGTTTTTCAAATTGACGGCTTAAATGAATATGGGCCAGATCATTTTTCGCGGCCACCATCACGCCGGTCGTCCCTTTATCCAGCCGATGGACGATACCGGGTCTGATTTTACCGCCAATTCCCGATAAGTTCTTGCAGTGATAAAGCAGGGCATTGACCAGCGTTCCATTGCTGTTGCCGGCACCCGGATGAACGACCATACCGGCAGGTTTGTTGATAACAATGACATCTGCATCCTCATAGAGGATCTCAAGAGATATCGGTTCCGGAATGACATCAATGGTTACCGGATCCGAAAGCCGGACCTCTATGATATCCCCCGACTGTATTTGATAGGACGACTTAACGTAATTGTCATTGACGGTGACCTGCCGGTCTTTAATTGCGCGTTGCGCCTGAGCACGACTTTTGATACGGTCATCCGTCGCCAGATAACAATCCAGTCTTATATCTTTTTCCACATCAGTGGATATCAACCTGAACGTGTTATCGGTCATTCTTTACTAAATCAGCTAAAAGGTTCGGCAATAAGCTTAAATCTTCATCGTTCAAGGTCCGTAAATCGAAAAGTATCCGGTCATTTTTAATTCGGGCAATCACCGGTATTTCAAGAAATCTCAATTTACGTTCAAACTGGGACGCGCTGAGAGGGAACGGGTCAACAGAAACGGCATATGTGGGAATATTATACAGAGGATAGGCACCGCCGCCGACCTGAGATACATCTTTGACAATTTCTGCATTCACCGCCGGGCAATGCTCATTTAAATTTCGGATCAGTATGTCCGCCTGTTGCTTTAATTCATCCGGTGATTTGATCAGCATTTGAACGGCCGGCAGGAACACAGAATTTTCCTGACCCGGCGCATAGGTTTTTAAGGTGGCTTCAAGCGCGGCCAGGGTCATTTTGTCGATCCGGATGGCCCGGTTCAACGGATTTTTTTTCAACCGGTCCAGGTAACGACGTTTCCCGACAATGATACCGGCCTGCGGACCGCCCAGCAGTTTGTCTCCACTGAAGGTAAGGATATCGGCGCCATTGGCGACTTCTTCCTGGACAGTGGGTTCATCTTTCAGTCCGCTGATGCGGGACGGAAGAAAATTTCCGCTGCCCATATCGTATAGCAACGGTAATTCATGTTTTGCCGCAAGGCGGGATAATTCACTTAAAGTCACTTCTGATGTAAATCCTACAACTCTGTAATTACTCGTATGAACTTTTAAAATTAATCGTGTCTGACTGTTGAGAGCATTTTCATAATCTTTTAGATGCGTTCTGTTCGTTGATCCGATTTCAATAAGTCTGGCCCCACTTTGTTCGAGGATTTCCGGAATTCTGAAACTGCCGCCGATTTCAATTAATTCCCCCCGGGAAACAATAACCTCATATCCTTTAGCCAGAGTAGCCAGGCATAGAAGGACGGCAGCGGCATTATTATTGACCACCAAACCGGATTCCGCACCGGTAATTTCCTGCAGCAGCCCGGTAACATGTGAATAACGATCACCGCGTTTTCCGGTCAACAGATCGAATTCGAGATTGGTATAATATTTTGCCGCATTCATCACGGCATTGACAGCATTTTCCGACAAGGGGGCTCTGCCGATGTTGGTATGAATAATAATCCCGGTCGCATTGATAACACGTTTTAATGAACATTCTTTCCGCCGGGCAATAAATGCATCAATTTGCGCCGGATCGATAATTTTTATTTCCGAGGTATTGATTTCTTCTGAATCCATTACCTGAAGCAGATGGCTTCTTTTTGCCTGGATAATTTGTTGAACGGCATATCGTAAAGTTTCGCGGGGGTAAGTCCCCTGAAGTTTACTGATTTCCGGGGAATTCAATACTTCGTCTACAGCGGGAATCATGCGTAACAGCTTGTTCCGCCGTTTTTTAGTCGCAGCTGATGTCATCTCAGTCATTTATTCACAGTCTTGTTATGATTCAACACGATTAATCGTTCATCAGGGGCAACGATTGATCCGGCCGGTGCAAACCGGGTCAGTTGAATAAAATATCGTTTTGAAAATATCATAATCGTTACTATTGTTCAAATAAGTTTTTTTGTTTTAATTTGTATTTTTAATCAATATTTTATATTTTATACATAATTTAAAAACATGCCGAGCATGTCATCATGGTAAAAAGGTTCACTTATTCTATGTAATATAAATTAATTTAAAATTTTTATTAATAAATTATTATTAAAGTATTATCCGTTTTAAATCGAAAAGTATATATGCTATACTCATTTATAAAGTTAACACCCGATTCAATGAAATGAAAAAAGCCAATTTATTTATCTGTATATTTTCACTTCTGGCAATTATTGTGTTCTGTGAAAAAGCAGATGCGCTTTTATTTTTCAAAACCGTCGATGAAATTATTGCCGAGGCCCTGCAGAGTAACAGCCCGAAAAAGGTTGAAAAATGTCTTGATAAAGTTATTGAAAAAAACAATCAAACCGGTGTATTGAAAATCAGAAGACACGCCAGAAATATGCTGCGTTTACAGAGATCCGCTATCGTCAAGGCCAATCAACTGAATGAAGCTGTTATCAGGAACAAGCTTATTCCCTGGATTAAAATTGACAAAAAAGCAATGGAGTACTTTAAAAGAAAACAGGTGAATGGCAACGGCCGTAAAACACCTGTATCCGCTTATCATCAATAACAACATAAGTTTTATGGAGAACGAAATGTTTAGAAAAACAATATTCATGTTATTATTTATATTTCTTATTCCCATTTCGGTGCCTGCCGCGTATTATACAATCCAGTTAAAAAACGGTAACAACATTGATGTGGATAATTACTGGGACTTGAAAACCAAAATAAAATATTACACGCAGGAAGGATCGATTGAACTTCCTAAAAATATTATTAAAAATATTTCATCTGCGGAAGGTTCCCTTGCGCCCAAGATCAGTTTTTATCCTACCGATGAATATTTTGATAAACTTGAACAAAAGCAACAAACCAAAGATGAGTTATTGTCAACCGAAACGCCTGTTGCTTCACAATCGACCGATGATGATATATCGGCGGATATTAAAGACCGCATATCCATAATGGAAATCAACATCGAAAACCTGCATAAAAATAAAAATACTTATCTGTCACAACAAAAGAATTTTATGGAACAAAAACAAATTCTTGAAAAACGGATTGAAAATTACCAGGAAGATACTTACACGGATCCGGATGTCGTCAATACTAAAATCAACCGGCTTCTTCAGCAGGTTGAAAAACTGGATAATAATATCAAGGCAATCGATGCCAAAGTCCGCCAAACTGAAAATCTGATGGAAAAACAGAAAAACATGAAACAACGGTTACAAAAACAGCTCGCAAACGCACTCTGATTTTATTTTTCAATCATGGCGGTATGGATGGCTGACCGGATGTATTCATATCATTAATCAGACCGTATTGCTGCCGGTCCCAACCTCATCACCGGAAACACGTCTCGTGCAGACCCTTCAAGGAATTTTCTTTGAAACCTGGTTTATCCTGAATAAATCCGCGGTTTATATTTTATTCGGTCTGTTCCTTGCCGGAATCATTAAAACATTTATTCCCGTGGGATTTGTCGAAAGACATCTGGGGAATAAAAATATTACATCTATCATAAAATCATCACTTATGGGTATTCCCCTGCCCTTATGTTCATGCGGTGTGATACCTGTTTCAATCGGTTTACGCAAACAGGGAGCCAGCAAGGGGGCGACAACCGCTTTTCTGATTGCAACCCCGGAGACCGGTGTTGATTCGATTGCCATCACCTATGCACTGCTGGATCCGCTGATGACCGTTATTCGCCCTCTGGCCGCATTTGTAACGGCGTGTATCGCGGGCATGATCGTCAATCTGCTTCCGGATAATACCGCTGAACCGAATATTTTTATAAATAATGTCTGTTCCTGTGATAAAGAATCATCAGATATTCAAAATATAAACACCGACACGCAGTTATATAAACGTATGCGAAACGGTTTCTCATTTACCTTTAACGATCTCCTGTCCGATATCGGCATGCTTCTGCTGGCCGGTTTTTTTATTGCCGGTATCATCGGTTACCTGGTTCCCGACGGATTTATCGAAAACAATCTGGGGGCCGGGTTACTGCCGATACTGATTATGCTGGAAGTGGGAATCCAGGTTTATGTCTGTGCGACGGCATCTACACCAATTGTGGCCGCCCTGGCGGTAAAGGGACTTTCTCCCGGCGCTGCAATTGTTTTCCTGCTAGCAGGACCGGCCACGAATGCGGCGTCCATC
>Ga0272441_10014540_pt1 | contig 11144 bp, 5 predicted proteins | sample SSMProp6N_FD_193582 | JGI IMG/M metagenome (GOLD analysis project Ga0272441, IMG submission 193582) | Marine sediment archaeal communities from Little Sippewissett salt marsh, Falmouth, MA, United States - SSM-Prop-6N | ecosystem: Environmental > Aquatic > Marine > Wetlands > Sediment ... | reverse complement strand
CCTGTTTCTAATATCGACAAATTTCTGTTCCTGAATGCCAACCGCCAGCACCCCAACCACTTGTCCCAACGTGTCTTTTATCGGTTCGTAGGCGGTTAAATACCATTGATCAACTACAAATACCCTGTCCAACCAAAGCCTGGCTTTCCTTACCACCTGATCTTCAACCTCTTTAGACATGCGGGTGCCGAGGGCCCGCGCGCCGTTTTTGCCTAAAACATTAGTCGCAATCCGAATATCTCCCTGAAAAATAGTGGATACGCCAATATCAACTTCTTGGTATTCGATGTTTTGGTAAACGGTCTCTTTTATCTTATCCACCAGCAAAGAGTTGCGATTAATTAAGTTGCCGCCGTACAATATCCCAATGAATCCGCCTTGATAGTCAAAAACCGGAGCGGCGGCTTTGATGCACATGGCCGAGGTCTGCACCTCATCCGGATTCAACTCCGCTTTTGAATCAGGAATAACCTTTATATATGCTTGTTGAGCCAGATCATCCCCTTCTTGTCTTACTTCCTCCTCTTGCAATATCACTGTCCCGGCAGCCATTTTACTGCTTAACAAGACCTGGCGAACCAGTTGATCCTGATCCTGATTGTCTCCAAGGATCGAAAAATTCCTCGATCGGGCGATAACCCGACCATTTTTGTCGGTCAAGGTTAATATGTCCAGCGCTTCGGCCTTTCGTATTTCGTCTAATTCTCTTGTGAGCGTTTCTTTGTCGTTTGCTATAATTTCATCCTTCAAAAAAAACCGCGAAGCCGTGAAGCGAACGACATCTTTTATCCTTTCCACTTCCTGTCGATATATCTCTCGGGCGGAATTCAGGTCGTTCCTGACGTTTTCCTGGGCTTGATTAATAATACCAGTAACAATGAAACGCATACCGACTAAAGCTGCAACCAAACCGCAAATAACAATCACGGTTAAAAAACTTATATTTAATTTCGCTCGTAAGGAAATCGTCATTTTTCTTCTCAAAAAAGTGAAAATCAATACAAAATTCAAGTTCTTTCAAAACAGACCTGCACCGGATTTTTTTAAACGCGGATTCCATCCAAAACTCCAACTGAGTTAAATCCTGCTTTTTACCCGGATTGCCTTTTACGGTTACAAGGATGAAGGTGTTCCTGTTGCAAAGGCAAGTTCGAAACTGTAAACACCTTCATTTAACCGGCTTTTAACCTGGCAATTACTTTTATGAAACACCCTCTGCATGGCCTTATTTTCCTGCAGAACCTCGGCGGTGAAACCGCTTATCCCATTACGTTTGGCGATGGTGATCAACAGATTCATAAGGTACGTTCCAATACCCCGGTTTTGCCACTGATCCTTGACGGTAAAGGCCACTTCAGCTTTGTTGGTTTTTTGATCCAAATAGTAGCGCCCGATCGCAATAATATCTTCGCCGTGGGCCTCCGGCAGGGTTCCCACGATAGCAACGTCGTTGCGGTGATCAATATAAACAAAATCCTGTATTTGCCGGCGGGGAATTCGGGTCATTTGTTTCATAAAACGATAATAAATCGTTTGTTGCGTCAGATCATAAAACAGATCCTTCATCAGCGGCTCATCGGTTAGATGAGTGGGGCGAAATTTTATGAGGGTGCCGTCGTTCAGCAGTAAATGCGAGGAGAACTCCGGCGGTCCTACATGAATCTTACCTTCGACGTCCTTATAATCTTCGGAAATAAATTTGGTTTCGATAGCTTCCTTCATAAGTTTTTCCCGGAATTTGGGATGGGCAATGCTAATCAGGGCCAAGGCGCGCTCCTGGATGTTTTTCCCGTGCAAATAGGCGATCCCGTACTCGGTAATAACATAATGCACATCTCCCCGGGTGGTTACGACTCCGGCGCCGGGACTGAGACGGGTCTGGATGCGGGAAATGGCTTCATTTCGTGCGGTGGAAGGCAAGGCAATAATTGCCTTCCCGCCCGCCGAACGGGCGGCACCGCGATTAAAATCCACCTGCCCGCCAATACCGGAAAAAAAGTTTGTCCCCAGGGAATCCGCACAAACCTGACCGGTTAAATCCACTTCCAAAGCGACATTAATCGCCACCATCTTATTCAGCTTACTGATGATAAACGGATTATTAACGTATTCGGTCGGACGAAAAGAAAACATGGGATTGTCGTCGATATAATCATAAAGTTTTCGCGTGCCCAGGCAAAAACTGGCGACAATTTTACCCCGGTCAATGCTTTTATATGCGCCGGTGATGGCCCCGGCTTCTATAACATCAATGATGGAATCGGTAAACATCTCCGTGTGGATGCCCAGATCTCGTTTCTCCTTAAGAAACTCCAGAACCGCCTGGGGTATGCGACCGATACCTAATTCCAGGGTGGAACCATCTTCCACCAAAGACGCTATATATTGTCCGATTTGGCGGGTGATTTCGGTGGGAACCAGAGGATCCACTTCCGGCAGGGATTCATCCACCGGCACCAAAATATCCAAATCGCTCATGTGCAAATAGCTGCCGCCCAGCGTCCTGGGCATTTGGGGATTCACTTCGGCGATCACCAATCCGGCATTTTCCGCGGCACATTTGACGACATCCACCGATACTCCCAGGGAACACATGCCTCGGGCGTCGGGGGGAGTGACTTGAATCAGCGCTACATCGAGAGGCAGTTGACCGGAATCGAACAATTGGGGTATATCCGAGAGGAAAATGGGGGTATAATCGCCATATCCCTGTTGTATGACATCTCGAACATTAGCCGCTATAAATAAACTGTTGACCCGAAAAACATCTGCGTATTGTTTATGGGCGTAGGGCGCCTCGCCAAAGGTTAACAAGTGTACTATCTCTATGTCCGCCAGAGCCGCCGATTTGGCGGCCATAGCCTGCACCAGTTTCAGCGGCTGTGCACAGCCGGTGCCGATAAACACCCGGTGACCGGGCATAATTTGTCGAACGGCTTGTTCGGGGGTGGTAATCAAGTCTTTATATTGTCTCTGCCAGTCACGATAATTTTCTTTTTCATTATTTGTAATCATTTGTTAATTAATCCAATATCATGTAACATTACTATGCTACGTTTACATGCTTGTCTTCGTTTGATTTGAAGTTAAGTCTGTTTTCTAAGCGTAATTCTGGCATCGGCCGCCACCGGATCGGCGCCGGTCGAACCAACAATAAGGGGATTGATATCCATCTCTATAATCTGGGGAAAATCGGTGATCAACTGACTCAATCGTTGTAAACTGCCGCCTATCGCCGAAAGATTAACACCGCTTTGACCGCGCACGCCCTTTAAAAGTGCAAAGGAACGTGTCCCTTTTAACATCTGCATAGCCTCTTCGGCCGTTATCGGCGCCAGGTGAAACGTTACGTCTTTCATTACCTCAACAAATATGCCACCCAGACCGAACATGAGCATCGGACCAAACTGTTGATCATAACTCATGCCAATAATGACCTCCCGACCGCGAGGACACATTTCTTCCATATATACTCCTTCCAGGTTAGCTTTCGGTAATTTTTGACCAATGCGAAGCATCATTAAATCATAAGCATCACGTACGGCCTCGACGCTTTCCAAATTTAGCTTGACGCCGCCGATATCAGATTTGTGCAGGATATCCGGTGAGGCGATCTTCATGGCGACGGGATACCCGATCTCATCGGCTACTTCAACGGCTTCTTCTGCGGTCATCGCCAGGCGACCGGCCGGAACCTTGAAATTGTACGCAACGAGAATTTCTTTGGCTTTGGCCTCGCCAATGTTGTATATATCATTCCGCTGGTGCCGGGTCACGATGCGTTCAACACGACGTCGATTCACGGGAAATCGTGTGACGATGCGGGGCGGACGATTACGCCAGGCCACATAATCACACATAGCCTTTAAGGTTCTTACCGCCCGTTCCGGTGAAGGATAATTAGGAATATTCGCTGCTGTCAGTTCTTCACGCCCCGGCATCACATCTTCGCCACCCATGAAACAGGCAAAAAGCGGTTTCTCATGACGCATACAATCTTTGATCGCCCGGGCTGTCTCCAGCGGCTTGGTTATGGCCTGGGGGGCAAGTATCGCAATAATCGCGTCAACGCCACTGTCATCCTGGGCGGCGTCAACCGCTGTGACAAAACGGTCCGGAGCACCATCACCCAGTACGTCAATGGGATTACCCACACTGGCCGCCGCCGGCAATTTCTCTTTTAAAGCACGGCCAATTTCTTCATTCAATATCGCCGCTTTCAAACCCAGATTTTCCACCGCATCCACCGCCATTATACCCGGACCTCCGGCATTGGTGATTATCGCCACCCGATCACCTTTGGGCAACGGCTGCATGGCGAATGCAATGGCGTAATCGAATAAGGACTCGAAGGTCTCGGCGCGGATAATGCCGGTGCGCTTGAAGGCCGCCCCATAAGCGATATCAGCGCCGGTGAGACTGCCGGTATGAGATGATGCCGCTTTGCTGCCGGCGGTGGTGGTGCCGGCTTTGAGAATCACGATGGGTTTGCGACTCGAGGCGACTTCGGCGGCCTTGATGAAATCATCCCCGCAAAGAATGCTCTCCAGGTAGCCGACTATAACCTTGGTTTGATCATCCTGAGATAACGCCGTTAAAAAATCATTTTCGTTAAGATCGGCTTTGTTCCCTATGCTGATTAGCTTTCCCAGGCCAACGTGGGAGGCGGCCGACCAGTCCAAAATCGCCGTCGCCAAGGCGCCCGATTGTGTGAAAATCGAAATGTTACCCGGCTGGGGCATCTTGGTGGCGAAAGAAGCGTTCATTTTATGATGGGAATTAATCAATCCCAGGCAGTTGGGCCCCAATAATCGAACTTGCTTTGATTGACAGTATCGTGCTATTTGCTCCTCCAGTTTTGTGCCCTCGCTTCCGACTTCACGGAAACCAGCGGTAATGACGGCAATGGCCTGGGCCCCGGCGCTAACCGAACTCTCCACGGCGCTCATGACACCCTGGGTGGGCACGACTACCACACTGAGATCGATTTCTCCGTCATATTGAGTTATATCCGGATAGCATCTTAAACCCAATATTTCATCTGCCGATGGATTTACCGGGATAATCATTCCCGCATATCCACCCTTGATAAGATTAGCCACAATCTCGTGGCCTACTTTTCCCGCCTTGCGGGAGGCGCCAATTACTGCTATGCTTTTGGGAGTTAATAGAGATTTTAACATGAAATTTTTTACCTTTTTTTATCTGCCCAGATACCTATCTGAACCTCTGTCATTATTTGAGTAATTCCTGTTGCTAAAAACATTTAATCCTGTAATTTACGATTGGCTGCAATATCTTTTATCCGAAGGTTATGCTTTTTGAGCAGGGCCTGGAAATTGGTCCGCTGCATACCGGTTTGTTTAGCGGCCCGGCTGACGTTATATTCATTTTGACGTAACGCCTCTAAAAGAAATTCTTTTTCAATATCGGTAACGGCTTGCTCTCGGATATCTTTTTTCGCATCATTGAGTTCCGCCACAGTTTTGGGAATCGACGGCAGTGATGTGGAAATTGCCATGGATTCACTAAGGTGTGCTCGCCCCAGGCGATTTTCATTGCACAGAATAACGAGTCTTTCAATTACGTTAGACAACTCCCGGACGTTGCCGGGCCAATCATACTGCTTTAAGACATTAAGGGCATCCGGCGTAAAATCTTCGATGTGTTTGTGCATGCGAGTGGTGAACATGGCTAAAAATTGTTGGGCCAGAACGGGAATATCATCCCGGCGCTCCCTGAGAGGGGCGATATAAATCGGGAAAACGTTCAGGCGATAGAATAGATCTTCACGAAACTTACCCTGGTTCACCAGGTTTTGCAGGTTTTCATTAGTCGCGGCAATAAACCGGACATCAATTTTAAATGACTCGGCGGCGCCCACGGATCGCACCTCTCGATTTTCAATCACCCGAAGTAAATTGGCTTGCAGTTCCAGAGGTAAATTGCTTATTTCATCAAGGAAAAGAGTGCCGTCATCGGCGGCCTGAATGAGACCCTGGTGATTGGCGGCGGCGCCGGTGAATGCCCCTTTGACATGCCCGAAAAGCTCACTGGCAATTAAACTGGGAGCAATCGCCCCGCAATCCACCGCCACAAAACGGGCGTCTTTTCGCAGTCCGGTATAATGAACGGCACGTGCAACCAACTCTTTGCCGGTGCCGCTCTCACCGGTAATTAGCACCGTACTGTCGGTTTGGGCGCTTTGAGCTATACGGGAAAAAACTTGTTTGATGGCCGGACTTTCACCCACCAGGCGGGTGACATGATAACGATCCAGTAACGCCTCTTGCATGGCGTGATAATCTGACATTAATCGTCGCTGGCGGAGGGCTTTCTCCACCGTTGCTATTAAAACATCCGGCTCGAAAGGCTTGGTGATATAGTCGAAAGCCCCGATCTTGATGGCTTCGACGACGCTCTTTATGCTCGGGTACCCGGTAATAATGATTACCGGAACATCAGGAAAATTGTCGGGCCCCTGACACAAAATGTCCACACCATTCATATCGGGCAGTTTTAAATCGAGCAGAATCAGGTGAAAAGACCCTGACGCCAGCGCGGCAAGTCCCTTTTGTCCGTCTTCGACCAATTCCACGTCATAATCCTGTTCCAGAATACGCTGACAACTTTGACGAACAATGGGATCATCATCAATCACCAGGATACGGTGTTTTTTATTCATCAATTGTGTCCTTAGTCTTTAAGGGCAGGCGTACCGTTACGGTAGTACCTTGATCTACTTTACTGGAAATGTTAATTTTACCGTCATGTTTGGTCACAATGCCATAGCTTACCGCCAAACCCAATCCGGTGCCTTTGTCTTCCCTTTTGGTGGTGAAAAAGGGATCGAATATTCGCTCCAGGTTTTCGGCGGGTATGCCACAGCCCGTATCCGACACTTCAAATTGAGCCCATTTTTCCCCGTGGTCGTCATAAACAGAAGTCCGTACGGTCATGTCCTGCCCTTCGCTCATTGCGTCCAAAGCGTTCACGATTAAATTCAACGCCACGTCCTGAATCTGATTGTGATCGAACAAAAATTCCGGCAAATCAGTAGCAAAATCCTTAATAATATTCTTATGACTGATTTTTGCCTGATTGTTGACCAGATTCAGCGTTCGATCCAAAACATGGTTAAGGCTGAAGATTATTTTCTGCGGCTCGTTTTGTCGGGAAAAATTGAGCAGCCCCTTAACAATCTCACTGCATCGCGTGGTGGCTTCTATAATCGTATCGACATCCTTGCTTTCCTGCGAATTTTCCGGTAAATTCTTATGAAGCATATAGGCAAAAGTCAGGATGCCCGTCAGGGGATTGTTTATTTCATGGGCGACCCCCGCGGCCAGGCGGCCTATCGAGGCTAAATGCTCCGAACGCGACAGTTGCAATTCGGTTAGTTCTTTGAGACGCTCATCACGTTCCCGGAGCGATCGGGCCATAATATTATAACTATTTGTCAACGATCCAATTTCATCTGTGGAAATAACCGGCAAAATTTGAGAAAAATCTCCCTGGGCGATTACGGCCGATGCCGCCGCCAGGCTGCTGATGGGGCGGCAGATGCTGTAGGCCAGTTTCCAGGCCACCACGGCGGCGAACAGCAGACCCGCCAAAGTTATAAAACCAAATATGGTCAGGGTGCGTATGTTCATGTCGCGGAATTTTCCTTCCAGTACTCCTACGTAAAGCATGCCCACGGCTTGGTGGTCAATGTCATAGATGGGTTCATAAGCCGAAATATACCAATTATTGAACACCCACGCCCGATCCACCCAGGTATGACCCTGCTCCAAAACGTGTTGATATACTTCGGCGCTGACTCGCGAACCGATTGCTCGTGACTGGTCTTCCTGCAAAACATTGGTCGATATGCGAACATCATCTTGAAAAACGGTGGCCGTGCCTAAATCCATGCCCCGATATTGTTCATCATGAAATACCGTATCCCGAACCTGATCGACCAAATCGTAATTTTGGTTCAGCAAGGTCCCGGACCATAATACCCCGACCAATTTGCCTGCGGCGTCTCGCACCGCCACGGCCGAACATAGCATCATACCGGCGGACAATCGCTCTCTGTCGGAAGGTCTTGCTTTGGGAGTTGTTATAAATTGAATGCTTGCGCGCTCTGCCAAAGAAGAATCTTCCGTATGTAATTTTTCTATCGACACCAGCATTGTGCCCGATAATACTTCTCCGCCCTTCAGAATCGAACCGATTAGTTGATCTTGCGCCAGGGAATCTCCGGATAAATCCGGGTTATGAGCCCTATATATTACATCACCCCTGGAGTCCGTGGTCAACAATACATCAAGATTCGCACTTTTATATATCTGGTCCAGTCGCGGCACCAGGTAAGCCAGGTCTTTTTCCGCCACGGACTGGGAAAATCGCTCTCCGATAGCGGTATAGCTAAGGGCGTTTTCCATTACCGCCACACGCTGCTGATAAAATACATGGGCTGCGTTCAAATCCTGACGCACCCGGTTTCGGGCTTCTTGACCAAGATGTTTTTTAAGCAGATAGCCTCCTGTCAATGTGGATATACCGCCTGATATAGCCACCACTGAAATCAGGTACACCAAAATCCGACCTCTTAGGGTCATCTTTTCTGCTCCAAAATATTGGTTTGGTCTCTACATATTGCAAGCTCGTTATTCACTGTACGCAAAACATATACCAAAGCCATAATATTTACCATAAGTAATTGCCTGTTAAAAGATTATAAATATACAGGCGGCAAAATCTTTCTGGATTACCCAGGGCAATTGTATATTCAACAGCAACAATTGTATGTTAATATTATACACCCGGTTCGCTAAGAAATCCTGGCAAAATAATTAAATAGTTAAAAAATTGGCTTTCGACCCTAAAAAAAAGTATTTATCAAAATCGATCGACATAATAACAAAATATATATTTTGGCATGGATTTTGCGGTTAATTTCTAAGGTCGATGTATTAATCGAATTAAGTGTAATTAGTAACATATATCATACCCAACAATGGGTATATGCCCCGGTAATGCCTGGGCATTTTTTTCCAAATCTTTTATCCTGAACAAAACAATCCCGCTTCATCCCGTATCCACTTGATATACAACTGTACCTCGTAATTATACATTTCGACCACTTACACGATTATCCCAGCGATGGTAAATCGACATAAAGTATATTTATATCCATATTATATGACGTCTAACTTCAATTTTACGTAAGTCCTGTGCAAAGATCAGATTTTCTGTCAAGAAATCTTCTTCGTGGCACAAATTTTGCTAAAAGTTATTTCGGTGATAATTTGATAATTAAATATAACCAAACGATGGGAAATATTAAGCAAGGAGTCGATAACTATGAAATTCGAAAAATATAAACCCAGATATCGAGAAGGCCGTTTTGGAAATTGCCCCATCTGCGGATATACCAACGGCCACATTAACATTAGCTGCAATCATTGGTTTGTCTGCCACAAACATAATACTAAATGGTTTGCCGGAAGTAATCTGTTTGCGGACTGGCAGTCGGAGAGAGAAGTTGACTGGCTGGCAAATGCCGTGCTGCTGGGGCAATACCGAAATGTTGAACCTTCACCGCCACGCACCTTAAATGAAAGACGGCAATTATTGTCCGAACAAAATGCCTGTTCCCAAAAAATAGATTATATGCAGCGGCAAAATATGCTTTCCTGCAAACGCATCTTAATTATTGATGATGACCCTTTTGTGCGCAAGGGTTGTATAAATATGTTTAATCAGAACGGTTATTATGCTCAGGCCGCCGCCTCGGCTAAAGAGGGCATGAATCGTATAATGCGCGAATATTTCGATTGCGCCCTCGTTGATCAAAAATTGCCTGATATGAACGGCATGGAAATCGTACGTGTCGCCCGAAAAAAACGCAGCAACATAGCGATTCTCATCATTACCGGTTATGGAACTGCCGAAAACGCGGCGGAAGCAAAACGGTTGGGTGTATCTGATTATCTTCACAAACCCTTCCATCCGAAAATAATCCTCAAAGCAGTGGAACAAGCCCTGCAAAACGTTAGCGTTAATTAAAACAGGCTCTCTGAAGTACAATACAATGATTTTACCGCAGCCAGGAGATAAAAAAATGAAGCAACATAAACGCATTTTGGTTGTGGATGATGAACCGGTAATTCGCGAATCATGCCGCAGGATTTTTTGTGAACAAGGTTATGACGTCGAAACGGCGGCCACCGCCAAGGAAGGCCTGGAACGCGCCCGGAGAGGTTATTTCGATTGCGCGCTGATTGATTTGAAGATGCCTGATTTAAACGGTATGGAAATTGTACGCATTGTTCGACAAAAGCGTCAAAACATGCCCATTTTAATTATAACGGGTAACGGTGATATTGACACTTCTATTGAGGCCACGCGCCTGGGGGTATCGGATTATATTCTAAAACCATTTACGCCACAGGAATTGGTGACGGCTGTGGAACAGGCGCTGCAAAGACGTCCTAACGTGCCGGTTTCGGAAACCGTCGGTCAAGTGGTCGAAAAAATTAACCAAACCATCCCTAAACCGGAATATTATGAAAATCGCAGCCCCCAGGCTTTAGCGCAAATAGTAACCAAAAAAGTCGGCGTGGCAAAAGTAAGCACCTCTATTTTAAACATGATTATATTAGGCATTCTCGCCGGCGTCTATATTGGATTTGGGGCGGCCTTGGCGACTTTGGTGGGGCATGACGCCGCAGCCAAAGTGGGTGTTGGCATTGCTCAGATTCTAATAGGAGCGGTGTTTTCGGTCGGCTTGATTCTGGTGGTGATTGCCGGCGCCGAGCTTTTTACCGGAAACAACCTGATGATGGCCGGCGCCCTGGGGCGAGAGTTTAGCTACCAACGCATGCTCAACTGCTGGGTTATCGTATATTTAGCCAACTTTGCCGGGGCGATGTTGTTGGTGTTAATTATGTATGAATCCGGTCTATGGAAAATGGCATCTTCTAGCGTCGGCGCCAAGGCGGTTGCTATTGCTCTGGCCAAGGTTAATTTAACCTTTAGCGAAGCTTTCTTCCGCGGGATCGGCTGCAACTGGCTGGTTTGTTTAGCCGTATGGATGGCCCTGTCGGCTAAAGATATTGCCGGAAAAATTCTGGCTATTTTTTTTCCTATAG
>Ga0272441_10014539_pt1 | contig 11144 bp, 6 predicted proteins | sample SSMProp6N_FD_193582 | JGI IMG/M metagenome (GOLD analysis project Ga0272441, IMG submission 193582) | Marine sediment archaeal communities from Little Sippewissett salt marsh, Falmouth, MA, United States - SSM-Prop-6N | ecosystem: Environmental > Aquatic > Marine > Wetlands > Sediment ... | reverse complement strand
GCCAACAGCACCAGTGGACGAATGGGCGTTGTGGAGAACATTGATGTGCGGAATCGTAGCGTACCTCGGCCAACGTGACGCCACGCCGATCCTGATCGAAGGGCTGAAGCGGCTGGAGTACCGCGGGTATGACTCCGCCGGCATCGCCGTCATACGCGATGGGGAACTGCTTATCCGGCGCAGCGTTGGTCGCATTACCGCGCTGGAAGACAAGCTCGACGGGAGCGTGCACGGCAGCACGATCGGGATGGCGCACACGCGCTGGGCGACGCACGGGGCACCGACCGAGGAGAATGCTCACCCGCACTGTGATGCCACCGGCCAGGTCGCCCTCGTCCACAACGGGATCATCGAGAATTATCGCGTCTTGCGACAGTTCCTCGAGAAACAGGGCGTGGCGCTGGAGACCGAGACCGACACCGAGGTGCTCGCCAAGCTCGTCGGGCATTTCTACGCCGGGAATCTGGCAGCGGCAGTTCGGCGGGCGTTGCACGAAGTGCGGGGGACATTCGGGATCGCCGTCATCCACGCGGACGAGCCCGATGTCATCGTCGCGGCCCGTCGTGGCAGCCCGCTGATCATCGGTGTGGGGAAAGAGGAATACGTGATCGCGTCCGACGCCGCCGCGATCATTCAGCACACGCCGCAAGTGATCTATTTGTCCGATAACGAGATTGCGGTCGTCAGCCGGTCTGGTTTCCGGACGACAAACCTCGACGCGATTCCGGTGACGAAAGAAGTCGAGGAAGTCGAATTCAAGCTCGAGCAACTGGAACTCGGTGGCCATCAGCACTTCATGAGCAAGGAGATCTTCGAGCAGCCGGAATCGCTGCGCACCGCGCTCCGCGGGCGCATCGATGTCCGCGAGGGGAAAGTCGTGCTTGGCGGGCTGGCGGCCGTCACGCGCGAACTGGTCCGCTGCAAACGAATCATCCTGACCGCGTGCGGAACGGCGTGGCATGCGTGCCTGGTGGGCGAGTACCTGATCGAGGAAATGGCCGGCATCCCCTGCGAGGTCGAGTACGCCAGCGAATTCCGCTATCGCAATCCTCTGATCTGCGACGGGACCGTTGTCATCGCGATCTCACAGAGCGGCGAAACGGCGGACACGCTCGCCGCCCTGCGGGAAGCCAGCGAGAAGGGTGCCCTGGCACTGGGGATCGTCAACGCGGTCGGATCCACAATCGCGCGCGAGAGCGACGCAGGCGTGTACATCCACGTCGGGCCGGAGATCGGCGTTGCGTCCACGAAAGCCTTCTCGGGACAGGTCGCGGTCCTGGCGATGGTCGCGGCGTTACTCGGACGCCGTCGCCACATGAGCCATGGCGCGTGTGTCGAGTACCTGGAGGCGTTGACGCGCATGCCGGAGGCCGTCGAGACGGCCCTCCAGACGTCCAGCCAAACGCGCCAAATCGCCGCGCGCTTCATCGACAGCGACAACTGGCTATACCTGGGCCGCGGGCTCCAGTACCCGATCGCGCTGGAAGGCGCGCTCAAGCTGAAAGAAATCAGCTACATCCACGCCGAGGGGTTGCCTGCGGCTGAGATGAAGCACGGTCCGATCGCCCTGATCAGCAAAGGGATGCCCGTCGTCGTCGTCGCCGTACGCGACCATCTTTACGACAAGGTCATCACCAACATCGAGGAAGTGCGCAGCCGCGGTGGCCACGTGATCGCCGTGGCCACCGAGGGCGACGAGCACATCGCCGACCTCGCCGAAGACGTGTTGTACGTGCCGGATGTGCCGGCCGCCCTGCAACCGCTGGTCTCTGTCGTGCCCCTCCAGCTTCTGGCCTATCACGCGGCCGTCCTGCGCGGGTGCGATGTCGACAAGCCCCGAAACCTCGCCAAATCGGTGACGGTCGAGTAAGCCCTCCGCCGTCCGAAACAGCCGCTTGCCTGCACGCCCTGTCAGCGCCATAGTTAGCGTGTGGCAGCACGATCGCGGTCTCGCGACGCAGGGCCGCGATGCGGGGTGGTGTGTGCCCGAGCAGACAAGGATGTCATGTTCGAGAAACGGCTCACCTGGTTCTGGATCCTGCTGACCGCTATGGCCGTCGTCATCGTCGGCCGGCTGGTGCAGATTCAGGTCGTTTCAGCGGCGGAATACGAGGAGCTGGCGGAGCGTCTTCTGACGCGTCCGGCCCGTTACCCGCGCGCCCCGCGCGGAACCGTCTACGACCGCCACGGCTCCCCCCTGCTCAGCGACGAACCATCCTCCGACATCTGCATCCACTACGGTCTCCTGACCAAACGGAAGGACTACCTCTTCCTGGCCGCTCGCCAGCTCCGCAAGAGCGGCGTGTACCCACCGGACATGAGCCTCGGCGACATTGTCCTCAAGCTCGAGCAGAGCGAGATTCCACGGATGTGGCAACGGCTGTCGAGCCTCACGGGCCGATCCGAACAGGAGTTTCGTGAGCGAGCCGCGGAAATCCAGGCTCGCGTCGAGCGGGTTCGCGCGGCTGTGCAACGGCGGTCGCCGAACGTTGGGATGATCGCAGAGGAAAACCAGTTGTTGCCGCTGCTGGACAACGTCGACAACGAGGTCGCGCTCGCCGTGCGGCTCGAACTGGACAACCTGCCCTGGCTCCGTGTTACGCCAGCCTCGCGGCGTGTGGCGCACGATGCGGACACGCTGGTGCACCTACTCGGCCGCATGGGGGCGGCGAGTGCCGAACGGATCGCGCACGACGAGTTCCGTGATGACGAGCTGCGACGACTGCGGCCTGGCGAGACGTGCGGTATCTCGGGCATCGAACGAATGGCGGAGACGTCGTTGCGTGGTCAGCGAGGTCGCGTCAGGGAGGATTTCGATGGCCGGGTCACCGAGCGGATCGAGCCCATCCCCGGGCATGCTGTCGACCTGACCATCGATCGGGACCTGCAGGAATACGTGTTCTCCCGTCTCGAGCAAACGGTGCAGAAACTCGTGCACCCGGCTGGGGCGGCGGCCGTCGTGATCGACGCAAGGACGCGCGAGGTGCGTGCGCTGGTCAACTACCCCATCTACAGCTACGCGCACTTCAACGAGCAGTACGAGGAGCTGCGCAGGGATGCGAAGCGTCTGCCAATGATGTCTCGGGCGGTTCAGGCACAGTATCCGCCCGGCTCGACGTGCAAGGCCATCACCCTGGTTGCCGGCCTGAGCGAAGGCGTGGTCACGGCGGGCACCCGGATCCACTGCACGGGCTATCTCCTGCCTGAACATCCGGATCGCTTTCGCTGCTGGATTTACAACCTGAATCCGGGAATTACACACGACATGACCGACAATCCGGAGGGGCAGGACGCGGTCAGCGCGATTCGCAACTCGTGCAACATCTACTTCTACAAGGTGGGCGGCATGCTGGGGCCCGAGCGGTTGTGCGAGTGGTTTTCCCACTTCGGGTTCGGCCGCGTCCAGGGCACCGGACTCATCGAGGAGAGCCGTGCGATCGTGCCCACCGAGAAGTGGCTGCTCGGGCATGCCGGACGCCGTCATCGCGCGTCCGATGCGTGGAACTTCGCCATCGGCCAGGGTGAGGTGACAGCCACACCGCTTCAGGGTGCCAACGTCGCCGCGACCATCGCCACGGGTTCATGGGCTCCGGTTCGGCTGGCCTATGATGACACGGGGCATGCGTTCGGCCCGCCGCCGGCTCCGACGGAGCCGCTGCCGGAGGAATCGTTGCGTGTTCTGCGGCGCGGTATGTGGGAGGTTGTCAACGCTCGTGGCGGAACCGGGCGCTACGCCCACCTCGATTGTGACGACGTCGTGCTGTGTGGAAAGACCGGCTCGGCGCAGGCCCAGCCGCGACCGATCGCGTATCGCTACACGTTCGAGTGGCCCGATGGGCATCGTGAGAACGCTGTCGCCTACCTCGAACAGGATGCCGCAGAGCAATTCGGGGATGACCGGCCGAAGCGCGTCGGCAAGCACACCGTCGCGCGTTACCCGGCGCTGAACGAAGGTGAACGCCTCCCCTCGCACGCGTGGTTCATTGGCTATACGCAGCCGGCGGACACGCCGCCCGGGGCGCGCCCGGCGGATGCGATCTATGCCATCAGCGTGCTGGTCGAATACGGCGGCAGTGGCGGACGCGTGGCCGGCCCGGTCGCCAAGGAAATCGCCGAGTATCTCGTGGAGTCTGTACAGCCGTAGGAGAAAGCCCCAACGCGACCGTCGCGAATCGACGGCCAGGGCAAAACGCAGGATCGCGCATGCCCGATCGCCGCATACTGAAGCTGACACGCCTGGGCTGGGGTCTGGCGATCCCCATCCTTTTTCTGTCGGTCGTCGGGCTGGCGTGCATCCACGCGACCGATCACACCGGCGGCCCCAGCGGCGTGACGGCCGAAGTCCCCGGCATACCGGCGGCCGACGCAAGCTGGCCGGTTCGCGTCTACCGCGCCATCGGGCCGCGCACCGTTCGGCAACTGGCCTACATGCTGACCGGCATCGGGCTCATGGTACTGGTGCTGGTGCCGAGCTATCAGAAAATCGGACGCTACACGTACGTCCTGTATGCGATCGTCATCGCGCTGCTGGTGCTGCTGGTGCTCGATCGCGTGTTCGATCATTTGGGGCTGTTCGACGTGCCCTTTGTGGACGTGCGGAGGGGCACGCGGCGTTGGATCCGGTTTGGGCCAGTGAGCATCCAGCCGTCGGAGTTCATGAAGCCCGCCCTGATCCTGGCATTGGCTCGCTACTTGCGCTTCCGCAATTCATATCGGCGGTGGAGCGGTTTGATCGCGCCGTTTCTGCTGACCGTCGCTCCCATGCTGCTGATTCTCATGCAGCCAGACCTCGGCACGCTGCTGATGCTTCTGCCGGTTCTGTTCAGCATGCTCTTTGTTGCCGGAGCCCGCTTGCAACACCTGCTCATCGTCGTCTTGCTGGGCTGCGCCACGATGCCGCTGTTCTACTTCTACGGTATGGAAGACTACCAGCGCACGCGGCTCATGGTGCTATTCCGGCAGAACCTCCAGGACGAGGCTTGGCACATGGACGAGGGCTACCAGTTGCGCCAATCCAAGATGGCACTCGGCACCGGTGGGCTGTTCGGAAAAGGCTACGGGGGCGGCGTCTTCGTCCAGTATGACGAACTCCTGCCGGAGGAGCACAACGACTTCATCTTCGCGATCATCGGCCACCAGTGGGGGCTGATTGGTGGTCTCCTGATCATCCTGGCGTACAGCGTGGTCCTCCTCGTCGGGCTGGAGGTGGCCACCGTCACGAACGACCCCTTCGGCCGGCTGTTGGCCGTCGGCGTGATCGTGATGATCGCGGTTCAGGCGCTGCTCAACATCTGCATGACCAATGGCCTCGCACCGATTACGGGCATGACACTCCCCTTCGTCAGCGCCGGCGGCAGCAGCCTGTGGGCCAACTTCATCGCACTCGGGCTGCTCGTGAATGTCGCGCAGCGTCGCCCCATGTTGATCGGAAACCCCCCGTTCGAGCACCGTGACGAGACATAGCAGCCGGCGAAGCCGGGTTCAGTTCGACGCCAGCGCCGCGCCGATCTTGTCGATCAGCGAAGACGCCGTGTAGGGCTTGGGCACGAAGCCCGCCAGCGAAGCACCGCTGAAGTGCGGCGCGGTTTCCTGCTCGCTGTAGCCCGTCGAGATCATCACCTTCACCTTGGGGGAAATCGCGCGCAGTTCCTCGAAAACGGTCTCGCCGCTCATTCCCGGCATGTTCATGTCGAGCAGCACGATATCGATGTCGTCCGCGTGGTTGCGGAACAGGTCGATGCCGGTGGTTCCATCCGCCGCCGTCAGCACCCGGATCCCGCGGCTGCTCAGGATCGTTTCCACGACGTCGCGGATCTCATCCTCGTCGTCCACAACCAGAACCGTCGACCCGCGCGGGACACCCGCGCCCCGTCTTCGGTCAGCGTCTGCCTTCGCCGCTGCCACGACAACTGGCACCCACATGCGGAACACGGTCCCCTTTCCGACCTTGCTCGCGACACTCACGGCTCCACGGTGCGCCCGCACAATGCCGAGGATCGCCGACAGTCCCAACCCCCGCCCGGCGAACTTCGTGCTGAAAAACGGGTCGAAGATCCGGCTCAGCGTTTCCGCTGACATCCCGTGCCCCGTGTCACGAACCTCCAGGCATACGTAGCGCCCCGGCACAAGCCCATCGTCGCTGAACTCAGTGGCCAGACGTCTCGCATCGAGATCCTCGGCCCACGTCGACACACCCACCTCACCCCCCGACTCATCAATCGCCTCAGCGGCGTTGATCAACAGATTCATGATGACCTGCTGAATCTGCCCACTATCCGCTTTGATCAGCGGAAGATCGTCCGCCGTATCAATCTGCAGAGACACGGTCTTCGGGACGGCGGCAGTGGCGAAATCCGCCATCTCGTGGACGACGCCGTTCAGATCCATGACCTGCACATCGCAGGTGGCGCGGCCGGCGTAGGCGAGCATCCGCTGTGTCAGCGCGGTCGCCCGTCGCCCCGCATTCACCACGCGTTCCAGCAGCACCCGTAGCGGGGAGTCCGCCTGAATCTGCTCCATCGCCAGCGACGCATTGCCCATGATCCCGACCAGCAGGTTGTTGAAATCGTGGGCCACGCCACCCGCCAGCACACCCAGGCTCTCCAGCTTCTGCGATTGCCGAAGCTGCGTCTCCAGCCGCTCACGCTCCGACACATCGCGCACCAGCGCGGCCACACTCTGCACGCCGCCACGTTGATCCGGGAGCGCGGTGTTGAACCACTCGCACTTGATCTTCTCGCCGGCCTGCTTCCGGTTCACAAGCACCGTCCCCCGGCACGCCTCCCCATCCAGCAGCGATTGGCACATCTGCCTGAACGCCGCCTGCTCCTCCGGTGGGACAATGAGGTCTGTCACCGGTTGGGACACCACATCCTCCGCCGCGTACCCGAAAATAGCGCTCGCGGCCGGGTTCCACTCCTGGATGCGATAGTCCGACGACCAGACGACATAGCCCAAGGGCATGCCGGCGACCAGTGACGTAAACCGCACGTTCGCCGCCCGCAGGCGATGTTCGGCATCCATGCGCGCGCTGATGTCCGTCGCCGTCCCGGTGTACCCGATGATGTTGTTGTGCCCATCGCGAACGGCGATCGCGCTCATGCTGAGTTGAACTCGGCTCCCGTCCTTCCGGACATGCTCGGTTTCGAACGCCTGCACCGCCCGGCCGGACTTGCACTCCTCGCACAGCGAGAGAAAACGCTCCGCATGCTCCGGGGCGACGAACGACTCGAACGTACGGCCCACCATCTCTTCGGGCTGATACCCGTAGATCGACGTCGCGGCCTTGTTCACAAACATCCAGCGGCCCTTGAGGTTCACCGACCAGATCAAGTCGCGCGACGTCTCCACCAGATTGCGGTATTGTGCCTCGCTCGCCCGCAGCGCCTGCTCGGCCCGGTATCGTTCCGTTACATCGCGCGCGAAGCCAACGAGGATCTTCTCCGTCCCCTCCCGCAGCACCACCACGCAGCTTTCGAACTGCACAATGTGGCCGTCTTTGTGCCGATGCGAGGTTGCAAAATGGTGCAGCCCAGTCCGCCAGGACGACGCATCACCCCCATCCTGGACCGGCGAGTTCACCTCCAGGTCCGTCATGGTCATCCGCAGTAGTTCCGCCGTGGAATAGCCCGTCATCCGGCAAAACGCCTCGTTGACCTCGACGAAACGGTAGTCCTCCCCCAGCACGAAGAACCCGTCCATGGCGTTGTTCAGGATGGCCGCGTTTCGAGCGGCGACGCTTTGCAGCCTGGCGAGGCGATCCTCCAACGCCTCACGGCCGGCCTGAAGGTGTGCGGCAGCCTTCCGCGCACGGCGCAGCATAACCGCCAGCCCCGTGGTGATCACAAGCAACAACAAGGCAAGCAGAGGGAATGCCCACATCAACCCATTCCTCCGTCACCCCGAGAAAACCAGGACCGCCGAGAGCGGTTACGGCGACAATCCTCCCGTCTTATCGGCTTGCGCGTGCGCGAGGCACGCCACAGCCTCCTCCTCTCGTCCTGCTTGCCTCAGTGACTCGGCCTTCTGGTTCCACGCGGCCGCTTCCATCCGCGCATTGGAGTGGTGCCGCGCAAGCTCAATGCGCTTATCGGCACACCGGACGGCCTCGTCTGTATTTCCGAGTTGCAGGTTCATTTCCCCGATGTACTCATACGCACGCGCAAGTCCGTTCCAGAAGCGGGTTTCCTCTAGCGCGTTGAGCGCCATTGTAAACTCATGCTGCGCGTCTGCAAAACGCCCTTGTTTCGCGGCACACCGCCCCAGGTGCATGTGGGTCGTCCCTACGCTGGCCCGATCGCCGGTTTCCGCCGCCAGCGCAAGCGCCCGCCGGTAGAACGGCCGGGCCTCCTCGTAGCGTTCCTGCTCAGCCAGTACGTTCCCCATGCCGTTGTAGGGGCCGACGAGCGACGTCAGGCCACCGTAGGCCCGATGCGTCTCGATGGCTCGTGAGAACGCCTCCTCAGCAGCGGCAAGGCGGCCTCTGCGGAAAAGCACGAAGCCCAGGTTGTTGCAAATCTGCGCGCTTTCCGCCGCCAGATCCCGTTGTTCAGCCAACCGGGCCGCACGCGTGTAATGCGCCTCTGCATCCTCGTATTCGCCGCGGAAGTAGTACATCACCCCCAGGTTTGCGAGCGCTTCGATCTGTCGGCGGGCGTCCCCCGTCTCTCGAGCCCGGATTTCCTGCTTTCGGTGCTGTGCCTCGGCGTCCTCGTACCGACCCAGACGAGCGAAGCACACGCCGAGGAAACCAATCACCTCCGTGAAATCCGGGTCCTGGCTGCTCGCTTCCTCGGCCAGCGCGATGGCCTGCTCGTAATCGCCCCGCAGAAACGCTTGTTTGCCTAGAACGAACCTCTCCTGAGCCGCGACCGTCGGTGACAACGAAGCCCCTTGCGGTTCCCGCGGGGTATAGCGCTCCAGTTCGAGCGAGCCGGCGAGCTGCGTGAAAAGCTCACGCTCCAGATCGGCCAGGTTCACCAGTTCCCCTTCGACCTGGGCGACACGCTCCGGCCCTGTGGACACATTCCGGTGGGCCTCGGCCGTGATCCGGACCTGGCCGCCCTGCCGGACGAACTTCCCGACGATCACCGTACCCGCCCCGAGCATGCGCCCCGCCTCCAGCAGCCGCTCGGCTTCGCTCTGCCCCTCCTTGCCTTCCACCCGTTCCACCATCGCGACGAGACCGTCCTGGTCCGCGACGTACACACCCGGGGTCTCCGACAGCGCACGGGACAGGGAATTCGCCACCGCATAGCCCATCCAGTCGTCGTCGGGGATCTCGGCCTCGTTGTGGAACGGAAGAACCCCAATCCCGCGCGGCTGCAACGTGTCAGTCTGAACAACCGGCCGAGGCTTCACCGGCTTGGCGGTGGGCGTCCGGAGCTGCTCGATCAGGGCGTTGGCCGTCTCGAACCGCATCTCGTGCTCAATCGAGAGCAGCTTCAGAACGACCTTCACGAGCCATTCCGGCACATCTTCACACCCCTCCGACGGCCACGATACGGGGCGACACTGGAGGTCGATCAGCCGCCGGAAAACCTGCGAGCTGTCGTGCGGCAGGCGTCCCGTGAGTAGCTGGTAGAGCGTGACACCGAGCGAGTAGAGGTCTGTCTGCGGCCCGGGGACACCATCAGGCTGGAATAGCTCGGGAGCGGTATAGGCGAGCGTTCCCTCCATGGCGGGGCTACCGACGTCCGCAAGCTGCTGCCGGGCAGGCAACAAGCCGGCGACGCCCAGGTCGGCCACCCGCACCAGACCGTCAGCCCCCAGGATCAGGTTCCCGGGTTTCACATCCTGGTGGAGGAGACCATCGCGGTGGATGGCGGCGAGCCCGAGGGCAGCATCGATCCCGATCCGGACAGCCTGGTGCCAGCTGACGCGTTGCTGGTGCTCCAACAGCGTCGCAAGGTTGACGCCGTCAATGCACTCCATGACGAAGTACCACACGCCGTCAACCACGTCGCAGTCGAGCACCCGTACGACATTGGGGTCATGGACGCGGAAACCTGCTCGTGCTTCATTGCGTAGCCGGCGTATGGCCGCGTCGGAGACCTCTCCCGGGCGTGATCCGAGGACTTTGACGACACAGAGATGGCTTAGGTATTCATGCTCGGCGAGGTAGCTGACGCCATGGGCACCTTCGCCGAGACGTTCGATGAGCCGGTATTTCCCGCGCAGGACGCCATCCGGGGCGATGGAGGGGATATCACCGAGACCGGTTTCGGAAGTTCGTTCACTCGGGGCACGGGGCCTCGGGAGGACGAACCCACAGGCACGGCAACGAGCAAGACGCCCGCCGACCATACCCATCGAGTCGACCTCCCGGCAGTGCTCACACCGGAATGTCGGCAGCCTCTCCTCCACGTGCTTGCTCGTCACGTCCGCTGAGCGCAGGTCGCGGGATCTGGGCGAAGGTCCCGAAACAAATCCCGTTTTCGGCTTGACAAACCCATTTTATCGGCACATTGTGCGCGCTCGAGCGAGAGGTTTTTTCAATAATCTGTAAACGCACCAGGTTTCTGGTGCGCGCGCATAGGCAAAACCGGTTGCGCCTTTTGTGCGCTGAGTCCGCGTAATCGCGCGGGCAAGCGTAGGAGAAAGTGACCATTTGTTCAAGGGACTTCCCGTTTCGACGGGTGTCCCGCCGCTGAGGAGATGCATGATGACGCTGTTGCTCGAGTACTCCATGTCCGTGCTGGGTATGGTCGCTGACTGGGGGCTCAATTTCATTGACCAGGTCACATGCTAAGGGAGTTCCCAGCCATGATCGAAGTCATCACTGATCTTGACGACCTGGTCATCGACCAGCGTTAGAGCAGCTCGCCGCCGCCGGCATAGCGATTACCCAGCCAAGCAGGTGAGGGGAACCTGTCTTTGTGGTGGAACGCGCTCTCCTTTTCTCGAAGCACGATGCAGCGCCAACCTTCTGCGCTGCAAGTACTTGAGATCCCTTGCGCACACCAAGCCAGCCAGCACCGCCGCACAGGCAGGTGTTGACCGAAGTTGGTATAATGAGGGGGTGGCCGTACGTCACGGTTTGTGACGGCCGCGGAGGCGGCGCTCGGTGCGGTCAGCGGTGGGTCCGGCCAGGAACCGGACGCACCAGGCGGCAGAGGTCGAATGGTCGAACCTTCCGCGGGTTG
>Ga0272441_10014538_pt1 | contig 11145 bp, 8 predicted proteins | sample SSMProp6N_FD_193582 | JGI IMG/M metagenome (GOLD analysis project Ga0272441, IMG submission 193582) | Marine sediment archaeal communities from Little Sippewissett salt marsh, Falmouth, MA, United States - SSM-Prop-6N | ecosystem: Environmental > Aquatic > Marine > Wetlands > Sediment ... | reverse complement strand
GCCGTCTTTGGCGGGCCCGGCGGCTAACTGTTCCGCATTCAAAAGGTGCGTTCGACGACGAACCGCGCCAGGTCCCGCAGCGCATCCGCCTCGTGGCCGAACGGCGAGAGGGCGTCGACGGCCCGTTCGGCCTCGGCCCGTGCGCGGCGGCGTGCGGCCTCCAGGCCGTAGAGCGTCACGAAGGTCAGTTTCCCCGCGGCCGCGTCCTTGCCGGCCGTCTTGCCCAAATCTTCGGTCGTGGCGGAGGCGTCGAGGACGTCGTCGGCAATCTGGAACGCCAGGCCGAGGTGCTCGCCGCACTCGCGGAGACTGCGGACGAGGTGCTCGCTCGCCCCGGCGGCCAGTGCCCCCATGACGACGCTCGCCGCGATGAGGGCGGCGGTCTTGCGGCGATGGATGACGTCCAGCAGGTGCCCGTCCCGCCGGCCGGTGCGTTCGGCCTCCAGGTCCGCCATCTGCCCGCCGACCATCCCGACGGCGCCGGCGGCGGCGGCGAGTTCCGACGCCAGACGCCGGGCCGTCTCGCCGTCCGGCACCTCGCGCGCCAGCACCCCGAACGCCTCGGTCAACAGGGCGTCGCCCGCGAGGATGGCGGTCGCCTCGTCGAACTGCCGGTGACACGACGGCCGGCCGCGGCGAAGGTCGTCGTCGTCCATCGCCGGCAGGTCGTCGTGGATGAGCGAGTACGTGTGGACCATTTCGACGGCACAGGCCGCCGGCATGGCCGCCTCGTCCGACCCGCCGCACGCCTCCGCCGCCAGCAGCACCAGGACCGGCCGCAGCCGTTTGCCCCCGCCGAAAACCGCGTACCGCATGGCCTCGTAGAGGTCGCGGCTGGGGTCGTCCGGGGCCGTGAGCAGGCACTCCAGGGACGCCTCCACCCGCTCGCCGCGCTCGCGGAGGACCTGGGGAACGGATTGTGGTTGGGTCTCGGCCATGGGACGCAGGCGTCTCACCGGGTGCATGCCGGCCGCACGGGTCGGCAACGGCGCATCGTATCACCGGCCACGGGGGGTCACAAGGGAAAAGGGCCGCCTGCAGCCGTGTGGGCCATCGCGGCGCCCGCAATGGACGGCCACCGTCTCCAGAGGCGGGGCCCTGTGCCATCATGCTGTCACACCCCCCGTATAAATCCCATGCGTGCTGCCACCCAAGAACGATACTGGAGAGTAGATGGAGCGAGCGAGGCCCTGTGCCGGGATGGTGGGCCGGCACCAAGCGCCGCGGCGGCGGACGGCGGCAGCAGTGTCGGCACGCGGGACCGCCCCGGCCGACCGTCGGCCGGGACCTGAGACACCGACACACCGGAGACCACCGCCCCGCGTTACGGGCCATCCCCCAACACCTTTCCGTGGCTCGCCGGTGCGGGGCTTTCTGCACGCTCGGCGAGGACGCAGCCGGCATCGCCGGCGTCCGGGGGACTGCGCCCTCGCTTCGTTCGTCGTTGTCGGCCTGTTGCCTGCGTTCCCCAGTTGCCCATTGGATTTCCCGCCGCCTTGGTGTAGGGTACACCGTCGGCTGGGCGTGTGCGCCCCGGCCGACACGATGACCCTCGTCCCGTGCATGCAGGACACCATCCATGAACGCAACAAGGCAGACCCTGACGCGGCGGGCGTTTCTCGGTCGAACGGCGGCGCTGGCGGCCGCACCGGTCGTCGTGTCGGCCTCGGCCCGCGGCGCAGGCACCGCCGTGGCCCCGAGCAACCGTATCGGTCTGGGTCACATCGGCGTCGGCATGATGGGCCGGGGACACCTGCGGTGCTGCCTCTCCTACGCGCAGGTCCAGGTCCTGGCCGTCTGCGAGGTCGACCGCTGGCGCCGCGACGACGCCAAGGCCACCGTCGAGGCCGCCTACGCCAAGGATCGCCCCGCCGGCACGTATCGCGGATGCGACACCTACACGGACCTGCGCCGCCTCCTGGCCCGCGCCGACGTCGACGCCGTCGTCATCGCCACGGGCGACCGGTGGCACGCCCTGGCCACCGTCCTGGCCGCCCGCGCCGGCAAGGACATCTACTGCGAGAAACCCACCTGCCTGACCGTGGCCGAGGCCCTGGCGATGATCCACGAGGTGGGCCGCTGCGGCCGGGTGTTCCAGACGGGGCTCCAGCAGCGGTCCTCAGCCCAGTTCCGGAAGGCGTGCGCCCTGGTGCAGGCGGGCGCGATCGGACGCGTCCGGAACGTGTACGTCGGCTTCCCGGGGACGAGCGAGCACGTCATGCTCCCGCCGGAGCCCGTCCCGGACGGCCTGGACTGGAACCAGTGGCTCGGCCCGGCGCCGTGGCGTCCGTTCAACGGCCGGTACCACATTTACGGCCGGCCGCCGCGCGTCGTGCCGTGGGACTTCACCCGCGACTTCGGCGGCGGGAACCTGACGAGCAACACCGTCCACGCCTTCGACGTGGTCCAGTGGGGGCTGGGGATGGACGGCCGCGGGCCCGTCCGCATCGAGCCGCCCGAGACCGGCAACGTCCCCTCCCTCACGTACACCTATCCCGGCGGCGTACGGTGCCAGGTCACGTGGCACGTGGAGGAAGGCAAGCACGAGGTGCCGCCCGGATGGGACCCGAAGACGCGCATCCAGAACTTCGGGGCCCTGTTCGTGGGCGAGGACGGATGGATTCACGTCGGCCGGCAGGGGTACCTGACGGCCCATCCGTCGTCGATCCTGACCCAGCCGGCCGCCGCCGAGGCGGTCGCTGGCGGCGTCACGCCGCATCACGCGGACTGGCTGGAGTGCATCCGGACGCGCCGCCGGCCCGCCGCCGACGTCGTCCGCGGGTGCGGGTCCACGATCGTCGCCCACCTCGGCTGCATCGCCCACTGGACCGGCCGGGCCCTGCAATGGGACCCGCAACGGCACACCTTCCCCGGCGACGCCGAGGCCAACCGCTGGCTGTTCCGGCCGATGCGGTCGCCGTGGACGCTGTGACGTGCCGGGTGCCACTGGCTGCTTGCCAGCCAGTGCGGGACGATACGCGGAACACTGGCGGACAAACCGCCAGTGGCACCCCGTGGACGCTGTGAGCAAACGTCACCGCTAAGGATCAACCGATGCTCCGACGCTGGATCGCGCTGCTCGTCCCGGCCGTGCTCCTCCTCTCTCCCGCCGCGGCGCTCGCCGAGACACCGCCGGAGGGCGTGAGCGACGCCGACCGCACCGCCGTCGCGAAGGCGATTCCGACCACCGCCCCGGCCCAACCCGCCAAGCCCCGCCGGCTGCTCGTCGTGGACCTGAACGTCGGCCGGGGCGGGCACCGGTCCATCCCGCACGCGAACCTGGCGGTCCGCCTGATGGGCGAGCGGACCGGCGCCTACCGGACCACCGTCTGCCACGACCGGTCGATGCTCGCGCCCGAGCGCCTCGCCGCGTTCGACGCGGTGTTCCTCAACAACACGATCGGCCCGATCTTTGACGCGCCCGCCCTGCGGGACGGGTTCGCCGCCTACATCGCGGGCGGCGGCGGCCTCATCGCCAACCACGCCGTCACCGTCACCGCGCCGGACTGGCCCGCCTTCGGCGAGATCCTCGGCGCCCGCGGCGCCGCCCATCGCGACGCCGACGAGAAGGTCACGGTGAAACTGGACGATCCGAAGAGTGCGCTCACGGCCATGTTCGACCCGGGCGGGTTCACCATCGCCGACGAGATCTTCCGGTTTCAGGCCCCGTACTCCCGGCAGCGCGTGCACGTGCTCCTCAGTGTGGACGTAGCGCGGACGGATATGACCGAGGGAGGCCGGGCACGCGGCCGATGCGTCCGGGCGGACAACGATTATCCGATCAGTTGGATCCGCCGACACGGCAAGGGCCGGGTCTTCTACTGCTCGCTGGGGCACAATCCCCACATCTTCTGGGATGCGCGGATGCTGCAGCACTTTCTGGCGGGGATCCAGTTCGCGCTCGGCGACCTGGAGGCCGACGCCTCACCCGACGCACCGCCGGCCGAGACGAAGCCTTGAATTGACACCGGCCGCAACGCCGATACACTTTCCGGACACGCACGTTCGGGAAGGAGGCACCGGTGGCCGATCTTTGGTTGGTGACGGGCGGCGGGGGGTTTATCGGGTCGAACCTCGTCCGGGCGGTCCTGGAGCGCGGGCATGCCGTCCGCGTCCTCGACAACTTCTCCACCGGGTTCCGGGCGAACCTGGAGGAGGTGGCCGGCGAGATCGATCTCCTCGAAGGCGACCTCCGCCATCCCGACGACTGCCGCCGCGCCTGCGACGGCGCCGACGTCGTCCTCCACCAGGGCGCGGTCCCCAGCGTGCCGCGAAGCATGGAACATCCGCAGGAGTGTTTCGACGCGAACGCCGCGGGCACGCACAACCTGCTGATGGCGGCGCGGGACGCCGGCGTCCGCCGGCTGGCGTTCGCCGCCTCCAGCAGCGCCTACGGGGCCGGCGAGGAACTGCCCAAACGCGAGTCCATGCCGCTGGAGCCCCTCAGCCCCTACGCCGCTGCGAAGGCGGCCGGCGAACTCTACGTCGCCACGTTCTGCCGGGCCTACGGCCTGGAGACCGTCAGCCTCCGCTATTTCAACGTCTTCGGCCCGCGCCAGGACCCGACCAACCAGTACGCGGGGGTGATTGCGGCGTTCGCCTCCCGGATGCTGCGCGGCCAGCCGCCCGTCATCTTCGGCGACGGCGCGCAGTCGCGGGACTTCACGTTCGTCGCCAACGCCGTCCACGCCAACCTCCTCGCCGCCGAGGCCGACGCCGTCCACGGCGAGGTCGTCAACATCGGCTGCGGCGAGCGGACGGACCTGAACGCGATGGTCGGTATCTTCAACGACCTGCTCGGCACGGACTTCGAGCCCGTCTACGAGCCGCCGCGCGCCGGAGACGTGAAGCACTCGCTGGCGGACATCACGGCCGCCCGCAACCTCCTCGGCTACGAGCCGCAGGTCGGCTTCCGCGACGGCCTCGCCCAGACGCTGGACTGGTACCGCTGGGCCCTGGAAACGGGCTACGGCGGCTGGGCGGGGCGGTAAGTCACCGTCAGGGGACGGGAGCGCGGCGGGTCTCCGCAGGCGCCACGCGAAACGGACAGGGGCGCCTCCAGAACGGGGGTGCCACTGGCGGCTTGGCCGCCAGTGCGTGGCGATGGGCGGAACACTGGCGGACAAGCCGCCAGTGGCACCTTGGCGAAATGCACGTCTACAGCGCGGTGGGCCGGGAGACCCACCGCGCGAAACCGTCAGGCGTGTTTCTTCAGCGCCTCGGCCATGTTGCGGCCCATGTCGGCGCACGCCTGGAGTTGCTCCGGCGTCGCGCGGCACTCGGCCTCGACGACGGGCTCCACCAGGTCGAACTCGCCGCCGTCCTCGGCGAAGGATCGCAGCCGCTCCACCGCGCCGCCGCTCCAGGCGTAGGTGCCGAAGATGCCGAGCAGGCGACCGCGGAGGCGGTCGTTCTCCAGGTGCCCGAGGAGGTTCTCCACCGGCGGGAAGAGGCGCGTGTTGTACGTCGGCCCGCCCACGACGAGCCCCCGGAACCGCCACACGTCGCGGATGACGTACGAGACGTGCGTCCGCGAGAGGTCGTGGACGCGGACCTTCTCGACGCCCGCCTCCGCCAGGCTGCGGGCGACGGCCTCCGCCATCTGCTGCGTGCCGCCGTACATCGACGCAAACGCCACCACGACGCCCGGCTCCGTCTCCTGCCGCGACCACCGGGCGTAGGTGTCGATGATGCGGCCGGGATCGCTCCGCCAGACGGGCCCGTGCGTGGAGGCGACGACGGCCACGGGCAGGTCCCCGAGTTTCTCGATCGCCTTCTGGACCGGCCGGCAGTACTTCCCGACGATGTTCGAGAAGTACCGAAGGGTCTCGTCCTCGTAATACGGGATGTCGACCTCGTCGTCGAAGACGCCGCCCGCCAGGGCCCCGAACCCGCCGAACGCGTCCCCGGAGAAGAGGATCCGCCCGGCCGGGTCCCACGTCATCATCGTCTCGGGCCAGTGGACCATCGGCGTAAGGTGGAACTGGAGGTCGCGCGCGCCGAGGCTGAGCGTCTCGCCGTCCTCGACGACCCTCACGTTCCGCTCCACGCCGAAGAACTTCTTCAGGAACGCGGCCGTCTTCGCGTTGCCGACGATCTGCATCTCCGGGTACAGGTCGCGCAGGGCGCGGACCGTGCCGGAATGGTCCGGCTCCATGTGGTTGACGACGAGATAATCGAGCGGCCGGGCCGGGCCGAGGACGCCGCGGACCTTGCCGAGCATCTCGTCCAGAAACGGCGCCTTCACGCCGTCCACCAGCGCGGCCTTCTCGTCGACCACGAGGTAGGCGTTGTACGAGATGCCGCGCGGCAGGGGCCAGATGGCCTCGAACAGGTGCGTTTCGTAATCGTTGACGCCGACCCAATGGACGCCGTCGGCAACGGGGATCGCGCTGTGCATCGTCCGCTCCCGGGCTGGAGGTTCGTTCTACGGAGGCCAGTGTATCCGGTTTGGCGTCGGGCGGCAAACAGAGAGCGCGGCGGGCCGAGAGACCCGCCGCGCCTCTCCCTCTACCGGCGCGGGGCCCCTCCGACCCCACACCGCCGGTCAACGTGACATGGTGACGGCTTACAGGCACCGCATGAACGCCGTCAGGGCCTCCTTCTCCTCCTTCGTCAATTTCAGTTCGAAGACGAGGTTGAAGAACTCGACCGTGTCCTCCAGCGTCATCAGGCGGCCGTCGTGCAGGTAGGGCGGCGAGTCCTTGATGCCGCGCAGCGTGAACGTCTTGATGTCGCCCTCGGCCGTGGCGACGGCGTCGTTGTACACCTTGCCGGTCTCGTAGAACCGCTCGACCTTCATGTCGTGCATCTTGTCATCCAGGTAGAACGGCGCCGGGTGGCAGTCGCCGCACTTGCCCTTGCCGAAGAAGACCTTCTGCCCGAGCATCTCCTGCGGCGTGGCCTTCCTGGGATCGAGCGTGCCGAGGCCGTTCAGTTTCGGCGCCGGCGGGAAGTCGAACAGGTTCTCCATCTGGGCCATCATCGCCACCTGGCTGGCCCGGTCCGGCAGGTTCACCCCCTTCTTGGCCGCCGTGACGTGGTCTCCGTCGAAGTAGGCGCTGCGCTGCTCGAACTCCGTGAAGTCCTCGATCGACCGCAGCGACCGCTTCGACCCGTGAATCTGCTGGTTGAACATGCCCCGCAGGCTCACCGTGTCCAGCCGGAAACGGTGCGACTGCGGACGCGTGTCCGGGTTCAGGTGGAACGTGGCGTTCGTGTGCCCGTTGACGTGGCAGTCGAGGCACGTGACGCCGAGGCTGGGCTCGGCCACCTTCCGGTCCTCCGTCTGGTTGAACTGCTGCTGCGGGAACGGCGTGAGCAGCAGCCTGAGGCCCTCCATCTGGACCGGCGTCAGCAGGCCCTGCATGATGTCGTAGTAGTTCTTGATCGAGAGCACCTTGCCCTGCGACACGTCGCCCAGGTCCGGGTGCGTCGTCAGGAAGAGAGGCGGCGGGAACTCGGGCGTCAGGTGGTCCGGCAGGTCGAACTCGATGTCGAACCGGCTCAGGTCGCGCTTCTCCAGCCGCTCCATCTCCTCAATCTGCACGTCCGGAAACACCTGGCCGCCCGTCTGGTGATGGGCGTGCGGCAAGGGCAGGAAGCCGCGCGGGAAGAGGCCCTTCTCCTTGATCTCGGCCGGCGTCATCTCGGCCAACGTCTGCCACGTCGCCCCCTCGGGCAGTTTGACGCGGACGCCCTGCTGCACCTTCTTCCGGTGCCCGCTCATCCATACGTCGGACGGGCTGTTCGAGAGGTCGTAGCGCCGCTCGAGCAGGTCCTGCTGCCGCCGCTGCATCTTCGGCTGCATCTGCTCGTCGTGGGCCTTGACCTCCTCGAACGGTTTCGCCGGGACGACGGGGAAGTACGTTTGGGCCGGGCCGCCGTCCAGGGCGCGCGGCTTCGGCACCTCCATCATGGGTCTGCCGGCCTGGGCGGCCATGCAGCCGACCACGGCGGCCGCGAGGCCGAGGAGAACCCAGCCGGGCAGGTCGGATCGAAATCGCATCGTCCGTCTCCTATGCATGCGAGATTTCGTGCACCGCGACGGGCGCCGCTGCGGTGACGCGTCTCTGGCGCGCTTATTCCACGATAGCCGGCGCGCAGACGGCGAAACAACCCGCAGGTAAAAAAACTCGCCGCGGGCGGCGGGCCGACCACGGTCGCAGCGGACGGCCGGCAGACCCCGTCCCGCCCTCCCCCGCCGACGTTTGGCTTGAATTGCCCCCGCCCGTAGTCGATAACACCAGGGACGCCGGCGCGGCCCCGGGCGGGGCTGGGCGCCGCCGTCCGCCGAATTGCAGCGAGAACCCCTATGGCCGCCGTCAGAGACATCTGCCGACTCGGGTGGCACGCCTACCGCGGGGCGCCGTGGGTGACGCGGCTGCTGATGACGGCCCGGCCGCTCATCTGCCCGCTCGACGTGGCGGCCGAGATGGTCCCCGAGGGCTCCCGCGTCCTGGACGTCGGCTGCGGGGCCGGTCTCTGGCTCCGGTGGCTGGCCCGGGACCGCCGCATCGCGTCCGGCGTGGGCATCGACGTCTCAGCACGGACGGTCGCCATCGCGGCGGCGTGCGCAGACGGGGAGGACGCGCTCCGGTTCGAGCACACCGACGCCGGCGCCCCCTGGCCGGACGGGACCTTCGAGGTGGTCACCGCCATCGACGTGCTCCACCACGTGCCGCCCGAGGCCCAACAGCCGTTCGTCGCCACGCTCGCCGAGAAGGCCCGCCGCCGCGTCGTCCTGAAAGACGTGGCCCCGACGCCGCGATGGCGGGCGTGGGCCAACGCGCTCCACGATTTCCTGATGACGCGGACACGCGTGTATCCCCGGCCGATGGACGAGGTGACCGCCTGGCTCGAGGCCGTCGGCCTGACCGTCGTCCGGGCCGAACGCGTCCACCGGGCCTGTTACAGCCATTACCTGGTGGTGGCGGACCGCGAGACGGAGACGGCTCCCTCATGACGCGACAGGCGCCCCCCTCAACGCGCGGCCTCTCCGAGCCGGCCGACGGCGCCGCTCCCCCCGGCACGGCTCATTGCACGGGCGCAGGCCGCGGACGGACCGCCGCCGTCGGCTGGGGCCTCGCCTTCGCCGCCGCCATCACCCTCTATGCCGCGACCATGGCCCCAGGCATCGTCTGGCACGACGCCGGCGACTACCAGGTGCGGGTGGCGCGCCTGACGCTCCGCCAGCCGGGCGACGCCGTTCGCGTCCATCCCTTCTTCATCGTCCTCGGCCACGGCCTGGGCCGGCTGGGCACCTGGGACGTCGCCAAGGCGGCGAGCGTGGCGAGCGCCCTGGGCACCGCCATCGCGGTGGCCAACGTCTGGCTGCTCGTCTGGCTCCTCGTCCGCCGCACCGGGGCCGCGACCGTCGCTGCGGCGGCGTGCATGCTCGCCCACACCATCTGGCAACAGGGCGTCCAGCCGCAGACGTACGGATGGTCGCTGGCGGCCCTGTCGGCGACGCTCGTGCTGGCGGTCCTGTACGTGAGGACGGACCGGCCCCGCTGGCTGGTACTCGCGTTTCTGGCGGGCGGGGTGGGGCTGTCGATCCACCTGATGTCGCAACTCGTCCTCCTGGTCCTGGGCGCGTGGATGCTGTGGGAGGTGGCGCGCCGGCGGCTTCCGGCCTGGATCGTGCCGGCGGGGCTGGCGGCCTGGGTCGTCGGCGGGGCGCTCTTCTGGTACGCGGTCGGCCTGGAATACGCCGACACGCACGACCTGGCGGCGACGATGCGGTCGGCCCTGGTCGGCCGATGGGCCGGGGCCGTGTTCAACCTCCAGGGGCTGGGGCGGCTCGCCTGGCGGAGCGCCCTGATGTTCGTGCTGAACTTCCCGACGCCCGTGGTCCTCCTCGCCGCCTGGGGGCTGTGGCGGGGCCGGCGCCTCTGGACGGGGACGCCGACCGCGGGCCTCCTGCTCGCCACGCTCGTCCTGTACGTCCTGTTCGCCGTCCGGTACCGCGTGCCGAACCAGAACTTCTTCTTCACGCCCGTGTACCTGCTGACGGCCGTGTACGTCGGCGTCGGCGTCGGAGCGGCCGGGTGGACGCGGCGGCGGCCGGCGCTGCTCGTCCTGCTGGCGCTCGTGGCGGCCGTGGCGCCCACGTACGGCCTCATGACGCGGGTGGCGCGGGCGAGGCAGTTCCCCCTCCGTGCCGGCCGACCGATGCACGAGGTGCCGTACCGCGACGCCTACCGCTACTACCTTCTGCCGTGGCAGCAGACCCAGACGGGCCCCCGGCGATTCGTGGACGAGGTTTTCACGCGGCTGCCGCAGCGGGCCGTCCTGTTTGCCGATTCGACCACCGCCCCGCCGCTCGTGTACGCCCAGGAGGTCGAAGGCCGCCGGCCGGACCTGCGCCTGGTGACCAAGGGCACGCTCCCGGCGTACCTCTCTGAGGACGAATCACGGGGGTACTGGGACGCGAAGCGGAGCCTGCTTGAGGCCCTGACGGCCGAGGGGCGGCGCGTGTTCGTGGTCAGCGACCAGGCGGGGTACATGCCGGCCTGGATGGAAACGCACACCCGCCGCGAGCCGTTCCCGCCCGTCTGGGAGGTGCTTCCTCCCATGGATGCGCCGGTGCCATAGGGGCTGCTACGTTTCACGCACCCGGCGTGAACATGACGCATATTTAGCCGCCGCGCTTGCGCGGCGCGTGCCGTTTCGCACATCAAACGCGCCGGGCGAGGCTGTGTAGGCCGCGGCGCGCCGCGGCTCAAAGGGCACCGCGAAATCGATAGTTTAAGAAAACGCCGTTTCGCGCACCCCCCAAATCGCGCGTTTTCGGAACCCGATTCGTCGATTCTGACGCCCCAGGGACGATATGGGGCGCGAATGTTAAAATGGGTAAGGCAAAACGCGCGGCTTTTTGATGACTTTTGATCGAAACGCGCGAAAACGCGCGACTTTTGATCGGAAATGGCGCGCTTTTTTCGGTACATCGGAGAGGCTCCATATGAATTAAAAGCGCAGTAAAGACAGGCACTCGGCAACGGGCAACAGGCATTAGGCCACGGCAACGGCTGAACGGCAGGCATTAGGCAAAAGGCAACAGGCAACGGGCAACAGGCAACAGGCAACGGGCAACAGGCAACGGGCAACGGGCAACAGGCAACAGGCAACGGGCAACAGGCAACA
>Ga0272441_10014537_pt1 | contig 11147 bp, 11 predicted proteins | sample SSMProp6N_FD_193582 | JGI IMG/M metagenome (GOLD analysis project Ga0272441, IMG submission 193582) | Marine sediment archaeal communities from Little Sippewissett salt marsh, Falmouth, MA, United States - SSM-Prop-6N | ecosystem: Environmental > Aquatic > Marine > Wetlands > Sediment ... | reverse complement strand
CAACCGCTGCAAAGGCGCCGCAATGCTGGTGTGGACCAGCGACGGGAGAGGCACCATAAACAAAAGGAATATGAGAATCCACAATAGACGGCGAAAGACTTGCCACCCAACCACAAGAAGAACCAAGCCTGTTATGGCCAATACAAGAGCATATCGCTCAATCGACGGACGCATTAAAAACAGACCGGCGACTCGGGTTGTTTCGGCAACTATGAGCATAATTACACCCGCCCGCCAGTAAGGTATCAAGGGACACTCTTTGAGCCGTTTTCTCTCATGCCAGACAAGAAAAATGGCCACCATCGGGACAAGCTGGCCTGCTGAATAGTTGTCATCATTATGCCATACGCGTGAAAGCTCCGTGACTATCGGCCAATAAGACCAGACTGTTACCACGATCAGTAAGAACGTAGCTGAAATAAGTAATAAAAAGTTATTCAGAACGTATTGCTTATTAAAAGTTTGCATAGCATGTCGGTGGTGAATACAATGGGTAGCCATCTTATATTTCTTCGCAGGCATCCTTTATATCGAGTCACTATCTGACCCGATTCCGGTTTTTGTTGAAATGACCAAACAGTCGAGCTATATCGAGTGCCGAGTCCACTGCAAAATCAGAGGTAATGTGTTCCGATACATCGTCGGGCAAATTATTGCTGGAAGTAATCTGCACTTGTGCAACGTAATCAGCCATCCCGAAGCGGCGTCCTGTCTTTATCATCGCCGCCGAAACGTCGCCGCAATAGCACCCATCTACAATGAAGTAGTGCAAAACTGAGATTGTTACTTTGTCCAGACCACCGCGAGAAAAATTGAAGATACTGCACGGCAACCTGATCCCGTCCTGACGTTCCAATTGCAGTTGGTGTGTCTCCACAAGTGTCCAACCCGCCGAGATATAACATACTTCCGGGCGGTGGCTCACTAGGTCACGCGCGCGAACACCGCAGGCTATATATAAACCGACGGAACCAAAACCATTGCTATGAGAGTAGCTACGATTGATGTACGCATCCGCGTTAGTCTTACGCTGTATAGCTTCATCCAAAAGAACTTCCCGCCCCGTCCAGTCACCGATCTGCATGGGAAATTTTTCGAGTGTCTGAGGATCAAGCGGTGTGGCCCCCCATGAGATTCCAAGCCTGGCAGCTATTACGCGGTACGTGACGCCCAAGAAGAGTATCAGCAAACTGGCAACAAGCGCGGCGGCAACCGGCTTGCGACTCAATTTCTCACCTGTCCTATGGTCCATGAATTCTCTCATTCTGAATAATCATTACTGGAGAACTTGCGCATCATGCACACGATCGGTTCCTGCGATGGAGTTCCTGTGACGAGTAGTTCTCAGCAACTTGCTTATGAATCCAGGCGTACGTTTTTTGTATTCCCTCACGAAGCGGCCGGGAAGGCTTCCACGCAAGCTTCTCTTCAATGAGATGATTATCAGAATTCCTGCCTCGAACGCCTATGGGCCCCACAATATGTTGAATCGATAGCCGTTTGCCTGCAATGTCCATCACCATTCTGGCAAGGTTGTTGATAGAGGTCATCTCCTCAGAGCCGATATTAACCGGCCCCCCAAAATCCGAGTCCATCAGTCGACGAATTCCTTCCAGACACTCGTCGATATAGAGAAACGAGCGTGTCTGCTCACCATCGCCCCAAATATCGATTGAATCTCCGTTTGGTTTTTCTGCGACTTTCCGGCACAGTGCTGCCGGCGCTTTCTCCTTCCCATTGTTCCATGAGCCTTCCGGCCCGAAGATATTGCGAAACCTCGCAATCCGAACGTTCAACCCGCGATTGCGATGATAAGCTAAATACATCCGCTCGCTGAACAGTTTCTCCCAGCCGTATTCACTGTTAGGAGCGGGGGGATAAGCCGAATCTTCGCTGCATCTGGGACTCAACGGATTGCGCTGGTTGTATTCCGGATAGATACACGCCGACGAGGAGTAGAATAATTTCTTCACACCTACCTTAGTGCACAAGTCCACAATATTTAGGTTGATCATCGCAGAGTTGTGCATCACTTCGCAGTCGCGCTCACCGGTGAAAATATACCCGGCACCTCCCATATCAGCGGCTAACTGATAGACCTCATCAAAAGGTCTATCCAGAACATCCCGACAGACTCGCGGGATACGCAAATCGTCGATGATGAATTCGTCGGCCCTGCTTTCACAAAACTCATGATATTTCAAATCCACACCACGGACCCAGCATCCTTCACTCTTTAATCGTCTGACTAAATGGCCACCGATGAATCCACCAGCTCCACAGACCAAAGCTTTTTTCTTACCTCTCATGAGAACCTCCCAAAACAGCACTTCGTTTCAACGAACAGAATCAACGTTTCATAAACAAAAAGTAACGATTGACCTAAATGTCGGCCTGTCCTGCAGAAGTCAAATCACGATCCGTACTTTGCCCACATCTCTCCAGCCCAACGAGTTCTAATCCAACGTGATAAAGGAAACGTGGACCATCGATCAGATCTCTCCGCCACAGTTTTTTAGGCTCCATGGCAAAACGCCACAACCATTCCAATCCGATCTCGCCAATTACTTTCGGTACCCGCTTGATCGTACCAGCGTGAAATCCAAACGCCGCACCTACACCAATAGCAATCGGAGCATGTAGCCTATCCTTATGTTCAAAAACCCAACGGTCTTGTTTGGGCATTCCTAATCCCACCCAAACTACTTCCGGTTTTGACTCGTTGATCATCTCAATAACTCTGTTATCTTCCTCAAGAGTCAGCGGGCGAAAAGGAGGAGAATGCGTACCGCAGATCTTGTGACCTGGATATCGCCGCTCCAAGGAATTTCGAAGCAGTGCCAACGTTTGGTTTGTATCACCATAGAAGAAACTGCCATATCGTTCTTGATTCGCCAGTTGAAAAAACGCTTCCATTAATTCTGCACCTGGAATACGTCGCATGTTGCGAATCCCCCTCACGCGTGCGATCAAGATGGGAGCGATGCCATCGGCAATCCATAGATCGGCCGAGTTAAGAATATCTCGTAGGTGAGCATCTCGAAATCCCTCCCAAAGCCCGTGAAATCCGGTCACCGTGATGCTGTGGCACTGGCCATCCGGCTCTTCGATCCATCGTTTCATGCATTTGACAACATCGGACAATTCCAGGATATTGACCTCGGATCTCAGAATCTCAACAGTCTCGAATTTATTCTTTCTCATCACTGATCCAAGATAAGATAGCGGGAACAGAACTACTGCTATGGTGGGAGCATATCTTGCATTTTCGCACAATGCATGTAGGCATATTGAGTATTCCTTCTATTCAGTAAACCAAGGTAAACGAGCACAGGTAGCATGAGCATGTAATCAACACCGAAGAGCGCTCCCGAGACCTCGGGGATACTACGTACTGTAAAGAACGTCAGAATTCCCATTGCCTCATAGACGAAAGAATCGGAAAGAGGTGATCTTAGCAGTATCTTTTCCCTCAAGGCACGGAACATGAGTAACCAGGCCCATGCAAGTCCTCCAACAAAGGCAATTGTGCCAAGAATTCCCGTCGTCAGGAGCGTATACAGGTAGGTATTGTGTACGTGTTCGCCCTTAAGCAGGTAACGATCTGCCTGCATACCCCAACCCCAAGCGGGTGAGTCCAAAATCATAGGACCGGCTTTATGCCAGGTGCTTATCCTGCCCCCTAGCGTTCGCAATTTTGTAGGACTCGCGTCGCGTGCGATGTGCTTTTCAATGCGGTCGAAGGGAATCCTATCCGCAAAGGTAATTATACCAAGCAACAACACGATTGGGATCAGGAGGATTCGCTGAGACTCAAAACTCATAGCGACGATCAGCACCGTGATGGAAGCAGCATAGGCCAAGATCGCCCCCCTCGACTGAAGCGTGTACAGAAACACTGTGGAAAGGAGAAAAGGAGCGACCCACAAGAGCCGTCGCCATCCATGTCTCCGCCAAAGATACACAAAAGCAATGATACCAACGACGGCGCCGAAGCGCGCCAGCCCGGAGGATCGCGACATGGGCATCTCCGCGACCGTTGATGCACGGCCAATAACGCCGTAGGCCGATGTATCGAATCCTGATCCGACAAACAGAGCCTTCCTGGCTACAATTAGCATGATAAGAAGGAACAATGCTGTACAAACGAAATTGATCCTGTTCAGTCGCACAATACTACCGAGAGGATCTCGCTCATCCAGGAAGAACAATAGCGCGGGGAAGACCGATAGATAAACACCGGACCAATAGACAGCGGCCAACCAGCTTGGCGACGATACACAGGCAAGGAGACTGATAACGCCATAAACAAACCAGAGTTTGGCCGGCCCAAGCAGCACCAATAGCCTTCGGTTTCGCCACTGGCTGAGAAACAAGCCCGCTATAAAGAGTACAAAGAAAGGGAAAACCGTTCGAGCGACGTGAAACCACCCGACTATAGTCGTGGGAGCTTGCCTGAGGACCCAGTGTCCTGTATTGATGCTGAACCACAAACCGATCCACAGAAGCGCAGGCCAAGAGAAAGTTCCCTCCCAACGAGAGGCTTTAACTTCCGGCGATGGTTTGTTCAGCCGCCCACTGACGACTTGTGGAGAGGCTGTTAGCCATGGAGGCGCTACATATGGTATTGTATGATTTACAGTTGACATGTTATTTTAACAAAACTTTGAGTGACCGGTGTACTTCAACTACCGCACTCTATCTACAGAGCCATTCCAGTCTTGCGCTTTTACGGTGATGTTTGCTGGTGCTTTTGAAATCGAGAATTTACTCGCAGTCGAATCTGATTTACTGAGGCCCGTGGGCGACAGGCCATGGCTGGAAGCAGACTAATATAGCCGGAGAGAACTCGTCCGTCAGCAAGGTGGAAAAGCGACTTGCGATACTGTAGGGCTGACCATGACTCAATGAAATCGCGTGCGCGGATCCAAGCACTGCTCTGAGCCATCCATCGTTTTCGGAAGTCATCGTACTTGGGTTCCGGCAATCCCTTGGCCCGACATTTGGCGCATTCAATGGCATACGACTTTCCGCAGCGTATTGAATCTCGCTTCGTCGCGACGACGGAGTTCATGTGGATCCGGTAATGCAGGAGAACTTTGTCCATATTTGCAATCTGCCCCGCTTCTGCCAGCCTTAACCAGAAATCAAAATCTTGACCGGAACGTGCTATGCGATAACCTCCGACTCTACGGATTGCCGACATTCGAACCATAATCGACGGATGGCAAATGGCAGGACAACCCAACATCAATGAATGAACTATCTTGTCGTGATCGAGAGGCATGCGATGACCTTGGATTATCTTGCGCTCCAGAAGGAAATCAACCTGAGAGCCTACCATGACAACATCAGGATGCGCTTCAAGATATTCAATCTGTGCTGCAATCCGGTCCGGTGTGGCCACATCGTCCGCATCCATCCTAGCATAGAATTCCGTGTCGCACATATCTAGCGAGCGATTAAGGGTAGCGCCGAGTCCTCGGTTCTCCTGGTGAATTATGCATACTCTACGGTCTTTGATACTCGTAAAATAATTCACAGATCCATCCGTCGAGCCATCATTAATAATGATAAGACGGAAGTCATCGTAGGTCTGGCGCAAAATGCTCTCCACAGCTTCCGGCAAGTATGGCATTGCGTTGTATACTGGAAGGCAGATGGTTATTCTATACTCGGATTTATTAACAGCCATAGTGCAAAGTCAAAGAGGTATACGTTCGGAAATCAATCTTTAAGCTCATGAAGCCAATTCGCCAAAAAGGGAACACAGACAGCTTATACTACGTGACACGTTATAGTATCCCATCGCATATTCCCTACCACGTTTGCCCATTGCAGAACGCCGCTTTGCACAGCTAAGTAATAGGTTTAATCTCTCCGTCCATTCTTCTGGACTCGTTGCCAAATAACCGGTCTCGTTGTCAACAACAACTTTCGTATTCATACCTACAGGCGAAGCAACACAAGGGAGACCTGCAGCCATGTATTGAAGGAGTTTGAATGCACACTTGCCTCTAGTCCAGCCGTCATCAGAGAGCGGCATGATTCCTATGTCTGAAGTTGTAAGACAATCAGTCTCAGTTTCCTGTGTCCATTTAACTCCGTCAATTTGTGGGGTGTCCCAAGATGGGAAACGAGAGGAAACGATTTTAAGCAGCAGACCCGGATGTCGCTCGGCAAGTTTGGATAACACTGGTCGTAGCGGTTCTAAATAGCACAGATTTTCAGGTAGTCCTATCCATACAATAGTACTGCCCTTTTTCTGGCAATTTGACGAAAATCTATATGAGCTAACATCTACACATGTAGGCAGCACCAGAACCCTTTTGGCAAAGCAGCCTGCAACATCTGCAAGGTTTTCATTTCCTGCCACGACCACATGAGACATCTGGCAAACAGCTATGAATCTCACCCACTTCTGAAGAGAATGCCCGGGTGTATGGCCCAATTGTCGCGGCTTCGTCAAATAGATCGCGTCATCAATATCAAAAACAATTCGCTGACACCATTTTCTCAGCAACGCAATCTCTCCAAACATGGGCACCCATTTCGCAAGTACAACGACGTCTGCGTTTTTAACCTTTCTCGCCAAAGTACCTATTCGCCAGATATATTGTCTTGTTGCTAATTCCACGGTTTCGCATAACCACCCCTCCCTTTGCAAGTTCGGTATTGCAGATGCGAATCTATGCCTGAATGAAGGATCATCTTGATTCTTTGTAAGAAACAGGATGTGACGAGTTTTATAAATCTTAGTGCTTTTCCCGAACCACTCATGACTACCTTACTGGACGGACGCAATCAAGCAAATCGGAGCAAACATGTACGTCTGAAATGTCGATGAACCTTCTCTCCAATAAGTATTCCACTAGCAGACCATATCCACTTCCTATCTCCGCAACAGGCCTATTCTTTTCTTGGGACAGAAATGGGAGCAAATCCCAGTCATATAACTTCATAGCACGACGTAGCTCTTCCCCTGATACTCCAGGATTATTCATGCGACCATAATGCGTTGTGTACTCAATTCTCAATTTTTCATCAACGTTCATTACATGGGCCTTTTTTAACCAATTGTCTCACTGATAAATTGTTCACAATGTTGTTATAGAGCGTTGAGATTGCTGCCATTTTCTTTTGCCAAGTGAACTGAAGGCTACGTTCTCGCGCTCCTTTGGCAAGACGTCGACGGTAAGGCTCTTTAGCCCAAATCTCCTGTAAAGCACGAGTGATGTCTTCGCGGATTTCCTGAGATTTGGTTGCTCTTGTCCTTATACCGCAATCTTGAGTGATGACATCCGAAAGGCCGAAAAGATCGGGACATATTACCGGCACCCCCAGGGAAAGGGCTTCCAGCAGGACGGTAGAAGTTAAATCGTGCAAGCTCGTGATGATAAAAATGTGAGCATTGGCCATTATGGACAGTGCAACATCCCTTGACAATTTTCCATGCCATGTGCAGCGATTCTGGATCCCCAGCTTTATCGCACTCCGCATCCACTTTTTTCGGTATGGTCCGTCTCCCAAGATATCGAGCCTCCATTCTATTCGTGCGGATAGCTTTGCCAACGCCATAAGGAGAAGCGGTAGCGCCTTGCCCGGCAGATGCTTTCCGCTCCAGGCAATTCGCAGCGGTTCGTTGGGTCTGCGCACAGCATGCTTGTCTGGACCATGCTCTGGAACGCCGATCTCGCAAATCACACGGCTATCCTTACCATAGTATCTCGCGATATCCCGTTTCACTCCATTCGTGGCGGCTATAATTCCACCGTTTGCTTTTTCGAAAGCCCTTCTGGGCAATCCGAGGAATCTTCTCTGATAAGAATTAATCAGATTCCGTCCGCCGTAATGAATGGCCCCTCTAAGGCTCATGGCAGGTAAAAGCCTCCATGGGGTATTTTGGAGACCTCCGATTGGACCCCAGACAAACGGTATATCCAGCTTCCATAGATAACCTGGTACCCGAAAGCCCACATACGTCAATTGATGGACCAAGTCAAAACGAATCATCTCATGAAGTTTCTTTCCAAGCTTGTATGCCTCTTTTTGCCATTGTTTATAAGTCCATAAATAATATGGGGGCCACAGCCGGTTCATCGTTCTTGACCACTTATGATCAATGTAGTGAAAATGTACTCGTGCACAAGGATCGGTAGGATGATCGCAGAGATAGGTTTCAATCTCATCGCAAAACCGTTGTCCGACGAGGGCGTGAGCGTTGTGCTCTTGAGCGATGCCGCGCAACCATCCCCAGCCAACGCCTGCTTCGGAACCCCTCATTGGGCTGCAGGCATAAGCTGAAACCAAGACCTTGAAACGCTTGTGTATAGCCATGTCTAAGAGCTCAGTTCTTTATTGCCCAAAAAAAATGCCTTCGATATTCCCAAGAGCCCTTCCTAGTGAGTGTACATTTCGTACCATGACAGCTTCCTCAAGCGTCATGAGCCCGCGGATGAGCAGGCCCAGGTAGCATCGCCACGTTGAGAGTTTGTGTTTCCTGACAAAATACAACCTATTCCTGGATTCGACTGCTCCGAAGCGATAGCTGCTTGTTCGCCCCGCCGGGCAAGGATGGTGCTCGAAACAAGCATCCTCGACGACGACGAGCTTGTACTTTCGGCTGACGGAGTAGCTGAAGTCCAGATCCTCCAAGTAGCTGTAGCCGCCAAAGAAAGGATCGAACCGAAATTCGTCAAGGACCTTACGGTGCAAGACAATGGCCTGGCTGCTTAGCCACTCGACCTCGGTGTTCTGCGTCACCTTGCCGTAGAGGGATTGCCAGCCGGATGGGGCGACTTTGCCGGGTTCATTGCAGTACAGGCCCAAAGCATTGGAGAGCCACGACCTCTTCAAACGTGCCGGGCGATTATCTCTATGGTTGGCCATGTTGAAGCTCGCCCCACCCAAGTCTTCCGGCGCGGTATGCCAAAAAGCGAGCATCTTCTCGATCCCATCGGGATGGAGAATCTGGTCGTCGTCGAAGAAACAGACCAAATCGATATCGTCTCGAACTTTTGATAGTCCCCCGTTTCGCTGGGCAGCCGCAGAGGGTTTATCCGTCCAGCGAAGGTAATCCACTGAAAGCCCCTCGGCTGAGCGTACGATCTCGTCGGTGGGCTCGACGCTCGCGTCGACGACAATCACCTGGCCCGGCTTTTGCGTCTGCGCCGCGAGACTCGCCAGCATCTTGCGCAAGTCCCCCGGCCGGTCCTTCGTGGGTGTTATGAAGACAACTTCGTTCATCTGATCAGATATTCGCTTTCTGTCCACTGCCCCCGCGCACCACATCGATGAAGTAATCGACAGAGTTCTGCTTGGCAAAAGCATTTGCCTCTTCTACGTCGCACATAGGATTGTTGAAAGCCCACCTGAATCCTTCAACCAAAGATCCTCCATTGCGCACATTGCAGACTTTCCCAAGGCCATGCTTCCTGATCATGTGCCCGATCCAGCCGAAATCGCTGCCCAGGACCGGTTTGCCGGCAGCCGCCGCACGAATCACGATGCTTGCCGAACCTACATGGCGGGGATAAACTGCTGCGACCACGTCAACGGCGTTTATACCGGATACCATCTCATCATCCGTGACGAACCGGTCTACTGAAATTATCTGGGATCCCAACGCACTGTTACGCACACACTCGCGCACCTTCTCCGAGTGGTTGCCCATTAAGAATAGATGGTGAGAGGGTGCACGCCAAGATGCGTCAAATGCTCTCAACAAGCGATCAACGCCCTTTCTTGAGTCAATCAGGCCAAATACACCAACCGCTTTCGCCTCGCGAGGAATGGCGAATCGTCTCCGAAACTCATCTCTTCCAGTAGTGTAATCCGTTTCAACAGGGTCTGGACACAGAGCCATTCGACCGTTAGCCTGTGGTACACTCTTGAGAAATGACTCGTAGATTAACTCGTCTATGAACAGGACGCGATGAAACACCTGCGATGCTAGGATCATTTGCATTACGTATCGTCGTATTCGATTACGGCGTCGCTTCGGCAAACCGTCATAAGAGCAATCGCCGCGAAAGATGATTCCCTCAAAGCTTCTCCCTTTCGGTGGTGGATACAATCTAAGGAGAAAACCAAGTGTGTACAGGTAAATGTCAAGGTAGGGGATGAATACGAGATCATAGTTATATCGCTTTGCGATTTTCAGGAGGTTCCACGAATGCAGCAGCGACATCAGATAGATATTTCTTACCTGTGAACAGTCAATGAGGACCTTCGTAAACAGATGCTCATACTCCTTTAACAGGGTCGTGTATTCGATACTGTCAAATGATTCGCCCTTACTCGCCAGGAAGATCTCTCGGCCTTGCCCCGAAAATGCTCGGATAAGAAGTTGCACGTACTTGAAATGATGCCCCGAAGCGGAAGGCTCGTAAATCAGGATTCGCTTAGCCATCTCTTTCGTGATGCAACTATTCGGGGGGCTCACGCAAGACAATCACTTCATATAGCAAGACGTATACGCCTCGGCCAGGATCACGCCCTAGTTGACTACTTGCTAGCCTCAAGATTCAGGCTTACACGGTACTTCTTTCCCTGTCTCTCAATTACTTTCGATGCCCAGTCCTTGAAACCGTGGTGGTCTACATAGGAACTCTCATGCACCGGTGTATGACGACTCCGCGATATAGTACCACTTCCTTGCCGAAGTGCTTGCAGCGTGCCTGCCACTTCGCATAGCGTCCGATTTCGTACAGCGTGCCCCACTTTATGAAGGTGAAGATCCGATCGAAAACACGGAGTATAGCTCCGAAGAATGCAACGATGATCTGCTTGCGGCCTATGTACAAGCGGGCATTAGTCATACAGATACCACCTCGGCTTTCACCTCTTCTGTTTTGATTCGAAATGCACCAGCGCTGGGCTGTCCGAACACACGTCCTTTTTGTAGAACTAGGTACAGAGTCGTACTTGTCATCGAAAACGACGATATCCAACAGACAACCTTGATTGAGACCATGTTTGCAACAAGGATACAAAGGAGGAGAACTAGATTGGTAATCGTCTGGACGACGTGAGCACCGAGGTTATGGCGAACATGACCTGAGCCCATGAGTATATAGTATGCTGGAAGCGAGAGAACACTCATGAAGGCGCCCAGCAATATGACGCGAAAGGCTCCCGGCAATGTC
>Ga0272441_10014536_pt1 | contig 11147 bp, 9 predicted proteins | sample SSMProp6N_FD_193582 | JGI IMG/M metagenome (GOLD analysis project Ga0272441, IMG submission 193582) | Marine sediment archaeal communities from Little Sippewissett salt marsh, Falmouth, MA, United States - SSM-Prop-6N | ecosystem: Environmental > Aquatic > Marine > Wetlands > Sediment ... | reverse complement strand
CGGGCAAGTGCTGGCGGTCGCGGTGCGGGCCGCAATCAAGTGGGGCCGATGACAGACTACGCGGTGCAGATGACCGGCATCAGGAAGCGTTTCGGCGGGGTTCACGCCCTGCGGGGCGCCGACCTTGCGGTGCGCCGGGGAGAATGCCATGCGCTGATAGGCGCGAATGGGGCCGGCAAGTCGACCCTGGCGGGCATACTTGGCGGCTCACTGAGGCCCGACGGTGGCCGCATATGCCTGTTTGGTGAACAGGTGGTCCTGCGCAATCCCCACGAGGGCATGGCCGCGGGGGTGGGGGTGGTGCCCCAGGAGCCCCTGCTGGCCATGAACATGACCCTGGCCGACAACATCATGTTGGGGCGCGAGAATGGCCGGCGGATGGGACTGGATCACCAGAGCAATACGGCGGAGACGCTCCGGTTGCTGGAGCAGGTGGGCCTGGACCTGGCGCCGGACACCCCGATGGCCGAACTGGACATCGCCCAGCAGCAACTTGCCCAGGTCGCCCGCGCTCTGGGCCGAGACGCCAAGATCCTCATACTGGACGAGCCTACCTCCGCGATCACCACCCACGAGTGCGAACGTCTCTTCCAACTCATCAGTGAGCTGCGCGCCGGCGGCGTCACGCTGATCTATGTCTCACACCGCCTGCCCGAGGTGTTTCGGCTGGCCGATCGCGTCAGCGTCATGCGAGATGGGCTCACCGTGCGTGTCCTCGAGGCCGCTGAGACCACCCGGGAGGAATTGATCGCGGCGATGGCAGGGGAAGCCCAAGACGATCTGCAGGGGACAGCACAGGAGCCACGTGCCCGGGCGAATCGAGCCCAGACGCCCCTGCTGGACGTTGACGGCCTGGCGACGCGGGGCAAATTCGGTCCCCTCAGCTTCCGGCTGTGGCACGGGGAGATCCTGGGTATTGCGGGTCTCGTCGGAGCCGGCAGATCCGAGCTGGCCCACGGCATCGCGGGCGTCGTGCCGCCAACCAGCGGAACCACCATGCTCAATGGTAGGTTCGTTGTCGCCCGCAACGCCGCCCACGGCCAGCGCAACGGAATCGTCCTGCTACCTGAAGACCGCAAGGCCCAGGGGCTCATCGGGCAGCTCACGGTGCGCGAGAACATCTCCCTGAGCACGACCCCGCGTCTATCAGGCGCCCTTGCTAGAATCAGCAGCCGCCGCGAGCGAGACCTGGCCCACAGGTACCGCGAGTTGCTCTCGATCCAATGCAGCGGGATCGACCAGCCCGTGCGGGAGCTTTCCGGAGGCAACCAGCAGAAGGTGCTCCTTGCGCGTGCCCTGGCGTGCGAGCCGCAGGTTCTCGTGCTTGATGAGCCGACGCGAGGAGTGGATGTCAGAGCCAAGGCCGACATGCACCACTGGGTCCGCGACTTGGCCGGCCGAGGGATGGGCGTCATCTTGATATCCAGTGAGCTTGAAGAGGTCGTGGCGCTGTCCGACAGGATTCTCGTGATGCGCGAAGGGCGCCTGGTCCACGAGGTGTCCGGCGCGGAGGCGACCCCCCGGGGCATCCTCACACATGCGGCCGGGAGGGCCCCTGAGCAGGCCCCTCGACAACCGCCCCCAATCAACCTATAATCCCACCGTTCGCCGATTGTGCCGCGGCAGGCACGGACGAGTTGACTGAGGCCCGTGATCCCTCGCGGTTCCCAAATCGGGCGAGGAGGCGCCTTCCGGCCTTCCGGAGTTGTGCCCCCCGCAAGTTTCGTCTCCTGGTTGATTGCATGAGCCAGCACAATGACATTCGCGGTTCACGATACAGCAGGCTGCCCATGATCTGCCTGGGACTGATGGTGTGCGTCTGCTGCCCGGTGTGGGCGGCGGCGCCATTGTCACACCTGGGCATTAGTTCGAGCATTCTGCCCCCCCTGAGCCTGACACGGCCCCTGTCCAACGGAGAGTCACCACTCAAGGGCCTCAGCCCCGGTAGCGAACGGGAGCTCATGACAGCGCTGTCGGGCATGGGCTTGCGCGAGAGGATCCTTCGCGTCGCCGTGGCCACGCCCGGGGGCACACCCGTGGCCCTGATCAAGGTTCAGGCCGGTGACGCACAGAGCCGAGCGTTCTCGCTGGCCGATGTCGAGGCCGATGCCATGCTCGGCCTTAGGACCTGCTTCGAGATGCCCCAGCAAATGCGCCATGTGGACTTTTGGGCGGTCGTCCCCGAAAGGATGCCCGACGGCCGGGATCGGCACCGCCCCGTCTTCTCGGTCTCGGCCGAGAGGAAGCACTTCCTGCATGTTATGAACGGCAACTCGCGCCCGGCCAGGGATCTTCTGGCCGATCTGAGTGCTGTGCGGTATGACCCCGTGTTCACCAAGCACGCGCCCGACTGGCCCCAGGCCGAGCCCGCGATGCCACGCACCGCCTATACCTTCGCCAGATTGGCCGACCAGTGGCGCGGTCTTATCAGCGAGGGCGCCAGCGCCTTGGCCGGCGACACCGACGAGGAAGATACCGTGCATGTAATGCTCGGGGGCGTCCCTGACGGCGGCAAGGTCGCCCTCACCATCGACGACGGCCCCAGGCCTCTACTCACGCCCTTGTTTCTGGACGTACTCAAGCGCGAGAGGGTCCAGGCGACCTTTTTCGTGGTGGGCGAGAAGGCCGAGGAGTACCCGGGGCTGATCCGCGAGATCGCGCGTGATGGGCACGAGTTGGGGAACCACACGTACTCGCACCGCCGCTTCTCGACATTGCCTCCTGAGGAGATATATGGCGAGATCCGCGGGTGCTCGAAGATCATCGGGCGTCTCACCGGTCAGCGCCCCATGGCCATGCGCCCCCCGGGCGGCGACTACAACGCCGATGCCCTGCGCATCACCCAGCGCCTGGGTCTCATCACCGCTCTGTGGACGCATAACACCGGCGACTGGGCCCGCCCGGAGCCCACGGCCATCGCCTACCAGGCCACTCACGGCCTGCACTCCGGCGACATTATCCTGATGCACCAGGGCGACATGAGGAGCGTCCAGGCGCTGCCAATGATCATCGAGCGCATACGGGCCCGGGGCCTTCGGCCTGCGAGACTGTCTGACGTGGCGCACAACGGCGCCATCAAGCAACTCTCAGTGGCGGAGGCCCTTGCGCAGCGTACGCGTCTGAATTTGACAGAGTAGCCGCACGAGCGGTATACTTTCGTCACTGTATTCAGGCTTGCCGGCCTGGGCGGAACCGGGGCAGTTACGCATAAGCCGCGCATCAATGCGCGGCTTATCGCTTGTCTGGGGCAGTGGTGGACAAAGGAATTCAGGCGCGCCGGGCGTGGAACTCATACCGGTCTAGGGTGTTTGCCCCTCAGTGTACACAGACGCGGCGGCGGCGTTTATTGCGTCCATTGTGAGCAAATCCGCCCCCTCGTTCGTCTACCCAATCCAGAGACGTCCCCAGCTCACTATGCACGGGGAAGTGTGATGCCATTGCGCCGTGCGTTGGTTACAGGACTTGGCGCGGTCACTCCGCTGGGCCATGATGTGGCCGGCTTCTGGCGCGAGTTGGTGCGGGGCAATCGCGCCATGCGCCGCATCACCCGGTTCGACCCATCCGGCCTGCGTAACGAGAACGCGGGCGAGATGCGTGATTGGTCCTTCGACCCTGTCGCCTATGGGCTCGCATCCCCCCCGGACCCGGCGTGTCAGTTCCTGCTGACAGCTGCCGCGGAGGCTCTCCACGACGCGGGGCTTGGGCCTGACAGTGTTGAGCGGTCGCGCATAGGCGCCACTATGGCGACCAACTTCGGCGGGGCAGTCTCCTGGGAGCAATACCTGGCTTCGGTTCTTGAGGGCGAGCCGCGCCCTGATGCTTTCGAGGCCTTCGCCTTCGACGCCGCCGTTGACCTCGTGCGCCAGGTCTTCGATGTCCGGGGCCCGATGTCGCTTCTGTCCATCGCGTGCGCATCAGGCTCGGCGGCCATCGGGTTGGGGCTGGACCTCATTCGTCACGGTCGTGCAGATGTTGTGCTATGCGGTGGGTATGATGCCCTGGCCGAGAGTCCACTGGCGGGCCTGAGCGTTCTGCGGACCATGACCCCCGACGATATCCTGCCATTCAGCGCCAATCGCAGCGGGACGCTATTCGGCGAGGGTGCCGGCGTGATGGTGCTCGAGGAGGCCGAGCTTGCCGACGCACGGGGCGCCCGAGCCTACTGCGAGGTCCTCGGCAGTTGGCAGAACAATAATGCCTATCACCTCACTGCACCCGACCCGGGGGGCCATGGGATGATCCGGGTTCTGAGCAAAGCCATCGAGGACGCCGGGCTGAAACCCCACGATATTGACTACATTAACGCCCACGGCACAGGCACGCAGTACCATGACCCGGAAGAGACGCATGCCATCAAGACGGTCCTGGGCGACCATGCCCATGAAATCCCCGTCAGTAGCATCAAGGGCGCCATCGGCCACCTGATGGGCGCGGCGGGCCTCGTCGAGGCGGTGGCCACGACCAAAGCGATCGAGACCGGCATGGTGCCCCCAACGATGAACGACGGCGCGGCAGACCCCCAGATGGACCTGGACTTCGTGGTCAATCGCTCGCGTCCGGCACAAGTCTCGTGCGCCGCCAGTATCAGCGCCGGCATCGGAGGCGGCAACGCGTGCGTGGTCTTCGGTCGCTATGCCGGCGGAAGGGGCGGCCAGAGCTAATGCCCGCCATGCACCGTGTTCTGGTGACAGGGATGGGCCCGATCTCACCGGTGGGCATCGGGCGCGAAGACTTCTGGCAGGGCCTGGATCAGGGGCGCGACGGGCGCCTGCCCCCACAGCTCGTGCCGGCGCCGCCCCAAGCCGTCACGATGGTGGCCGAATGCCTGGACTTCGTGGTCGAGGACTACCTAAGTAGCGAGAAGACTTACCTGGACAGATGCTCGGAGATGGTGCTTGCAGCCTGCTCTCTGGCGTTCGACGACGCCGGGCTTGATTGGTCTGCGCTGGACGGAGAGCTCCTGGGCCTGGCGGTGGGTACCGCCTACGGCTGTCTGGACTCCATGGCCAATGTCACGTCTCGGGTCCAGTCCAAGGGCGTGCGTTTCGCGTCCCCCATGATCTTCACCCACAGCTTCACCAACTCGCCGGTGAGTCTGGCGGCCATTGAGTATGGCGTCCGCGGACCGGCTGCCGCTCTGTGCACCGGCGACACATCGGCCGGGGCCGCGCTGCAGTATGCCCTCGATCTGGTTCGCTGGGGTCGGGCGGAAGTGATGCTGGCCGGCGGCGCCGACGCTCTGAGCGCATCGCTGCTGCAGGCTCTCGATGCCACCGGGCCCCATCGGGACGTCACGCCGGGAGAGGGCGCGTGCCTCTTCGTATTGGAAAGCGAGAAGGCGGCCCGGCGGCGAGGCGCGAACATCCTTGCAGAGTTGCTTGATGTTGCCCTGTCCGACAGCGGCCAGGCAGCGATCGGCCTTGAGCAAGCCGGCCATACCCTCGAGCGCTACTCTACCGTCGAGACATACGGCCACACCTTCGGCGCCAGCCTGGCGCTCGAGCTTGCCGAAGCCATGCGTGAGCTGCCAACAGACCCAAGCGCCGCGGGCTATATTGTGACGGTCGACGACCCGGGTGGCCGAAGCGCCGCCGCGGCTGTGCGGAGATATCATTGAGCGATAGCGCAAGCAGGGCCTTGGACGACTATCAGCGGATGTGCCTGATCCGGCAGTTCGAGTTGGCCCTCGATGAGTTGTTCGCTCAAGGGCTGATAACAGGAACATCCCATTTCTGCACGGGCCAGGAGGCATGCGCGGTTGGGGCCATCGCCGCTCTGCGCCCCGATGACCTGGTCACTTCGAACCACCGGGGCCACGGGCACTTCCTTGCCAAGGGCGCGGACCCGGGGCGTGTGATGGCAGAGTTGCTGGGCAAGGCCACCGGGTACTCCTCTGGCAGGGGCGGCAGCCAGCACATGGCGGACTTCTCCATCGGCTTTCTGGGCAGCAACGGAATCACAGGCGGCATGACCCCCATCGCCACCGGCGCGGCCCTCAGCCAGAAGCTCCTCAACACCTCCCGGGTAGTGGTATGTTTCTTCGGTGACGGGGCCTCGGGCCAGGGCGCCTGCGCGGAAGCGCTCAATATGGCGGCCGTCTGGGACCTGCCCATCGTCTACGTGTGCGAGAACAACCAGTACGCGATGAGCACGCCGGTGCCCCAGGCCTTCGGAGAGCCCAGCGTCGCAGCGCGCTTCGCAGGCTACGGCATCCCCACTTGCCGGATTGATGGTAATGACTATTTCGCGGTCCGGCAAGCCGCCAGGCAAGGCGCCGACCGCGCCCGCTCAGATGGCGGCCCAACACTCATTGAGGCCCTGACTTACCGGATGTGCGGACACTCCAAGAGCGACAAGTGCGAGTATCGCCCGGCGGAAGAGGAGCAACACTGGGCTCAGCGCGATCCGCTCCAAGTGCTGGCAGACCGGCTGGTCCGCGATGGCCTGGCCTCAAAGGCCGATCTAGACGAGCGGCAAGAGCGGGTATCGACCCGCGTGCGTCACGCCATCGAGTTCGCCCAGAGCAGTCCTGCCCCCGATCCCGAGACGGTCCGGGACGATCTGTACGTGTCTTTCTAGCGTCACCAAGACCGGAAGGCTATTCCTCATGGCCGAGATGTTCTACTCACACGCAATCAGGCAGGCCATTGAAGAGGAAATGACGCGCGATGAGCGCATCATCCTCTTAGGGGAGGACATTGCCGGGTATGGAGGCGCCTTCAAGCTCACCGAGGGCATTGCCGACAAATTCGGCATTGGGCGCGTGCGCAATACCCCGATCTGCGAGGGAGGTTTCGTCGGGGTGGCCGTAGGCGCCGCCCTTACGGGTCTCCGGCCCATCGTCGAGATCATGTTCATGGACTTCATCACCCTGGCCATGGACCAGCTTGCCAACCACGCAGCGAAGTTTCGCTATCAGTTCGGGCCTCAGGTGTGTGTCCCAATGGTTGTCCGCACGCCCGCCGGAGCGGGGCGTGGATATGGGCCCACCCACTCGCAATCGCTGGAGAAATGGCTGGTGGCGACGCCCGGCCTGATCGTTGCCGCCCCCGCCACAGCCGCCGACGCCAAGGGCATGCTCAAGAGCGCCATTCGCTGCGATGATCCCGTCGTGTTCATCGAGAGCAAGATACTCTACGGTCGGCGAGGCGAAGTGCCCGATGGCGACTATACGGTCCCGCTGGGAGAAGCTAGGACGGTCCGTGAGGGCAAGGACATCACCATCGTGGCGTACTCGCGGATGACCGAGGAGGCGTTGAAGGCCGCCGAGGCCCTCACCAGGCATGACATCGAGGCGACGGTCATCGACCTGCGGACCCTGGCACCGATGGATACGGACACCGTTGCCGCCTCAGTGGAGGAGACCGGGCGCGTAGTGGTGGTGGAGGAGGGTAATCTCACCGGGGGGATCGCAGCGGAGGTCGTCGCTCGAGTTGCACGGGATTGCTTCGACTACCTCGCCGCACCTCCCACGCGAGTGGCCGCCCTTGACGTTCCCGTGCCCGCCAGCCGTGTGCTGGAGCAGGCCGCCACTCCCGACTGGGAGCAGATAGGCAAGGCCGCCGCGCAACTCGTGGCCGATTACTGAGGCCTGCCTTGGGAGCGCCGACCAAAACCACAAAACCACCCACGATGCAAAAGGGCGACCCCGTCAAGGGTCGCCCTTTCGTTTGCGGGCTGCACTATGATAGATATTGCTTTACATGAGTGCTTCCATTCGCTCTGCGTGTTCCGGCGCGACCGCCGGGAGCTTGCGGCGTATGCGGGAGAGTGCGTTGTCGATGGACTTGATCTTGCAGCCCAACTCGATAGCCATCTCTTTGTAGGACTTGCCGGTTCGGTACTCGGTCAGCACTTCCCACTCGAAGGGCGATAGTTCATCACGTAGGGTTTGCTGCAGCAATCGCTCACCCTCCAGACCCAAAACGATATTCTCGGGGCTGCCTTCGGGTCTGGTGGTGAGGGTCTCTGATAGGGCTCGGTCGTCGTCATCATCGCTGGGCGGCGCCTCTAGTGACACCGATGAGTTCAGGGGCGCCTGCTTCTGGCGCGTGGCGGCTTTGATCGCTGAGATCATCTGGCGCTGTATGCATACCTTGGCAAAACAGGCAAAGGAGGTGTGCCTGTCTGCCTTGAAGTCGGTGATGGCCTCCCAAAGGCCTATCATGCCTATCTGCAGCAGGTCGTCGCGCTCAGCACCCACGAGGAAGTATGACTTCACTTTGGCGCGTACGAGGTTGCGGTATTTGTACAGCAGGTATTCGCAGGCTTCGTGGTCCCCGTCTGTCTGCGCCCGTCTCACGAGATCCTCATCTGACATTGGGGCGAGGCCGAAAAACTCGTTGCGTGTTCCGGCCGCGCGGTGGAACTCGGCGACTTTTACCATGTTGCACCTCAGGCTTGGCCTGACTCTACTGAGTGTGAGGTTCACTGGGAGCCTGTTGCTCCCGCGTGACAACTTCCAGTCTGAGATAAGCCAGCAACGCGCTGATCAAGATGAGCAACACTGCCCCCACTCCGCCCAGGGCCACGGGTACCTCCTTGACTGTCTCATCGCCCAACCTGATGTTCACGCCCTGTATCGAGCGTCCCTCGAGGCAGGCTTTCACCTCCTGCGATATCTCACTGATGATCTGCGGTAAATCCCCAGAAGCCTGAGCCTGCTGCTGTCGGCTCTCCACGATGGCGAGTGCCTGCACTACGTCGCCCTCTGCTTCATCCAGAGCCTGCTTGGCCTCGGTGTAGCCAACTGCCATCCGCTCGCGGATTAGGTCGACCTGCTCCAGAGTGCAGGCCATGTGGATCGCCAACCCAAACAGAAACACGAGAGCCAAATTAATGGCTCTCGTGTTTGATTAGCATCTATATCGCCAGGCAAATGCCGGCATCGACACGCGCACGCTCTCAGCCCGGCGGCGGGCGATGTGCGTGCGCGCCAAATGCCACCTTGGCTTGCCATATTGTGAGACCGCAACAGGACCCACGCACGTACACTCGCCCAATGCGCTGAATAGCGACATATAGACATCGCACCTCGGTCAGCTGGGCTGCCTTATGGGCTCGTTGGGGGGTGCTGCGAGACGTGAAACCCGTCATGGGCCACGCATACTGTTGGCATTTCCGCTAATGAGGAACTGCCTTCCCAACCGGCAGGGCGGATTATACCTGACACACGCCCCTACGTCAAGGTGAGGTCCTACACTGAGGATTCGACCCCCGGGGACTGCCCCCGGCAACGGCCTCACCGTGCGTGGCCTCTCTCGGCGGAACAATCTTGAGGCCCTGAAGCGGACAGGCTGCATGGGAGGGACAAGGGTTCTCAGAACACGGGAATCTTGCCGCCCGGCACGAGTACGTCGATCCCAACCATGTCCATCAGCATGCACGCTTCCTTCACGTAATCGCCATACGCGACGATGTAATGGTCGCCCGTGACGCAGCGGCAGACGAAGTCCTCTACGTCTTCCAGGGCGACCTCGAAGCACTGCTCGGTGGGCAGCGTCTTCCCGGTAGCGATGGAGAGATTCCGCAGGTTCCGGTCATAGCGCGCGATCGTGATGCTGTCCCCACCCTCAACTCGACAGTAAGATGCTACGCCGCCGCGGCCGCCGTAGTCGGTCAGCCGATAGCCTTCCAGCCGGTCCTTCGTACCATCCATGTTAACGGTAGCGGCTGCATGTCCACCAATGCCAATCGAGCCCGCGTCGCGGTTCACCTTGCCCAGGTTGCCCAGGAACGCGGGGAGACCGGATAGGTAATTCAGCGTGCACATGCTGAGCATGGCGCACAGGTCTGCCTCGCAGGTGGCGGGCAAACCCTCGAAGCGTAGCTGCGTGAGGCCCATGCACGGTGAGTAGAAGCTCCCGAACTCAGCACAGGTGATCAAGTCCCACATGCGGCAGTCGATCGCGAAGGCGTTGGCGCCAACCTCTTCGACCATGGCTCGCATCGCGAGATAGACCTTGGCGGCCTGCACGATATCTCTCCGCGCCGGATCGGCCACAGCCGCTGCGCCGTCGAGCCACGCCTGGGCCACCTCCTTTGCCTGGCCCTCGTCCGCGGCACTGAACCGCTCCCGCAGCTCCTGAACGCTCCGCTGCACTATGCGGACGCCGAGCTTCTCCTCCACGCAGCGTGGTGATGTGGGGTTGGATACCTGGGAATGGGACGGGTAACCATCGCCGATCAGCAGGGCCGTTGTGGTCGCCAGTTGCTTCTTCGCCCGGACGGCCGTCAGCAGTAGCTGCAGATGGTTGAGGTTTAGTGCCATGTAGACTTGTGTCTGGCCGTCGGCCTTGAGCGCCCCGTAGATGTCGCAGAACACCGCTGTCGGCTGGTCCTCCAGTCCGTGGAAGATCACGGGCGCCGATACCGCCGACAGCATCATCGCCGCACGCCGCACCACCAGTAGCTCGGAGGCCATCACGACGACCGCGTCCGCTTGCCCGGCCGACTCCACCAGCTTGCCCACAACGTCATCCTCCCCGATCTCGCACACGTCGAGCAACTCGACGCCCTCGAGCTGCTCTTGGTAGACCGACATCCGCTGCCGGCCCTGCTCGGTCGGTGTGGGTCGTGGCTCCATCCCCAGTTTCGCCCGGCTCTGCCAATCGACTCCCTCGAACACGACAGGCAGCACTGTGGCTCTCATAGCGAACCCTCCGTTCGCACCTGCTGGGTTGGCGGGATACGGCGTCTCCGGGACACGACGGCGCCTCCAGAGGCCATTTCAAAACCTGGCTGCCGGGTGTCACGCCGTGTGTGACGGGTCCCGGCAGGGCTTTTGAAACCACTTCTAGCGGTACGCAGCCCCTGAAACCCGTGTTCGGCGTCGTCGAGCCTTCCGTTGCCCCTGGCGGCGACTCAGTAGAAGGCGACGGTGCGCCCTAGTCCAGACGCACCTGTAGCGTGTTGTCGCCGCCAGGCGTGATCTCGGCGACAACGGTCTTGCTTGCTGCCCCTATTCGAACGCCCACTTCGTGCCGCCCGTAGAAGGCTCGGACGGTCGCTCGGCCGTCATCGGCCGTGCGGATGGTGGCATCAGTCCACCACCGGTTGAATACCAAGTCCTCGTAGGCTTTTTGGGCGGGGCGCTTCGTCCAGTCTCGCCGAAACATGGCCGCCGAGTCCTTTGCCCGCCAGTGCGA
>Ga0272441_10014534_pt1 | contig 11148 bp, 6 predicted proteins | sample SSMProp6N_FD_193582 | JGI IMG/M metagenome (GOLD analysis project Ga0272441, IMG submission 193582) | Marine sediment archaeal communities from Little Sippewissett salt marsh, Falmouth, MA, United States - SSM-Prop-6N | ecosystem: Environmental > Aquatic > Marine > Wetlands > Sediment ... | reverse complement strand
TATATGCCGCCAGCGTGTATGCCTGCTCCTGCTCCAGCCCCTGAAGGTCAGCTTCAAACCTGATTTCCCATTTGCGCACCGATGTATCCACCTTGACGTCGGCTATATATGCGTCAGGCGGTGTACCAACAAGGAAGACATCACCACAAAGTCCACGTCGAGCCACCCGCCCTCTGGAAGTTCTGCCCCCTCCAGCATCAGCATATGATACAATCTCCGCGTTGAGCGGCATCGCCACTACATACAATGACAAAACATGCTTTTCACCTGGACGACAAGCTGACGATATATCCACCTCGCCGCCGGGAAAGTATACTTCACCCGCGTTCTCTCCGTCCACGTACACAGCCGCGTAGGAGTTCAGGTACTCCATGTATACGGTAATACGGCGACCAGACCAGGACTGCGGCACAGTAAAATCACGCTGGTACCAGGCCATGTCGGTTCTGCGCAAGGCCTCATTCTCCCAACCGGGATGGGGATAGTCTGTCTGTGTCTCCCTCCACAAATAGCCACCGGATGTTCCGGGCCATGCACTTGGCACTTTAAGATAGCCCCATTTGTCCATAGGAACTTCGTCAGTCTTCCTATCAACCGGCTGCCACTGCCACAGACCGTTTATGCAGACGCGTTCGCGCGTCGGCGTCGTCTCCCGATATGCCTTATCCAGATCCCAGACTGCCCTAACACCTTTGGGCAAGTCCACGGCAGATTGAGCTTGACAGACTCTTGGAACTATTACCACTACGACACATGCCATGACCGCCAGTAAGATGTGAAAATGTAGTATCATGATGTCCTCACTTGAATGCAGAGCTACCAAAAGCTCAACAATTGAAGTCAAACTTTATCAAATCGTCACACTGCGCGTATTCAGAATTTACTTCTCCACATTCATGGCATCATAGACGCGCATATAATCCACCACGAAGTAATCAGGAAGCTTGGCCTTCCGTATGTCGCCAGCCCAATCACCAATTTCCACGGATAGCTTAATGTAAACCGGAGCCTGACATACACCACCGGCATCCGTTCGCCAGACCTCCTCTCCATCCACATAGAACACATACTGCTCTGACGACCACCATAGCGCGAAGGTATGAAATTCACCATCCAACAACTTGGTTGACTTTGATTTGTGCGAAGCGCTCTTATGATGTTCTCCGTAGCCGTCCCAGTGCAAGGCATGTCCCACGCTCCCGTCCCGCCACGGCCATTCCATAATGTCTATCTCAGTACCGTCGCGACCTTCATTACCCACTTTGCCAACAGAATCATTCATCATCCAGAACGCCGACCAGTGTCCCTGTTCTTTTGGGAGCTTGCACCGTGTGATGAAGAAACCGAATTTCTTCTCGAACTTCTTTCTTGTGCGCAGACAGGGCGAAGCATAGCGATCTCCCACCTGAGAAGTCTCCATCACAAGCTGCCCTTTGCCGTCCAGATAGGCGTTGGCAGGACGCCAGAGATGTCCTCTTCTCTCATATTCAGGGCTATCCCACTTTGACGTGTCGATTTCAGTGCCGTCAAACTCATCATGCCATACCAGTTGCCATTTCTGGCCCTCTGATAGCTCCGGCAAGGCATCTTTCTCCTGCTCTGCGTCTGTAGCCAATGCAGAAGCCGCAATCAGCATGAAACTCATCATCACTATCGCTATACTTAATATCTCCATTATAGTATGACCTCCTGACAGCAATATTGCTTTATCATTAACTTGAAAACGCCCCGTATTTTCCCTTTCATGGGCGTACACATCAGCGAACATGGGCCATTATAGCACGCGTATACTCTTATGTCAAAAGGGGATTGCGAAAGAAATGCGGTTCAGAATTGTGATAAAACATTGTAGGGATGAGGCATGCCTCGCCCAAAAAATAAATACAGATTAGATCTGCGCCAGTTTTACTCGGCTATCAACTCGATCCCGACGATTCAGACCGTCTTGGCTGGAGCAACTTGGCTATCAGCCCTGTCCATCCTGTCTGATGTGATGCGCCGATACCGCTACCTTTGTCCCCATGGAAGTATTCGTAGAAGAGTATATGGTCCTGGAAACAGGGACAGGTCAGGAGCTTGTCCGTTCGATTATACACGGCTCTCTCACCGTTCTCATCTTTGAGGAAGATTCGGGTCAAACGACGCGTCAATTCTTCAGCCACGTCGTTGATGGTAACAAGATTTCCTGAACCTGTGGGACACTCTATCTTGAAATCGTCACCGTAGTAGTGATGAAACTTTTGCAGCGACTCGATGATCAGGTAGTTAACCGGAAACCAGATGGGGCCGCGCCAGTTAGAGTTACCGCCAAACAGCCCGGAGTCAGATTCGGCAGGCTGATATTTCACTGTGAATTCATTGCTTCCCAAAGAAAAAACGTAAGGATGTTCCTGATGATACTTAGATAATGCGCGCACGCCATAATCGGACAGGAACTCAGTCTCGTCCAGCATTCTCTTGAGTAGCATCTTCATGCGATGTCCCCGCAGCAGCGAGAGCAGGCGGCGTTCGCCATAGCCCGGCTCACACCAGCGTGACACCAGACTCGCCAGATCCTGATGGTAACTAAGGAACCAATCCAAACGCTTGCTGAATTCAGGCAATCTTGAAAGGAGGTCAGGTTCCAGAGTTTCTACGGCAAAGAGTGGTATCAAACCCACCAAAGATCGCACCTTGAGTGGGACAACATGACCATCACAATTCAGAACGTCGTAGTAGAACTCATCCTCTTCGTCCCACAGACCGATGCCCTGATCTCCTATGTTATACATGGCTTTTGCTATGTATAAGAAATGCTCAAGGAACTTGGTCGCCACGTCCTCGTAGACATGGTTGTGCTGTGCCAGTTCCAGAGCGATGCGCATAAGGTTAAGACAATACATGGCCATCCAGCTAGTCCCATCGGACTGAGTCATATAGCCACCGGCAGGGAGCGGCGCGCTGCGGTCGAACACCCCGATATTGTCCAGACCCAGGAATCCGCCCTGAAAGATATTTCTGCCTTCCACATCTTTGCGGTTGACCCACCAGGTAAAATTGAGCATCAATTTGTGGAATACCCGTTCCAGGAAAGCCAGGTCACCCTCATCTTCGCGATGATGTCTGCGGTCGATCTGGAACACACGCCACGCCGCCCAGGCGTGAACAGGCGGATTGACATCACCAAAGTTCCATTCATAGGCTGGAAATTGTCCATTGGGATGCATATACCACTCCCGCGTCAAGAGGAGCATTTGATCTTTGGCAAATTCAGGATCGATCAGGGCAAGGGGGATGCAGTGGAACGCCAGATCCCAGGCAGCGTACCAGGGGTATTCCCACTTGTCCGGCATAGATATAATGTCCGCGTTATTCAGGTGTCGCCATTCGTAGTTGCGGCCGTGTCGTCTCTCCGATGGCGGTGGAGGTTGCCCGGCGTCGCCATCCAGCCATTCGGAAATATCATAATAGTAAAGCTGCTTTGTCCACAACATCCCTGCCAGCGCCTGACGCTGGACATTTCTTGCATCTGAGTCTTCTATCTTAGACTGTAGCTCATTATAAAACGCATCAGCCTCATCCAGGCGTTTCCGGAATATTTCATCGGAATGAGAAAACGGCTTTTCCAATGACCTGTCGCTCAGGCGCAGTCGAATCTGCTCTTCTCCTCCCGCTGGTATAACCATTCGGTAATCTGCGGCTGCCTTAGTGCCTTTATGATCAGGATCGATAGCTTCCTTGTTCCCCCCGATCAGGTAGTCGTTAATGCCATCCTTGAAGCATCCCGGCGCATCAGTTATCCCGTAAAGCCGACGGACGTTTGTCTCGTTCTCGCAGAACAGCAAAGGAGGTTCACCATCACAATAAAGCCACCTCGTTCCCAGAGAGACATGCTCCATTTCAATAACGCCATCTCCTGAAAACCACATTCCGGGTTTCTCGACGGGTATAACTGCCGGGTTCCTGGGTTTACATCCCCATGACCACGTGTTGCGGAACCAGGTGTGCGGAAGGATATGCAGCAAAGCTTCCTCAGATCCGCGATTGATGGCAGTTATTTGTATCAGGACGTCCTCCGGAGTGCATTTCGCATATTCCACGAACACATCAAAGTAACTATCCTCATCAAAAATGCCTGTATCCATAAGCTCGAATTCAGGATACTGTCTGCTGCGCTGCCTGTTTTCTTCCACAAGCCGGGAATATGGGAATTCGGACTGGGGATATTTGTAGAGCATCTTCATGTAGGAATGGGTTGGGGTATTATCCAGATAATAGTAATATTCCTTTACATCTTCCCCGTGGTTGCCTTCACTGCCTGTCAGTCCAAACAGTCTTTCCTTTAGAATGGGATCACGCCCGTTCCAGAGAGCAATAGAAAAACACAAGAACTGCAGATCGTCGCTGATCCCGGCTATACCTTCCTCTCCCCACCGATATGCCTTGCTGCGGGCCATGTCATGAGTCACATAATCCCATGCAGAGCCATCCGGGCTGTAGTCCTCACGCACTGTTCCCCATTGACGCTCAGTCAGGTATGGCCCCCATTTCCTCCAGAGGATTTCCCCTTCCATAGCTTCCCACAGTCTTTGCTTTTCCGGGTTCATGAAATCATTCCATTCTGCATAGATTTGATAATGAGCATACGAGTTTTGGATTACTATAGCTCCTTCAGGAGTGAGATGTCTATAGCCAAATCGTGACCAGCAGATGGAGCTAACCGAAACATAAGACACTAATTTGGTCATGCAACAATTCTATGTTATCTTCTCTTGTTTCAGGATTTCCACTCTAGCATCTGGAATACCCGCAATTCCTACACTTAGTACAGCTTTCTTCAAATATCAGCATGTTACCGCATTCGGGACACATATTTCCTGATATTCTAGGTTCTCTGACAGTGTTTCCGTATGATATGGAGGGATTTTCCTCCATGTATATCTCCAGCACTCTGGCTATTGCGTCGGGAAGCGACCGTACGCGCTTCTTTCCAAATCCTATAGATCCGCTGCCGCCTATTCCTCTGAGCTGATCCATCACCATCTCCGGTGATATGCCGGATTTGAATATCATGGAGAGCAGTCTGCCATATCCCTCCGCGTCAGCAGTCACATCCGCGCCGGCTTTGCCGATATTCAGGAACACCTCGTAGAGCCTTCCATCAGTCCTGTTTATGGTCACGAAGAGCGTTCCCACCGGCGTTTCTATGCGTTCGGTCGTGCCTGCCACCTTCCGGGGTCTTGGGGCTTTCAATACCTCTTCCACACTCACCAAATCCTCGATTTTCGTGTCCTTCGCGCTCAAAACCTGATATTCTTTACATCCGTCTCTGTATACAGTGACGCCTTTCAGGTTGCCGTAATTATAGGATAGATAGAAGCTTCCCTTTATATCATCCACCGTAGCGTCGTTGGGGAAATTGATGGTCTTCGAGACCGCGTTTGTGACGTGCTTCTGAAACGATGACTGCATTTTGAGGTGCCATTCATAGCCTATATCATGGGACGTAACAAAAGCCGCCTTGATGTCATCTGGGATTTCATCTATATGCTGAAGGGAGCCGGTTTCAGCTATCTTCATGGCAAGCTCTTCACTGTAAAAGCCCCTTTTCACAGCGATGCGCTTGAACGTCTGATTCTCCATAAGCAGTTCAACGGTAGGCTTACCATCGGCGTCATATATGGAACCTCGGAGATAGACGATCATGAAAAACGGCTCGATCCCCCCGCTACAGTCGGCCAGTATGCTCAACGTGCCGGTAGGCGCGATGGTAGTCCAGGATGCGTTTCTTACCATGTCCTCTTCGTTGCCGGTATCGTAGATACTCCCCTCGAAATTGGGGAATACACCTCTTGTCTTGGCCAGTTCGACGGAGGCGGCTTTGGCATTGGTGTTGATGAATTCCATCACCTCTTCCGCCAGTTCCAGAGCCCGGTCAGAGTTGTATGGAATACCCATCATCGCCAGCAAGTCAGCCCATCCCATAATGCCCAGGCCGATTTTCCTGTTGCCCTTCGTCATGTGCTCGATCTTCTCCAGCGGGTATTTGTTCATGTCGATGACGTTATCCAGAAGGTGCACGGCGTTTTTGACAACATATGCGAGTTTCTCATAATCCATATTGATAGACTTAGTACCCGGAATCTCCTCCTGGTCTGAGTCTTGAGTCTTCCTGACCATCCTGGCCAGGTTTATGGAGGCCAGATTGCACGATTCATAGGGCAGCAAGGGCTGTTCTCCACAGGGGTTGGTGCTTTCTATTGCGCCGATATGTGGCGTGGGATTTTCCCTGTTTATTCTATCAAGGAAGATCAGACCCGGATCGCCGGTATTCCACGCATTTTCCGCGATCCTGTCAAGAACATCCCGCGCATTTGGACGGCTCAATGCCTCTTCTGTACTGGGGTCTATGAGGTCATACTCCACGCCTTCTTCAGCCATCTGCATGAACTCTTCAGTAACGCCGACGGATATGTTGAAATTGGAAAGCGTTTTGCCATCAATCTTCGAATCGATAAAGTGCATAATGTCCGGATGATTATATGCTAAAATTCCCATATTAGCGCCCTGTCTGACGCCTCCCTGAGCGATGACTTTCCCTACGGCCATATCATATATCTGCATAAAAGATATAGGCCCGGAAGCTTCTCCGCCGGTGGATTTTACCATGCTGCCCTTTGGTCTGATATGGGAGAAGTTGAATCCGGTACCGCCTCCGAAAGCCTGTATATCCACAGCGTCCATAAGCGTCCCGAATATAGATTTTCGGCTGTCTTCCACAGGAAGCACAAAACATGCTGAAAGCTGTTGCGTCTCTCTCCCTGCTCCCCTCAGAGCCGGAGAGTTGGGCAGGAGTTCCAGATTCGACATGATAGTATAGATAGTTTTCGCGAAACCGCAAGCTTCCTCATAGCTGGCCCCATACAATGTATCCGCATAAGCAATATTGGCGGTAACTCTGGCCAGCATATCCTCTGGAGCTTCCATAACCTCGCCGTTTTCATCTTTCATCAGGTAGCGTTTCTCCAGAATCTTCAGGGCATTTTCACAAAAGAGCGGCTTTATCCCCAACTGCTTCAGTTCAGCCTCTATCCTTGATGTCACTTCCATATCATAACTGGTTTCCATTGCTCTTATCTCCTTTCTTCACCTCACCAATCAGGCCTTTCAACTCCTTCTGGAAATCAGTGATGTCTGCAAACTCCCTGTATACCGATGCGAATCTTATATAGGCCACTTTATCCAGCTTCCTGAGTTCTCTCATCATTTTTTCGCCGACGACTTCGCTTTTCACCTCAACGCTTTTAAGCTGTCTGAGTTCATTTTCTATCTTATCGGCTATCTTATTGATGGTTTCCTGACTGACGGGACGCTTTTCACATGCTTTGAGCAGGCCTGCTTTGAGCTTCTGTCTGTCATAAGGCTCGCGCCTGCCATCTTTCTTTATTATGTATAAATCCAGGGCCTCCACGCGCTCATAAGTGGTGAATCGCTTGCCGCATTCCAGGCATTCGCGCCTCCTTCGGGTAACTGTACCCTTGCCGGTCTCCCGCTTGTCCACGACCCTTGTTCTTTCGTTGCTGCAAAAAGGGCATATCATGTCGCTACCTCGATATGTTGTGTTTAAGTAAAATATAGCCTACAACATATAGTACCATAGCCGTCTGCAGAAGTCAAGAAAAAAAATGCTAAGATGAAGCCCGTGGCACGGATAAATTCGGATAGAGTCTGCGGAAATCCGTGAAAATCCGTGTTTATCCGTGGCTATATCTTTCCTTGTTTAGTATTGATCCCGGGCCGATTTCGTTTTACAATGAGATGAGTTTTGGGCCGTTTACTGATCAATAGGCCTGACTGCCCTGAAAAAATCTGGAGCACCATAGATCTAAAAACAGGAGAGATGAGAATGAAAATATGGAAGATCGCACTGCTGGTTGAGGATATGGAAGCGGCGGAGAAACTGTATGCCGGTGTGTTGGGTATGGAGATTATTGAACGATTCCCACTGGGTGAGGCAGGGGAATTGCTTTTCATTGATGCTGGCGGAGTTCAACTCGAACTGATACCCAAGGCGGCGTTCGAGGGAGAGGAAAGGCTGGGGTTGCCCGGAGTGCATCATCTGTCTTTCAAAGCGGATGACGTGGAAACGGCAGCCGAGGAACTCAAGGCCAAAGGAGCGGAATTCATCAAAGAACCGTTTGAGTCGCTGCCGGGAATGACACTGGCGTTTTTCGACGGTCTTAACGGTGTCAATCTCCAACTCTTCAACTGGAAGAGGGGTAGGGTAGAATAATGTCACGAAAGGTAAGCGGAGAAACTGGAGATATGCTCTCATCTGAAATGAGTCGCAGAGAGTTTATCAGGATTTCGGCAGCAGGGATGCTTGGTACACATACGCTTGTGGGGAATCAACGCGGGCAGGATTCAGATCTGGCCCAGCAGAAGGTAATCAAAAGGGTAAAGAAAGGCAGCATGTACTACCGGCGATTGGGTAGAACCGGCCTGATGATCTCGGAGATCAGTCTGGGCGGCAGCCCTATCCCGCCTGAGCCTGTCTTCAGAAAAGCTATGGAAATGGGCGTTAATTACGTTGATACATCATCCTCCTATTCCAACGGCAACAGCGAACGTATAATCGGTAGGATGATCAAAGGTCAAAGAGATAAGTTCCATGTTGCCACCGAGTTCCATGCTGCCGAAGGAGGAAGCATTAAGAGCACGCCGGAACTGATCCAGGAAGCGGAGGGAAGTCTGAAAAGACTGGACACTGAATACGTTGATATATTCCTGGTCCACGGCGCGTCCAGTTCTGAATTGCTGATGAGCGAGGAAGTGCTGGCCGCGCTCGATCAACTGAAGAAAGATGGCAAAGCCAGGTTCACCGGCGTATCCTGCCATAGGGATTCCGTAAATGTACTGACTCCGGCCATCGAAAGCGGCAAATACGACATGATTAGTCTGGCATACAACCCATATTTCGGCTCTTACGTGGAAGAGTGCGAGGTCTACGATAACTACCTTGCTAAATCTGGTATAGAGAAAATCCTCGCGCTTGCCAAACAGAACGACGTTGGTGTGATCGCCATGAAGAGTGTGGCTGGCGGGGACAGGCAGAATCTGGAGGCCTTCAGGACTGAGGGGGTTAGCATACCGCAGGCAAAGCTGAAATGGGTGCTGCAAAACGACGCTGTAACTGCCGCCATTACGGAGATGGTTAGTTTTGATATCCTGGACGAGAATCTGGCCGTCAGCGGTATGGAGATGTCCTCAACGGAGAGAAAAGTCTTGTCGGAGTATGTCAAAGCTACATCGGTGGATTATTGCAGAATGTGTGGAACATGCCTCTGGCACTGCCCTTCAAAAATAGCGATACCCGATATTATGAGGTGCGTAGCGTATAATGATGAATATGGGAAAACCAGCCTCGCCCGTTCAGAATATAGAAAACTACCCAAAGCGAGTACGTTTTCCGGATGCAACCAGTGTGGAATATGTGAAATCGTTTGCCCTTACGGCCTCCAGATCGTCCAGAAACTGCGCCATGCACATCAGATGCTGGCATAGGTTATCTGACATCGCACCGTATAAAAGACACGAACGCCGCCATGAAACGGTGGGATGGGTCTTGCGCCTTAACGCCTCTTTGAACTGGCGAAAGGTAAATTCCGGAAGTCCTGATCCGCCGGCAAAATCAGCTTACAGCCCATCCGCTTCTGTTATCACTTTATGTACTGCCTGGGTCAGTTCCCTGGCCTTATAGGGCTTGGCTATAAGGCCCTTGAATCCGTATTCCCTGAAGCTGGCCATTATAGGATCATTGGAGTAGCCGCTGGAGACTATTGCCCGAACTTCCGGATCAATATCCATAAGCTTCTGCATGACCTCCGTGCCACCCAAACCGCCAGGCACAGTCAAGTCCACTATAACGGCGTCAAAGGTATTACCTGACTCTCTGGCCGCTTCATATAAAGCGACTGCTTCCATGCCGTCTATGGCAGTGACTACCTCATAGCCAATACGGCTTAGAATATCGACAGCAAGCTCCCTGACTATTTCCTCATCATCCATCACCAGTATTCTGCCTGTGCCTGCAATGAGACTATTTTCTGCCTTTTCCTCTGCTGTCGGGCCTTGCCTGAAGGAGGCGGGAAGGTAGATGTGAAAAGTCGTTCCAACCCCGGCTTCGGATTCTGCTGTGATGTATCCATCGTGGTTTCTGACTATGGAATAGGAAGTCGCGAGGCCCAGGCCGCTGCCTCTTTGCTTGGTAGTAAAATAGGGATCAAATATCCGCTGAAGGTGTTCCTGCGGCATGCCGATTCCCTGGTCTTCGATGGATACCTTCACGTATTTCCCATCTTCCAGCGGTAGGGCGTTTTCTGGTACCAAAGCCACATTTTCAGCATATACATTGATTAGGCCGCCATCTGGCATAGCCTGATCTGCATTGATAACTATGTTGTTGATAACCTGATTCATCTGTCCTTCGTCGATCTCCACCATCCATAGGTCGTCTGGTATGGAAAACTCGCATCCCACATTGGATCCGCTCAATACAAAGTTAGCCGAGTCTCTCAGCAAATCCCCGATGGAAACTGTGTTCTTAATTGGCATCCCACCTTTGGAGAAGGTAAGCAACTGCAGAGCCAGATCTCTTGCACGAAGAGACGCTTTCTCTGCTTCTCCCAGCCTTCTATCCTTGTCCTCCGGGTCTTCATAAACTCGTGCAAGGGATATGTTGCCCAGAATCCCGGTGAGAATGTTGTTAAAATCATGGGCGATGCCGCCGGCAAGGATGCCAACCGACTCAAGTTTCTGCATTTTTAGCAGTTCCTTCTCCATCCTCTTGCGCTCAGTGATGTCCTGAAAAACAACCTGCACGGCTGGCTGGCCCTGATCGGTGATGAGAATTCCCACCACTTCCACATCAATGATTGTCCCATCAAGCCGAAGGAATTTCTCCTCAATTCGAGCAACTGGCCTTCTCTGTCTTTGAACCTCTTGCAGCCGTTCCCTAGCAATTTCTCGGTAATCTGGATGAATGAAGTCGATGATCTGCCTTCCGACAAGTTGCTCAGGACTGGTCGCTCCGAACGTTTTGGCTCCGGTGGCGTTTATGAAAACCACTTGCCCATCACGGTGGATTACAACTCCATCAAACGAAAGCTC
>Ga0272441_10014533_pt1 | contig 11148 bp, 15 predicted proteins | sample SSMProp6N_FD_193582 | JGI IMG/M metagenome (GOLD analysis project Ga0272441, IMG submission 193582) | Marine sediment archaeal communities from Little Sippewissett salt marsh, Falmouth, MA, United States - SSM-Prop-6N | ecosystem: Environmental > Aquatic > Marine > Wetlands > Sediment ... | reverse complement strand
GAAGGAACTAAAAGAGGCGATTCCGCTTTTGGTCAATCATTTTCTTAACAATTTTGCAAAGAAATTCGGCGGTTCTCCGGCAACGATGACGCAGGAGGCCCTCGATCTTCTGTTGCAGTTCGATTGGCCGGGGAATGTGCGTGAACTTGAAAACGAGATTGAACGAGCGCTGACTTTCGCCGGCCGAAAAAAAACGATCGAGAAAGAGGATCTTTCGGAAAAAATTCGAACCGCAACGTCCGAGCCCACACCAGCACAACCCTCGTCGGAGAAACTGCGGGAAGTCTCGCGCACCATCGAAAAGCAGATGATTTATGATGCCCTGCGCAAAACGAAGGGAAACCGATCTCAGGCCGCCCGCCTGCTGGGGTTGTCGCGGCAGGGCTTAATAAACAAAATTGAACGCTATAACATTGTCACCTAAAAGGTGCTGTTGCACCACTTCATTACCGGATATACTATTCACAGATTATTCTATGCCCCCGTTTATGCGTTACGGTAGTGTGGGATCAATCAGTTTCCGTAATGCACCCCTACAGGCATTTGCCGAAGATTCCTCGTCACAGGATTACTTTCAGTCTCGATTCTGTTAGAGAATTTCACGTTCGCTACGTTCTCTGCTTTATCATTGTAATGTATGATGCGGTGATACGGCCCATTCCTCGTGATGTGGGCAGCTCGAATCAAAGCTTGCTCCATTGCTATCAACAAAAAAAGATGTGCAACGTCGTCGATAATCAATCACAAAATAATCCTTGACGGGAAATACGAAATGAAGTTATTATTAACTTGTCTGACAAGTAGACATCTGATAAGCAGACATCTGGAAGTGACTTAAAAAAGGGGGTCGCGAGATGAAACCGATCAGAAAAGTAAGGCTGTCCGACAGTGTCATCGATGCAATCAAGGAGATGATTGCCGAAAACGATTTTGAGCCCGGTGACAAATTCTACTCTGAAAATGAACTGACCAAGCGCCTGCAAGTCAGCCGGTCATCCGTCCGTGAGGCCATCAGAATCCTCGAGGCCACGGGTCAGGTCACAGTCAAGCAGGGAAAGGGAATCTTCATTTCAGATTTTAATTCCCAGCAATTCGAACCCTTCGTCAACTGGTTGATAAACAACGAAGATAAAATCCTGGATCATTTTCAGGTGCGTCTCATCATAGAACCCAAGGCGGCAGCTTTTGCTGCAGAAAAGGCTTCAGCCGAAGATATCCGGAAAATGGATGAGGCATGTACCAAATTCGTCTTTTACGCCGAGAGTAAAAACATCACGGAAATCATCAAGTGTGATCGTGAATTTCATCGATGGCTTGCAGGCGCCACAAAAAATTCAACCCTGCACGTGCTGATGAAATCCGTCACCACATCGTTGCCCGACGGCTGGATATCCAGCCTCCATACCCCCGGGCGAATCGAAAAGACTGTAGATGAGCATGGTGCCATTCTTACGGCCATTAAAAACAGAGATAAGGATGGGGCAGAAAAGGCCATGGCCCGTCATCTCGAGAATGCGCTTTCCGACATCCGCTCGCATATGAAAGGCCTGCTATAACAGTTTGTCACATGGAGGAGTCATGTCGTTAAAAGTTACCACACTCATCGAGAATAGTCAGGGGGAGCATAAAGCCCTGATGTATGAACATGGACTGTCATTCTTTATAGAAAAAGATGACTGCCGGATACTCTTTGATACCGGCCAGTCAGGAGCGTTTCTCCGTAACGCCGTTCAGCTGAATATCGATCTTGGCCGTATTGATTGCGTAGTTTTGAGTCACGGTCATTACGATCACTCCGGCGGCCTCCGGGCGCTGACGGAAAAGACAACACACTTTACCTTGTTCACGGGCCAGGGGTTTTTTGATGAGAAATACGGTATGTGCGACCAGACCTGTGAATTTCTCGGCAACAATTTTGACGAGCATTTTTTATCCTTAAAGGAAATCGCTCACCAATACGTTCATGAGCCGCTCAAAGAGATTTACCCCGGAGTCTATATTCTTTCCGATTTCCCCAGGATCCATGAGGATGAAACGATAAATTCCAGGTTCAAGATTCTCAGGAACGGAACATTCCGCCCGGACCTGTTTGAAGATGAAATAGCGATTGTCATTGACACACCCAGGGGGTTGGCCGTTCTTCTGGGGTGCTCCCATCCGGGTATGAAAAATATGCTGGACACCGCTGTAGGACTTCTTCACAAGCCGATCTATGCCGTGCTCGGCGGTACACACCTGGTAGAGGCCCCGGAAAACAGTCTTAATATGTCCCTTGAATATCTGAAGAATGAATCGATTCAAATCATCGGCGTTTCACACTGTACGGGACAGGTGGCGCTTGCTCGCCTGGCAGAGGACAATCATCGTTACCAGCAAAACCGAACGGGAAGTTCCTTGTTTATTGATTAACTGTTTTGTAACACTGCCGGGTCGCCCTGGCTGGAGAACAGAGCGGCCCGGCACATTAACCAACAACAGGAGGATAAACGCATGTATGTCCGCAAGAAACACTTTTACATTGTGATTGCAATGGCGATGGCCGCCGTGCTGCTGGTGATGCTGCCGGGACAAAGCATTGCCGCAGAAAAGGCCAAGAAGATTGTCTGGAAATCTTCGGGGCACGGTCCCGCTTCCGACCCGTCTCAGATTTTTCATGACAAACTGTGCCATGCCATTACCAAGGCCACCAACGGTCGGCTGACCGTAAAACCCTTTGTCGGTGGCTCCATCGTTCCGGTCTATAAGGAACTCGACGCTGTTGACCAGGGCGTACTCCAACTGGCCTACACCTGCCCCATGTACAACCTTGATAAATGGCCGGCGGCCGGACTTATCAGTTCCAGACCGGGTGGGCTTCCGGGAGAAGCACTGAGGACCTGGTTCAACTACGGCGGAGGCGCTGATCTCATGAACAAGATGATGAAAGGCTACAATGTCCTGACCTTCCCGGGTGCCCTGTCACCCCTGCCGGAAGAGGTGTTCTTTCATTCCAAGGTCAAGCTTGAATCCCTTGCCGACATCAAGGGGCTGAAGGCACGCTGCATGGGCGACGGCGGCGAGATTCTCAAGAGGATGGGTGCGGCAACGGTCATCATTCCCGGCGGCGAGCTCTATGAAGCCATGCAGAGGGGCACCATCGACGCGTTTGAGTATTCAACCCTGGCATCCAACTGGAAAATGCATTTCAACGAAGTGGCACACTATGTGTACCTCTCCCCTACTCGCGCACCCAGTGATCCACAGGTTTTCTTCGTCAACAAAAAGGCCTGGGAAGCCTTACCGGCGGATCTCCAAGTCATCGTCAAATCACTGATCGACAAATGGACCCAGGCCCAGCATGAGTATCTGGTCTATGAATCCGTCAAGGCAGTAGATAAATTCAGGAAAGCCGGCAACGAGGTCCTCAAAGTGCCCAAAGACATCGAAGTTGCATTAACTGCCGAAGCCGACAAATTCTATGAAGAAAAATCAAAATCGGAATCTCCAATTTTTGGTGAAATCTATTACTCCATGAAAGAGTTCGGCAAGGCATACAACGCCATCAAATAAACACGTCAAGAGGAGAAAAGCATGGCCATTTTGACAAAACTGTTGAAATTCGTAGACTGGCTGAGTGAGACATCGGGATCTATCGGAAAATGGTTTGCTTTTCTCCTCGTTTTAGTCGGTTCATACGAAGCCATTGCTCGACATTTCTTCAATGCTCCCACCATTTGGGCGTACGATTCCATGTGTATGGCAGGCGGCGTCGTCTACATGCTTGGGGCATCTTATAACTATCTGCACAACGCCCACACCAGGGTAGATTTGATATACAGCGCCATTTCCCCGAGGAAAAAGGCCTTGGTTGATGTCGTCTGCGCCATTTTTTTGTTTTTCCCGTTGATGATTATCATGTTTAAGCTGGCCGTCATCTGGGCAGCGAGAGCATGGAGAATCAATGAAGTCATGTTCAACAGCTTTTGGTACCCCCCGGCCGCACCCTACCGGACGGTGTTTGCCATCGGTCTTTTTCTGCTGATCCTGCAGGCAGCCGCAAAATTTATACGTGATCTGTACTTTGTGATAAGAGGTAAGGAAATTGATTGAATTAAGCGCTGAAATCGTAGCTTTTCTAATGCTGGGAGGCGTATTGGGTCTGGTTTTGACCGGCTTCCCCATTGCGTTTGTCATCGGCAGTGTGGCCTTTATCGTCGGTCTCCTGATCTTCGGTCCCACAACCACATATCACATTCTCTACAGCCGGTTTTATGATCTTTCTCTGAACTATCCCTATCTGGCGGTACCTTTGTTCACCTTTATGGGGGTCGTGTTGCAGCATTCGGGGACGACGAAGGAATTGTACGCAAGCCTTTATGACGCCCTCGGAGGGCTGAAAGGCGGGCTTGCCGTGGTCACTATTGTTTTTGGCACGATACTGGCCGCCTGCCTGGGTGTTATCGCTGCCTCGGTAACCATCCTGACCCTGATTGCCCTGGGACCCATGCTGAGCCGGGGGTATGATAAACCGCTGGCCGCCGGCAGCATCGTGGCATCGGGCACCTTGGGTATCCTGATTCCGCCGAGCATCATGCTCGTAGTCTACGGACCCCAGGCCGGGATTTCCATCGGCCAGATGTTCATGGGAGCGGTTTTCCCGGGTCTGATCCTGTCATCCATGTATATCTGTTACGTGCTGCTCCGGTGTTATCTGAATCCCTCACTGGGTCCTTCTCTGCCCCCCGACCAGATCACGGGATTTACGGCAAAGAAGTTCGCCCGGTTGATGAAATCCCTGGTACCGCCGGTTTTGCTGATCATGGCGGTCCTGGGGACCATTTTCAGCGGCATTGCGCCGCCCACTGAGGCCGCAGCCGTGGGATGCCTGGCCTCCATCCTGCTGACGATCGCCTACCGCAAATTCAGCTGGGATTTGATTCGGCATGCCTCCCTCGAGACCCTTCGAGTCAGCGCGTTTGTGGTCATGATTGCCGCGTTGTGCTATGCCTTCGTGGGGATCTTTATGAGTGCCGGTTCCGGGGACGTAGTCTCTGCCATGATCCTGGCTGTTCCCGGGGGGAAGTGGGCCTCATTTGCCATGATCATGCTGATCGTGTTTCTGCTGGGCCTGTTCATCGAATGGATCGGAATCGTCTTTATCATCGTTCCCATTTTTTCTCCGATCCTCGCGGCCCTGGGATTCAATCCTTTGTGGGCGGGTATGATGATCTGCATCAACCTGCAGATGGCCTTTCAGACGCCCCCCATGGCAATGTCGATCTTTGTTCTGAAGGGTACGGCACCACCTGAACTTGGCCTGACAATGTCGGATATTATCAAGGGCGTGACGCCCTTTGTCCTGATTATCATGTTCACGCTGCTGCTGTGCACGATCTTTCCCGAGATCATTACCTGGCTGCCGGAAAAAATGATCGGCCCCGCCCACTGAACCGGATGGTACAAATAACACACATTCAACCGGCCGGGCTGGACTGACCCGGCATTGATGAGGGGGCCTTACGCCGGTTTCCGACTGGCAGTTATCAATGAGGCTCACAATTGTTTTAATCTTCACTCACGGTGGACCGACAAGAGGCTGTATCGACGCACAGACCTGCCCTGCATTCTTGTAATTCTTGACATCCGCGTTGATTATCCTTGTCGCTGTCTTTTCTTCGATTAAGATTCGAAGGTGCAATGGATGGAAAGACAGGAACTGAAACCTACGGGCTGGAAGCCGGTGAGTTTCAGATAACTTGTAAAAGAATCCGACAATTTTACGGATTCATCAATTCATCCTCGCGATTCTGTTAAAAAAGCCAGGGTTGCATTCAAAAAAATCGGTTTTAATTCAAGGTATGTGGGGCTGTTCATGAAGAAATCATCAAACTGTTGATTTGTGATATCTTGACAATCTTTAAACCCTGGTGTTGGTTAGAAACAAAGCTGGAAATTGCTTTTTTGAACCATAAAGAAAAGGGCTACGCATTTTGCGTAACCCTTTTATCGTAAATGGGGTGAGTGAAGGGATTTGAACCCTCGACCTCCGGGGCCACAACCCGAAATAGAGTTTTTACCGCATTTGTTATTCTGTTACTAAAACTCCTTAATATCACATCATTTTTACCCTTACTATTTCCTTGACTTTATCTCATTTTACCTTAAAATACATCGTGAAGGTTGGAAATAGGGTTGGAAAATTTTCTTATTTTGCCTCCATGCTCAACTGGAGAGTATCCATAAAAGAGGTTGGAAAAATGGCAAAACGGATACAAACGGATTATCCTGGGATTTTTTATCGAGAAGCAAAGCGACTTGGAAAGAGCGGGATCGAGAAGGTTTACTACGCCGTTTTTAAGAAGAACGGCAAAATCTACGAGGAAAAAGTTGGTCGTCAGTTTGCTGATGATATGACACCGGCACGAGCAGCAACAATCAGGGGCGAGCTTATAGAGGGTAAGCGTCAGCGAAGAGCGGAAATCAGGGAACAAGAACAGGCCGCGAAAGAGGCAGATGCATCTAAAGCGACAATCGATAAACTATGGACCGACTACAAGGGAAATCGGAAACCGGGCAAGAGCCTTAAAACTGACGAGGGCAGGTACAAGCTGTATCTCAAAGACCCTTTTGGAAAAAAAGAACCGCATGAAATTATCCCACTTGAGACCGACCGATTACGCCTAACCCTCATGAAAACAAAGTCCCCGAAAACAGTAAGAGACATCCTTGGATTACTAGAGCAAATCATCAATTACGGAAAGCGTCGAAACCTCTGTCAAGGTCTTCAATTTCTCATGCAGAAACCAAAAGTCAACAATCTGAAAACCGAAGATTTGACACAGGGGCAGCTTAAAAAATTGCTGGATGCGATCGATTCTGACACGCATGAACAGGCCGGACCCATGATGAAAATGGCACTCTATACGGGGATGCGGCGGGGAGAAATGTTCAAACTAAAGTGGAGTGATGTAGATTTTGAGCGAGGTTTTATAAGGCTTCGGACTCCGAAAGGTGGCATTGACCAGACGATACCTCTGAATGACATGGTAAGGCAATTGCTAAACAGCCATATCAAAATATCTGAATACGTCTTTCCTGGGCGCGGTGGCAACCAGAGAACGGATATAAATAAAGCGGTTAATGACATTAAGGACAAGGCCGGATTGCCAGAAGATTTTAGACCATTGCATGGATTACGACACACATATGCCTCAATGCTGGCATCTTCCGGGGAAGTGGATATGTATACGCTCCAAAAACTTTTGACACACAAGACACCTCAAATGACTCAGAGGTATGCACACCTTCGTGATGAGGCATTAAGGAAAGCGTCCGACTTGGCAGGATCGCTTATACAGCAAGCGACTAAAGCGAAAACGGGAGAATAGGCCGACGGGCTGAAAACGTTTTATGCAGGCTAAGCCGATACAATACCTATATGGGTGCTGTATCGGCTTTTTTTTGCGGTTTTGAAACCTTTGAGGAATACTGCCGGGAGCGGTGGGAGTTTACAAAGACATATGCGAACTATCTCGTCGATTCATCCAATATCGTAGAAAATTTGACAACTATAGTTGTCAAACCTGAACGAGAAACCCACGTTCGCCCCCTCTCAAAACTGGAACCGGAAAAAAATGCACTGCAAGTAAAAAAGTTTCGCATGTGTGCTTATAAGTGCTTATGTGCGTTTTTAATAAAAACAGATGTTTGCGATAATTCACCAAATAAGGGTAAAAATTACAAATCAGGGGCAAAGAAAGTAAAATAGTTTCGCATGTTCTAGCATGTTCTAGCATAGGCAACTTTGAGTTTATTCAAATACTTGCGATAATTCACCAACAATAGGGATAAAAAAATAACAACTCAACCGAAAGGACGGCACTTTAAAAGAAAGGGAGATTTTTTATTATGTCAGTTCAACATGAAACACACACACCGGTTCGATACCTCAACGAACGCGAAGTTTCAAGAATCACCGGATTCGCGCTACCAACGTTAAGAAATCATCGCCACATCGGGCGTGGGATTCCGTATCTGAAGAGAGGGCGGAGTGTCCGATATTCCTTGTCGGACGTTGTCCAATACATGGAAGCCGGACGCATTTCTACTGGCGAGGTCAGCTGATGAACCCACGTCTTACGCTCGAATTTTCGCCGGAAGGTGAACTTGTGGCGGTCTTTCTACAGGCTGAAAACTCGAAACAGGAAGACATGCTGCGGGGCAAATTAGAGTCGATAAAGGGCCATGTGGTTAAATACGACGAATATTTTCAGATAGGCGTCTCGGAAGACTACATCTTGATTCGTGATGATTTCCCTCTTGAATCGGTCTCACCAGGAGATTTTTCAAAGCTTTGTCAGGAAATGTTCCACTTGAATGAGGAGGCCCTTAAAAGTGAAAAATAGGGGCTGGATAAAACTGCACAGGTCGATTCTGGAACATCCTCACTGGATGTCGGAACCATTTACGCGGGCTCAAGCATGGATCGATCTTTTACTATTGGCGAACCATAAAGAGTCACACATCAGAAAGCGCGGGGTCCTTGTTGTAGTTGACAGGGGTGCGCTTGGCTACGATGAACGGACCCTTGCTGAAAGATGGAAGTGGAGCCGGGGTAAGGTTCGAAGGTTCTTGCAGGAGCTAACCGAAGAAAAACGCATAAATCGAAAAATATCACAAAAAACGATACCGAAAAATACTTCTGTAAGTGCATGTATATACATACTTAATTATGAAAAATACCAGTCAGGCGATACCGAAAACAGTACCGAAGATAGTACCGAAGACGGTACCAGAACAAGAATGTTAAAAAACAAAAAGAATATATATACGTCAGATTTCCTCACGTTCTGGGCTGCATATCCACGAAAAATCGGGAAGCAGGCAGCATTTAAAGCATGGCAGAAAAACAACCTACCTTCCCTTGATAATATCCTGCAGTCAATCGGGCGACAAAAGCAAAGTGACCAGTGGAAGGATGAACGGTTTATTCCACATCCGGCAACATGGTTGAATCAGGGCCGTTGGGAAGATGAAATAAAGGTCAAGGGTGATTCATGGTGAAAGACCATCCTGCATATAACGAAGTTGAGAGCATGCTGTCTGAATCTGAAAAGAGGCAGATCCGGGAAGACATGGAATCGGGATACAAGCCAAGGTCACACGGGGATTATGTCAATGAGCTTTATGATGCGTTCGAGAGGGTTACTGTCGATGCAATCAGGACAATCGTTGAGGGTATCGCTCAGCTTACCGGATTGATGGATAAATGGAGAACTGAGCCGGGATTCGTTGCCGGGTGCCAGGCAATCATAAACATCGAAACGGAAACACTGAAGGATCTGCGGAAGGATTTGAAACATGACAGAGGGAAACGAAAAGAAGAGCTTAGCCGAGTACAAGGGTAAAGATCGGGTCATATCATCCCTTGAGATGGAAGCTGTTGTCACTCGGGAATCGCACAGCATATTCGATGTGAGAAGCGGCATTCCTTCTATTGATCGATATGTTGATGGTTTCCGGGATGGTGAAGTCTATGCCGTATCAGGACCAACGAAGAACGGGAAAACCCTGCTTGCTCAAACACTCACGGTGAATTTTGCAAAGCAGAATGCATATTCTCTTTGGTTCACCTTCGAAGTACCAGCACGTCAATTCCTCTCGCAGTTCGATGAATTACCCTTGTTCTATATGCCGACGAAACTCAAGACATATGCCATGGACTGGCTAGAAGAGCGCATTCTTGAATCATTCGCAAAGTACCATACCCGCATCGTGTTCATCGATCACCTTCATTATCTCTTCGATATGGCACGGACACGCAACACATCCCTTGAGATAGGAACCGTTATCAGAAAGCTCAAGACAATAGCCGTTAATAATGGTTTCTGCATCTTCCTTCTGTGCCACACCACGAAGGGCAAGAGTGACGACAATCTTTCGTATGAATCAATCCGGGATTCATCCTTTGTCAGCCAGGAAAGCGACTGTGTGCTTATGGTCAAGCGCACACCGGGCAAGGGATCGAACCGGGCAAGATGTCGGATAGAATTTCACAGACGAACGGGTGTCCTGGAAAAAGTGATCGAACTTGAGAAGCACGGGTCCTATTTACGGGAACTCAGCAAACAGGAAGAGCCGGAACAGTGGTGGCAAAAATAGGAGGTTGACGCAATGACAGAACGAGGGCAAGCGGAAGAGTTTTTAAATGAGAATCGAGAGAACTTGGAAATCCTCGTAAACCGTTGTTTCGATTATGTGGAACGAGGAGAGTTGATCAAAGTGGGGTTGATGTTGAAAAGCTTGCAAGCTTTGATTCGCGAGATCCAAAAGCATATGGCAGTGAAGATGCAGACAGCTCAACCGAACCGCGAGGGAATGCACTGATGGGACATAACGAACGCGAAAAGGAACTGGAGAGGTTGTCAGAAGATATGTTCAGTAGCGATATGAAAACCTATGAGGACGCTCTCAAGAAGGTAAGAGAACTGAAGCGGAAAAAGGCTAATGATTGCAAATAGTAAGGTAGGGGGTCTCAATCTCCAGGGTGTCGTTAGCTTCGTAACCGCATGGGTACGCATTTGCAGAATTAATTTGGAATTTTTATAAATCAAAGGTGTTGCTATGGCACGAGGCGGAAAACGGCCGGGAGCTGGCCGACCGAAAAAAAACAGAGAAAAGCAGGGTTTTTTTGAAGACGCGGAAAGTTATCTTCGGGCGGTCGTAAGGGGCGAAACAACTCCCGACGCTTTGCGGGTATCGGCGGCAAGGGTTCTGATAAGGTACCAAAAAGCAGAACAGCGAGCACCAGTCAAATCGCCTTCGCCCGGGCAGCTTCGCAAGAAAACGGAAACCGCTATTGAAAGGTCGAACATTGCGGAATTTGAAGAAAAAGCGGCTGCAATCCGCGCAAAATATGCCAAGGGAGATAAACAATGCCAGTCGTAATAAAACCCCTTCCGGAATGGTGTAAGAAAGTTCCGGAAAAGTATCGCCCCGTTCATCCGCCGATTTTTTTGAATTGTGGGGAAGGCGGTCCAACGCCTGAAGACATCGAACTCGCGCGGGAACTTTTTGCGCTCCTCGACGAAGAATCAAAGGAATGGTATCAGCGGTCGGGAGGGATTTTCAAAAATGTTTGATAAAATGGAAAATCAAAAAAACAAGAAA
>Ga0272441_10014532_pt1 | contig 11149 bp, 10 predicted proteins | sample SSMProp6N_FD_193582 | JGI IMG/M metagenome (GOLD analysis project Ga0272441, IMG submission 193582) | Marine sediment archaeal communities from Little Sippewissett salt marsh, Falmouth, MA, United States - SSM-Prop-6N | ecosystem: Environmental > Aquatic > Marine > Wetlands > Sediment ... | reverse complement strand
GTGCAGAGCAGGAAGCGGGAGGAGAAACGCAGCCGGCCTGACGATCTGATGGTTCCGGCCGGGCCGCAGGGGCCGTTGGGTCCGGCAAAATAGGAGCTCAGCCGGCGAGTAAAGGAGTGTTCGGTCGGTGAAAAGACTCGATGCTGCGGGACGCATGCGCTTCCCGCGGTTTGTATTCATTGTCTGTATATGCTTGTACCTCCTGCCGCTACCAGCGGTGCTCTACGCTCAGAGCATCGAAGATGCTCTGGCGCGGAGCGGTTATACCGCCGCGGACCGAGGCGCCATCACGGATTTTTTCGCTCGTATCGATCGGGAGGAGGTGCCCGTCGAGCTCCTCCTGCCGAAGCTCGAGGAAGGTGTATCTAAACGAATCTCCGCTCCGAGAGTGCTCGAGGCGCTGGAGAGGGAAGCGCAATTCCTGCGTCGATCCCGAGCCCTGATCCTGGGAGTCACGGAGCAAGGGGCGCTGCTTTCCGATCGTGCCTTATGGGCTCGGACAGCCAATCTGCTGGCCGGAGGAATCCCGGAAAGCGAGATCGAAGGATTGATCCATCTCTGCCTTGCAAACGTCGAGGGCTATCGTCCCGCCACGTATCTGTACGTGGCTCTCAAGGATTGGGGGCTTCCGCGGCAGTCCGCCTTCGAGCTGATCGATGCCCTGTTGAAATCCCCGATCGCTCCGGAAAGTTACATGGGCGTGATGAATCTGCTGGCGGCCGGCAGAAGAAGAAGGATCGCTCCGGATGAGATCGTCAGACGGATTCGACGGAGCGCGGCGCAATCGCTTACCATTGAGGAGCTGGAGAGATGGATCTACTGAGAAGAACGAGCCTCGCCATCGTAGTCGGGGGTGCCCTGATGCTGGCGGCGTTGTTCCCGGCCGCCGCGTATACACCTTCGCTGCTCCTCGGCTTGTACGGGCAGCGGATCGTCAGCGAGGATCAGGGCGGGCAAAGCGCGCTGCGGATGAGCGGGCTGCTGTCCTGGCGCAGCGCCCTGGCCGATAACGTGTCCGTCGCCCTGTATGCGGGAAGCAGCCTCGATCGCACGTTGACATCCAACGGTATGTTTTTGGATTCCCATTCCCTGTCCCTCGATTCTCTTTTGAGAGGCGAGGCCGGAAGTATTTTCCTGGAGGGGGGGCTCTCAGGATCGCTGCAGGGAACTCTGGAGGGACAATCTCCGTACATCCGTCCAGACTGGAAGATCGGCGGAGAACGTCGGTACAACAACCGGGTGGCTTCGGTTGCGTACTCCGGGTACTGTCTGCGGCAGTCCCAAGGTACGGGGGATTCTTTGTTCCAGGGCCTGCAGCTGGGTTTGGCCTCCTATCCGTCGGTTCGCCTCCGGTATGGTTTTGAGATTCTCGGTGCCTGGGAGCATTGGATCGAGGAGAACAGCAACGATCTGATCGCTGCCCTCAAGGCCTCCACCGGTGGTCTTGCCGGATACTTCCTAGATTGGTCCATGGCCGCACAAGCCGGGATCCGTCAATGCGAGTTGAGCGGCGAGAGTAATCTGTTTTTTGAGCTTGAGGGCGATGCGGCCTGGAGCCCGCACCGGCAGGTGTCCCTGGAAGCCGGCGTGTTTACCCGCGCCGAGATCTACTATTTAACCGCGCAGCCGGTTTCCGTTCCCGGTTTCTTGTCGGCGGGTATCGATTTTCGCGGAGATTGGACCCCCAACGATCGCATTTTTCTCGTAACCGAGCTTTCCGCCTCCCGAAGCTTTCCGGATGAGCCGGATGAGAATATGTGGTATTTCCTGGGCCGGTTGGGAGTGGAGTTCAGTCTTTAAGATTCGATGAGCTCGATCTCACGCCATTTGCCGCCGCGAAAACGCAGGAACATCACCAGGCCCAAACCCACTACGAAGGTAATGAACACGAGCCAGACCGCGACCGGATCGGCCTGGATCGAGCGGATCAGGAAGATGGCTATTCCGGAGAATATCCAGTGCAGCCCGATGGACATGCGCATGACCCAGCGGGTGTCTCCGGCTCCGCGCAGTGCCCCGGTAAACACCAGCTGGGCGGAATCGGCCAGGGTGTACACGGCGGCGAGCCGGACCATCACCACGGCCAGAGAGGTGATCTGCTCGGCGTTGGCACCGAAGCCGGAGGCGAACGCCCCCACCAGATAGCGGGTGGCGAACACGAACAGCAGGACCATGGTTCCGGAGTACACCCAGGCGACCCGCAGCGCAACGTAGGTCGAGCGCCTCGCCTCTTCTCGATCTCCCGCCCCGATATTCTGTCCCACCAGCGCGGTGGTGGCGTAGCTCATTCCCAGCATGGGGATGAAGGCGACGATATCCCAGTTGAAAGCGATGGTGACCGCGGCCGCCACCACGGTTCCGTAGGAATGCATAAACTGCACGAAGAGGTTGAAGGCGGTGACGCTTAGAAGCATCTCGAAACCCGCCGGTACGCCGAAACGCAGTAGTTTTTTCATGATCTCGGGCCGGAATTGTAGGGACCGGTGAGTCTTGAACTGCTCGCGGTTCACTCCGCGCAGGTAGAATACGATCAGAATCGCAAAAATCGTGGCGTTTCCGGCGATCGTACCGATGGCCGCCCCTTTGAGCCCCAGCTCGGGAAAACCGAGCTTTCCGAAGATCAGCACATAGTTGATCGGGATATTTACCAGCATGCCGGCGAGGTTCGCCAGCATCACCACGGTGGTGCGTCCGATGCCGAGGAAGAACCCGGCCAGGGCATTGCGAAGAATCAGGAAGATCGAACCGAAGATAAGGGTCTGAAAGTACAGATAACCCAGCTCGATTTGCCTGGGGGCGTGTCCGGCGAACACGAAGAAATAGCGTACCAGCGGGGAGAGGCCGAGCAGCAGGGGATAGCAGGCCAGGGCGACTAGAATCGATTGAAAGGCGGCCTCTCCGCACTGCCGGTAGCGTTTGGCGCCGTAGTACTGTGCCACAATCGCCGTGACGTAGCCCACCGTACCCACGAAGAAGGAGCTCAGCATGAACATGGTCAGACCGCCGGCCATGGAGGCGGCCAGATGAATCTCTCCCACCCGGGACAGAAACATGCGGTCTACGAACATCATCAACGAATCCGATGCCTGCGAGATCACCATGGGCAGGGCGATGGCGAGGAGTCTGCGCAGCGTGGTCGAGTTTCTGTTGCTCATAGGGCGGAGCCCACTATACCGCCTTTTTCACAAACTGGCGATAGGCAAATATGAGAATCGGGATCTGCGGGCCGGCTTGCCGCTACAGCCTGCCGGAGCGCAGAATGCCGATCAGGAACCAAATTCCCAGGATCCCGGCTGCAGCGAAGCCGACCAGTCCGAGAAGCGGTACGCCCAGCAGCCGGGGACCGGCGGGAAGGCGCATGAAAAAGGAGGAGGCTACGAGCAGACCGGCAATGACCACGGAAAACGATAACCTGTTGACCGATCTGTCGATCTCCCGCACCCGGGGATCCAGATCCTCCAGATCCAGGCTGAGTTTGAGCTTTCCACTGCGTGCTTTCTTGAGAAGCTCGTGCGCGTCGTAGGGAAGAGAGCTGAACAGCTTGGCCGTGTCTTCCAGTAGATCGAAGATCTTCTCCGGATCCGTCCACTGCTTGAGCCGGTTGACTCGTACTTTCTCCACAAAGGGCTTGGCCACGGCTACGATGTCGAACTCCGGGTCTAGACGCCGCCCCAGGCTCTCCACGGTGACCATTACCTTTAGGGTCAGAGCGAGATCCACCGGCAGCGCGATGTGGTAGCGGCGGATGACGGTGTTCAGATCCTGGAGCATGCGCGTCACCGACAGATGTGCCACGGGTATGCGGTGGTAATAGTTGATCAGGCGCGACAGGTCATAGGAGAGCTCGCTTCTGCGGGCAGTCTCATCAAGCAGCTCGAGGCTGAAGAACACCCGCATCAGCTTGTCCGGATCCTTGTTCACGAAGGCCATCAGCATGTTGACCAGGGCCTGTTTCATTTCCTCGTCCAGAATCCCGATCATGCCGAAATCCAGCGGGGTCAGCACACCGTCGGGACGGACGATAAAATTGGCCGGATGCGGATCCGCGTTGTACACGCCGTGATCGAACACCTGGGTCAGCACGTACCTGGCGCCGATCTCGGCGATCCTGTGGGTATCCACGCTGTCCGCCATGGTTTCCTCAGAGAGGCGCGTGCCCTCGATGTATTCCATGACCAGAATCCGATTCGAGCACAAGGGCCAGTGCAGCTCCGGCACGTGGATATCGGAATTGTGCTCGAAATGCTTGCGCACCAGGTCCATGGTCCTGCCCTCGTAAAGGAAATCCAATTCGAGAGCCAGTACCTTCGAGAAATGATCCACCAGCTGCCGTGGCTTGTACCCGCGGGAGCGGGGAAGGTATCGCTCGAGCAGCAGCGCCAAATCACCCAGCAGCGACAGATCGGAGCGGATCAGCTCTGGGATTCCGGGACGCTGGATCTTGAGGACCACCTCCCGTCCCTCCAGCGTCACGGCCCGATGTACCTGGGCGATGGATGCGGAGGCGAGAGGATTCGTGTCGATGCTGCGGAACTTCCGCCGCCACTGCGCGCCCCACTGCTCCTCCAGCAGCGGTTCCAGCTTCGCGAAGGGAAGCGGAGCGGCCCCGTACTGCAGCCGGCTCAACTCCGAGGTGATCTCTTCGGGGATCAGATCGGAACGCAGGCTCAGCAGTTGCCCGAGTTTGATGAAGGTCGGACCCAAATCTTCGAACAGCAGCCTCAGGCGGGCGCCGAACGGCAACCGGCGCACGCGCCGCCCCCGGACGATCTCACCCACCGGCGAGCTCAGCAACCGGTGTCTGCGAAAGCCGAGCGCTTCGGTAAGCTCGCCGAATCCGTAGAACACGAGGCGAGTGAAGATCTGCCGCGTGCGGGAAAGCTTGTGAATACGATGGCGCGGAGAAATCAACATCGTTTCTCCATTGTATAACAGGCGTTTGGCTTCAACAAGGCGCTCCTCCTCTCAAACCCCTGTCCGTTGATAGCAAGGGAAAATCTCCGCATATGACCAAGGTCGGCCCCAGCAACTACGGGTTGCCTCCTTTCAGACATTACCGGCTGCCGCGAAGCGATGGAGGTCGTGCGCGCCGAACGATGTGCTCCCGGGGAAATCAGAGGTTATTTGGTGCATACGGTTGCGGGTAAGTGGGGCTTGGGAGGGGGTGAGCAGTGGCGATTATTGGGTGAGGCTCGATCCGGTGGCGGCTTAGACTTGCTTATGGCCGGCGGCGCGCCTGCGGGCTGGTCTTCGACCGATTCGGATTGCCAGCCCGTAAAAGCTTGCGAAGATGATGATTCCCACTGCAATCGTGAGGACACGATTCCAATTGATCGATGGAAACGAATCTGGAAGGATACCCTCCAGGGCCTGGATCACAGTCGCAGCAAGTTCGCTGGACCTGTTGTCGCCTCTTTCGCGGCCGGCAACCTGGGCCCGCGAAGGGTTTTGAGAAGCACCTGCGGCAAGGGCGGAGGCATTCGACTCTTCCGTTTTGCTTGTGCTCGCCTGATCTGGAGCCGGCAGCTGTGCTTCAACGTCTTGTGCAGATTCCGCGATTGCCTCGCTTTCCTTGCCCTCCTTCAGCGTGGCACATCCGTACAGTGTGAAACTTGCGACCAGGACAACCAGTATTGCGGCGGTGATGGTTGGATGGAATCGTTTCTGCTTCATAGGAACTACATTCTCAATGTATCACAATGTTCATTTTCAACAGCAAAAAAAAGTTCCCCCGGATAACCGTGTTGCCGGCGGGACTCTGATTGTGCCCCATCAGCCTTTTCAAAATGCCCGTTGACAACAACGCGGAATATAGTTAGATTTCTAATAATTAGAAATCTAACTATGAGTACTCCACCCGTCGCCGCTACGGCCGTCACAACCATCCCCCTGCTGATGCACAAGGTTTTCCACGATTTCCATGGCGAGCTGCATGATCTACCCCTCAACAGGACGCATATGAAGGCGCTGATGGTGATCTATATGGAGGAATCTCCGCATATGACAAAGGTCTGCCATCACATGAACATGGAGAAAGGCTCTCTGACCCCGGTTGTGGACAGCCTGATTGAGCTGGAGCTGGTGCGCAGGAGGCGCGATCCGCATGACCGGCGGAAAGTGATCCTCGGACTGACGCAAAAGGGCGGGGGGCTGGTGGAGTCTCATCTGGAGCGTGTGCATCGGCACGTTCAGAAGAAACTCGAGCGTCTCCCGAAGCGGGACGTGGAGCGCTTCAAACGCGCCCTCCAGGACCTGCACGAAATCACACAGAAACTGTAGGAGAATCACGAGAGTGAAACAAGCTGCATCGGATCAAATGCTCGGAACCCAAGGAATCGGAAAGCTGCTGCTGCGGCTGTCCGTTCCAGCCACCGTGGCCATGCTTGTCATGGGTTTGTACAACGTGGTGGATACAATCTTTGTGGGCCGCGGTGTCGGAACCGAGGCCATCGGCGGGCTGACCGTGGCTTTTCCCTTCCAGATTATCGTGATGGCGTTCGCCGGGATGATCGGTTTCGGTACCGCCTCGGTGGTTTCCAGAAATCTCGGTGCCGGCGACAGGGAGCGGGCCTACACGGCCGCCGGAAACGCCTTTACAGTTTCCATCGGTTTTGGCCTCCTTGCCACGGTGTTGGGATACGCGCTGCTCGATCCGATTCTGCGCCTGTTCGGGGCTACTCCCGTGCTGTTGGGCTATGCCCGGGAGTACCTGTCGGTGATCCTGGCCGGAAGCGTATTCATCACCTTCTCCATGGCCGTGAACAACGTGGTGCGCGCCGAAGGCAAGGCCACTGTGGCCATGGTCACCATGATCCTGGGGGCGGTGGCCAACATGATCTTGGATCCGATCTTCATCTTTGCCTTCCGCATGGGTATTCGCGGGGCGGCCCTGGCCACCGTCATCTCCCAAATGCTTTCCTTCGTCTTCCTGGCGGCTTTCTACGCCGGCGGCAGAAGCGCTTTGAAGATCCGTCTGCGCCACCTCAAACCCCGGGGCTCGGTTCTGAGGGAGGTTTTTTCCCTGGGGGTTCCGGCCTTCATCCGGCAGGGCGGAGCGAGCATCGTGCTGATCCTGGTGAACAATCTGCTCGGACGCTACGGCGGAGATATCTACCTCTCGGTGTTCGGCGTGGTGTTCCGAATCCTGCACTTCGTGCTGATGCCGCTTATGGGTCTGGTGCAGGGCTTCCAGCCCATTACCGGTTTCAACTACGGGGCGGGAAATATCGATCGGGTGCGGCACGCGGTGCGCCTGTCGCTCGCTGTTTCCACCGCGGTGGCCGTGGTGGGATTCCTCGTTCTCTCGCTGCTGCCCGGCCCGATTTTCCGGATTTTTTCAACCGATATGAATCTGATCACCGCCGGTATTCCGGTTTTGAGGGTGGTCGTTCTGATCATTCCCTTCGTCGGTATCCAGATGATCGGCGCTTCGTACTTCCAGGCGGTGGGCAAGGCTGTTCCGGCCTTCTTCCTCGGATTATCCCGGCAGTTTATTTTCCTGCTGCCGCTGATGATCGTCCTTCCCCTGCTGTTCGGGCTGTGGGGAGTGTTTGCCGCCTACCCGCTCGCGGATCTGTGCTCGACCGCGGTGACAGGATTTTGGTTGTTAAAAGACGTGCGCGGGCTGAAGCAGCCGGAGGTCAAACGGCCGGTGCCTCAATCTGCCTGATCACGCGGATTCCCCACTCCGCGATGCCACGGTAGAAGGTCTCGATTTCCCCCGGCCCGAAGACCTCCGGAGGAAAAACCCCGATGTGATCGACCTGATCGCGCAGCAGCATCAAAGCGAAGATCGAGGCGGGAACCGAGGTGAGCCAGGACACGTCGTTGGATCCCCTGATCCAACGGCAGGCTTCCCCGCCGTCCGGGCTCTCGCTCCACAGCCGCAGCGAGCAGCGTTTTCCTTCCTTCGTGCCGTCCACGTCGCACACCAGCATCAGGCGGCTTTTCAGCTTGCCGTTCTCGTACAGCTCCGCCTGCCGTTTCGGTGTGGCGGTTTGCGGGATCCTGGCGAAAAGCATCTCGCGCGGGCTCACGCGGCACTCCCCAATCTCGATCGGCTGTTCGTCCATCAGGCCCAGACCCTGAATGAGGAACTTCCAGGTGTCGATATCCGGTTCTCCGATCTTGAAGTCGCAGTACCGGACAGGCTTGCCGCAGAAAAGCGGGATGGTTACCGCCTCCTCGTGGTCATGGAAATAGCAACGCCCGCGCATCGAAAGCGGAGGCGGAAAATCGTAATCCTCCCGCCCGCCGAACGGCTCGACCTTTTTGGGTTTACCCCCCTCCCAGATCGTGGCCGGCAGGTACAGATCCTCCAGGTAGGTGCGCATGGACCAGAGGGCGACGGGGAGCTCGCTCTCCACGACCCCGTAGTCCTTGATGCGGATCGAATCCACCTCCTCCAATTGCAGCACCGCATCCTTGGCCATGATGTTGGTCAACCCCGGATCGCCTCCTGCACCGGTCAGGCAGCGCAATCCGGCCTGTTTCCACTCCTCGGCGTAGGCGAGCTGCTCGATCGGAACGTCCGGCTGCGGGTAGATCTCGTTGGATGCCATGTCCAGGTAGTTGATGCGGGCATTGTAGGCAGCCTTCAGCACCTGGCGCACAAACATCGGGATGGTGGCGTTGATCACCAGATCGAAGGATTCGGCCTTCATGCGGGCGGTCATCCGCTCCACGTTCGAGGCGTCGATCGTTTCCGTTTTGATCTTTCCGTTCGGGTTGGTTTCGGCGATTTCCCGGGCCCGAGCCGGATTGATGTCGGTCAGCAAGATCTGCGAGACGTCCTCTGCCTGCGAGAGAACGCCGCAAAGCACCGTGGCCTGTGCCCCGGCTCCGATGATGATTACCCGTTTCACGCGCCTCTCCATGGCCGTCCGCGAAGCTCCGGCGGTGTTCGCTTGCCTTCAGCGATATCGTAACGGCTCCCCGCCCGCTGGAGGCGGAGAGCCGCCTGAAGCCGCGGGAGCTATTCTCCGCTGCGCTGTTTGAACTCTTTGAGCCGCCTGCTTGCCGTTTTGAAGTAAAAATAGATGATGGCCAGCGGGCCGGCGATCGAAACCGCTCCGGCGATGTAACAGAATATGTCCCAGGTTGAGCTTGGTGCATCCATAGATTCTTCCCTCCTACTTCGCGTCCACCGTCTGCTTGGCTACGGCGTTGACAATCAGGTAGATAATCAGGGCGATGGGAGTGATGATGAGGATTCCGTACTCCTGCCACAGTTCGAGATTGCCCAGCTTGATGACGTACACTTCCCAGTCCTCGCTCCAGGTGCCGAAGAAGTTACTCCAGACGTACCAGCCGATTGAAGCCAGCAGCCCGAATCCGGCGGCCCATGCTCCGGCCGCCTTTTTCTGCGGCCGCTTGCTGAAGGCGCCGAAATACACCGGAATCAGGGCCGTGGTTACGATCAGGGTGGCCTGAAAGACCCACACCTCCATGATGCGTTCGAACAACATCGCCAGGGCGATGGAGAGGGCCGCGGAAACCAGCATGCCGATCTTGGTGGCCCTTTCGACTTTTCGCTCCTCGGCGTCCGGTTTGATGATGTTGCGGTACAGATCCACGCCGATGACGCCGCCGGCCACGAGGAAGTAGGAGTCGGCGGTGGACATGGCGCAGGCCATGACCCCGGCAACGAAGATTCCCATCACTCCGATCGGCAGATACTGTCCCACGATGGCGAAAAGCGCCTCATTCGCTTCCACCTCCGGGATGATGGCCAGGCCGATGGCGGCGGCGCCGAGGATCCCCAGGAAGCCTACGCACCAGTCGAAGGACAGCCACATGGGAACGCCGATGGCAAAGCCGCGTTTGATCTCCTTGGGGCTGGCCGCGGCGAACATCCTCTGGAAAAAGGCGGGTTCGCAGAGAACGGCCAGAGCCGTCGCCGAGTAGGCGACCAGGGTCCACGGGGAGAGGTACCCGGCACCGGGCCGGAAGAAATAAATGGCATCCTCCCGGCTGCCGGTCCACTCGATCAAACCTTCCCAAACCCCTGATGTGCCTCCTACGGCGTTCCAGCCGATGATCATGGCCAGGCCGACGGTGACCATCATGGCCACAAATTGAATGAAATCGGTCATGGTCACGGCCCACAAACCACCGGTCCAGGTGTAAACCACCACGATCACCGCTCCGATCAGGGTGCCGATAAAGAAGGGCATACCCGTGATCAGGTGCAGGACGAAGCCTATGCCCATCATCTCCATGGTGTTGGTGGAGTACAGATAAGCGGCGATGGAGGTGAATACGCCCGTCGTTTTTCCGAATTTGTTAAGGGCGATTTCCTGCATGGTGGAACCTTCTGGAAATTTCTCTTTGAACTTCGGCGCCAGGAAGGCCATGACGACGTACAGAAGCGTGTATGGCAGCGAGTAGGCGAAGAAGGCGGAGATGCCCTCGAAAAAACCGACCTCCGATGTGCCGAATAGAGTGTCCAGACCGTAAAATGTGGATACCAGGGTCCCGACCAGCAGCGGGGCCGTAAGCCCGCGTCCGGCCATGAAGTAGTCATCGAAGCCCTTGCGTTTCCTGGAGAAGTAGAAGCCGATGTAGAGCATAAAGCCGATGTAGACCAGGATAACCAGGTAATCCAGCCAGTGTAGCGTTACAACCGCTTCCAAGGTTGTGCCTCCTTAGTTTTTTTTGATTCGCAGGATCTACGATCCTGAAAGAAACGCGAATACCACAATTGTACTCTTCTCTGCCGTGTACCTCCCCGAATTTGAGTTTGTTTCTATTATTCTGGTACTCCGGTAGGATTTTGCAAGCATTTTTTGTGATTTTTTCTTCACTTTTATGACTGAATTACGCCGTGACCGAGCCGGCGCAGCAGAAAACAGTGCACGGATATTATGCGCCGGCGAGTTTTCTGCTATTATGCAGGCGAGCAACGAGTTACGGAGGCATCAAACATGAAGGGCACCTTTGGAAAACTACTGATGATCGATCTTGAAACAAAAGCGGCACGCACGGAAACGTTGCCGGATCGGGTATTCGAACAATATCTGGGCGGAAAGGGTTTGGGTGCGTATCTGCTCAAGCGCTACAATCCGCCGGGAGTCGATCCCCTTTCAGCGCAAAACCACCTGATCCTGAACACGGGTCCGGCCTGCGGCTTCCCCATCTGGGGGGCCAA
>Ga0272441_10014529_pt1 | contig 11150 bp, 14 predicted proteins | sample SSMProp6N_FD_193582 | JGI IMG/M metagenome (GOLD analysis project Ga0272441, IMG submission 193582) | Marine sediment archaeal communities from Little Sippewissett salt marsh, Falmouth, MA, United States - SSM-Prop-6N | ecosystem: Environmental > Aquatic > Marine > Wetlands > Sediment ... | reverse complement strand
GCTGGAATGCGCCAGCTCCCATTGCCGCATCGCCACCAAAGCATCATCGCCCTTTGTTACGGCAGGCAAGTCTTTGTATCTGTCCTGCTTGCGCAGGTCAGCGTAAGCCTTCTTGATCTCGGTCTTGCCGGGCGCGTTCTTGGCGGGTCCGAACTCAGGATTCTGAAGTCTCAACCCGTGATACGTACCAACCTTCTTGGCCGTTCCAAACACTCTTGCCACTGGGAGGTCATCGCCATCGAGGTACGGCGTGAAGAGAGCCTTCTCGTCGCCATCAAGACCCGTATATGTGATTGTGATCTCAATCTCGTTGCTCGTGTCCTCGTCGTAGAAGTCCTCCGCGACAACGGAAGTCGACGGCTCATAGAAGAGCTCGATGGCGCGGAGGAATGATGACTTGCCTGAGCCGTTCCGGCCCACGAGCGCCGTAAGCTGGTCGCAGTCAAGCGTGTCGTCGAAGATCGAGCGGAACCGTTGGACCCTAACGGACTTGACTATCACCTGTCTTCGCCCTTCCGACCATACGGCTCCTCCTCCTACCTCGATGGTTGGCCGTGTCTTGCCGGACCGACTGTTGGGCGTGACGGCCCCTCGTTGTCAACTCCTGGGCTTCCCCTGACCGGGCAAGAGTTTGTACCATTCTAGCAGCGGGGATGCTTACGTCAAACCGAACCCAATAGACTTGTGAATGGCCTAGAGGCCAAGTAGAAGTTGTTAGGGGCGTCTCATAGCTAGACTGGCTCATCCCCCAAGATCCAGATCGCTCGGCCCCATCTTCTTCTGTTTCTTCCTCGTTTTGGCGATGGCGCCCTTGGCCTGCTTGACGGCGTCCCGCCAGGCCAGCCCCTGCTTCACATGATCCTCAATGACCTCTTTTGGGAGATACGAGTAGTTGGCATGGCCTCGCAGTGTATTGGCACCGAAACGCCCTTCGAGCTTGGCCGCGAGGGCATCAAGAGCGCCGCTCCCTTGGTAGCCACTCATTTCAGCGTAGGCCATGTGCTCCTTGACCAACTCGCCAATATCCCTCCGAGCCCAGAGCGTAGGGTTTTCCTTGGACCCACCGGTCTTCTGCGCCGCTTTGACGCGCTTCTCTTCGATTGCGATCTTGTCGGCGATTTCCAGAATCTGCCTGGCTATCGTATCGGCGTTACTCTCCGCCATCGGCTTCCCCTTCCGCTTGCAGACTTCTCGACGCGTCGAGAATAGTTGTGCGCCAGGATACCACCCCGGATGCTCGCGCGGCAAGGAACGTTTGCCCTGCGTGATCAGCCCTGGAGCTAAGAAAAGGGCGGAATTGCGTCACTATAGGGTGGTCGGCCGCCCTGCTGTCTGCGGGGCCGGTCCGGGGCCATTTGGCCGCCGACACGTGACTTTCGTCAATCGTGACGAAAGTTCCCCCCGCAACCCCCCGAAACCAATGTCACGGACGTCACGAAACCGTGATCGTGCAAGTCCATGCACAACCATCGGTTACAAGAAGAGCGCTCCATGACATTCGTGACACCGACATGCTGGGGTGCCGATGGCGGCCCCACGGTCGATTCGGGAAAGGAGGTCGTTGTGAGACTCGAAGGCCACATGAAGTGCGGCTACTACCCCACGCCGCCCGACGTCACGAGCCGCATCCGTCGCCTGATCCGCTTCCCCGACTCCCGCTTCAGCGCCCTCGACCCCTGCGCGGGCGAGGGTGTCGCCCTGGCCGACCTCGTGAAGGGCTCCCCCGCCGTCACCTACGGGATCGAGCTCGACCGCCGCCGCGCGTCGCGGGCCAGGCCGCGCCTCGACAACATGATCCGGGGCGATTCCTTCCGCTGCCGGATCTCGCCCAAGTCCGTGTCACTCATGCTGCTCAATCCGCCCTACGCGACTGATTCAGAAGATGGTCGTCTTGAGCTCGCATTCCTGAAGGCCGCGCACCCGCTCTTGAAGCCACGCGGCGTCCTCGTCTACATCGTCCCGCAGCAGCGCCTGACCAAGCGCGTCGCCCGCATCCTGGCCGCGCACTTCGAGGACATCCGGTTTTGGCGCTTCCCGAAGGGCGAATACGAACGCTTCGGCCAGATCGTGGTGATGGGCGTCCGCAGGGCGAGCGCCACGCGCGACGAGCTTCCCGAAGCGCTGGTGGACGTGCCCGAGAAGAAGCTGCGCGTCCTGCCCGCGCGAGGGAAGCCCCTGTACGACGTGCCGCCCTCACCGCCGATTTCCATTTTCAAGTCGAACGAGATCGATACCGATGCGTTGGCCGAGGAACTCGCCGCCTCGAAGCTCGGGCGCCAGCAAGTCGGCGCGAAGGACGTGGGGCGCGACAGGCCGCCCGTCCCGCTCCACGCGGGCCACGTGGCGCTCTTGCTCGCGGCCGGGGAACTGGATGGCGTCGTCGGGAAGGGGAAGGACCGTCACGTCGTCCGGGGCTACGTGAAGAAGACCGTCGACACCAGCCAGGACGAAGACGAGCGCGGCAATCAGACGATTCGCGAGACGGAGCGCTTCGAGGTGCAGATCAAGACGTTGTCGAAGAGCGGGGAGATCAAGGTGCTGTCGGGGGCATAGAACCGGCCGCTTCTCGTGGTTTCGTTTCTCTTAGAAGACTGGTCAAGCTTGAGGGCAAGACTAAACTGCGCCCTTGACCTCACCGTGAGGAACAGGCACACCTATCCGCGCCAAGTATGACGCAAATCGTTGAGACAGCTCCTCACGATAGGGACAGGCCAATCGCGCGATGTGGTGCTTCGGTCCGCCATAGACCTTTCTCAAGAATTCCGTTGAGATCGTGTGAAAATGCTTGAAATCAATGACCAACTCCGGAACTTGAAGGGGAGGCCAAGCACACATGAAGTGATAGCGGGGGTTGCTGTTGTTCTTGAGTACTCCCCACGGCTTGCTGGAGTGTCTATGCATCTTCATCCCCAAATCCTCTAGATGCCTCCCTTCCTTGAAGAGCGAGGACCGATAGGCGGGGCAAATGAGCACCGAGAGGAGAAGCTTGTCTTCTGGGGCCGGCTTATGCGAAAGGTCCTTCTCCCTTGCCTCGCAATCCAGCGCGAGATCGCATTCCTGGCTCATGGCGACGGCATAAGGCATTTCCAGTGTGGAAAAAGGGATCTTGTCTGCGCGAAGTGAGCCACCGGGGATCACGAGTATCATATCGCGATACAGCGAGCCCTGACACGGCCGGCCCTCGGGGTCCACGTAGGGGTTGATCGTCATTCAGGGATTACTCTTGCGTTGAAATGCCGCGCCCTGACTCTGGAGACCTTGTAGAGCGAGCTGCCAGGCGTGGCTATCTCATTCGCGCCCGTCGCAAGACCAGAGCCACCTAGCGAGGATCCACTACCAGATTCACCAGTCGCACCGACGTCTTCCGACCGTGTCGGTGCGGGGCCAGGACTGAGAACCGGCGTCGTTTCAGGCAGGAACACACTCGACTCGCCAGCATCTCCCGTAGATTCATCGCGTGGGTCAATACCATCCATTCCAATTCTCTCCCTCATTCAAGGCTAGTCGGCCTCCTCGATGCCCATTTCATCTCTGAGCTTCGTTTCGATGCTTCTTTCGAAGAGATCATCGATGATGATATTGTAGTCGCGCAGAAGCTTCGCGGCGTCGGAAGTGTCCGTATCCCCGACCGTGAAACAGTCATAATCCAGAACAAACTCCTTCTTGGTGATGGTGTTGGGGTAGTCGCTGTTGTTGATTCCCCATTGAAACCTTACGCCATGGTCGTCCCCTTGCCAAACCGCCACGTGCATCGAACGCGCCAATCCAAGTGTAGTTGGGGCAGGAGACGCCAACGTTGACGCGACGATCTCCTTTGCAAGCCAGCCGTCCCAGTCCAATGCATCGCCAGTCGGTAGTGAAATCTGGTTGACATAGCGAAGCCCTACTCTGGTTAGTAGATCGACTGGATAGACCTCCCGGAACGGACTCCACAAAGCCTCAAACTCAAGCATCGCCGCGTCCATGTTCTTGTATGCCCTGTACTCCAGGGTGAATTGATCAGCCGCAACGGCAAGTGTCTTAGACCTGTCTTCGCTGTGGAAACGCCAGACCGATTGCCCCTTCTGAGTCTTCACCGAGGGAGCTTCTTGAGCAGAAAGGGTGGTTGTGAACTGCATCTGCTGCAGCAAGTCCGTCGTGGGCAAGAATGCCTTGATCTTCTCGCCGTACTCTTCCATCTCGTGGGCTGCCAACTCCCTCACTGGGGCAAACCGGAGTTGGAGGATCACCTGCGTCAGGTAGTTCTTTGCATATTTCACGTGGACGTTCTCCCCCTAATGTGGGCGTTTCCCCAACAAAGGGGCGGGCACAAAAAGACGTTTGCCGTACTCAGAATCTTCGTGGAAATGTCGCCTTGCCAATTCTGCGCGAGACGCGGCATTGTCGTCTCCCGAAGCACGAATGAGTCTGCGATCCGCTTCAGCAATTGTCAAATCACCTGTAAGTCATTATCGGCATAGCCATGAGGCAGCTGCAGTTGTCCCTACGGCAATCGGCCGGTCGAGGCACGCGGGAAGGAGACGCCCGTGAGCGTCTACATCGAGCTGTTCCACGGTCGCCGCGATCCGACCCAGGACATGGATGACTGGGGAGAGCGTGGCCCGATCCTCGGTCCGTTCAGGTGGATCCACACGACATACGCGGGCACGATCCACCTCGGGAACGAGGACGCGCCGGACGACTCCGTCGGTGATCTTCACGTTGACGGTGACATGGTCTACTACGATGGCGCCTGGTACGGTGACTGGTCGGTCTTCGACCAGGTCGCATTCGACGCCCTGCCCGAAAAGGATCGCGAACGCCTGGTCCCGTATGATGAGTCGCTTGCCGCGGCCCCAGCGCGGTCGTAGCACCTGCCTGCGCTCTCGTTCCCCATCCTTGCAGAATCGAAAGGAAGTCCCACATGGGCAAGCCCCAGCCGACGTTCACGGACTCGCCGTTCATGCCCGCCGACGAGAAGCGCCGCGTCTTCCGCGCCTGGACGCGCTTCTTCAAGCACGGGCTGCAGTACGGACACTTCACGAAGGCGCTCTACAAGCACCTGACGCTGCACTGCGGCTACATCGCGCACTACGACCGCCCCACGTTCCATCACCTCTACTTCACGGACGGGGAAGAGCTTCTCAGGTTCCTCGACCAGTTCGACCGCTCTAAGGGCTGCCTCGGCGCAGAGACGGGCTCGACCCTCTGGCTCGCGGGAACCCACGCGGACCTGAACGCGGCCATGGTGGACGCGGTCAAGGGCATGATCCCCGCCTTCAGGGACCACGCCCGCCACATGATCGAAGATGCCGCGAGGGCCGATATCCAGGCCGCCGAGATGAAGCTCGCAAAGGTCCGGGGCCGCGCCGCCTGACCGCGCTCTCCACAAGCTGATAGCAGAGAGAAAGGGGCCATGTCATGGCCGAGACAGACGACGCCAGCCCCGAGACTCGCGTGGAGCTGGTCGAGCGCATGCTGAAGATCAACTACGGGACCGATCCCCTGATCGACCCCGAGCAGGACGCCGCCGAACTCCTCGCCGACCTACGGCACTACTGCGACGCGCACGGCCTCGCGTTCCACGAGCTCGACCGGAAGGCGCAAGGGTTCTACGTGGCCGAAGCGCTGAGCCTGTCGGCCTGAGCACCATCGAGAGGGGAGGTCAGCGATGACCCCCAGAAGCACAGCCACACCCGAGCCCATAACCTGTCCGCAATGCGGTTCGCGGGAGTTCGTCCGCGTGGTCGGCGGGATCGAGCTCGTGGTGCCGTTCAAGTTCGACGAGGCCGCGCGGCAGATTCTCCTGCGCTTCGACCGCGAGACCACGGACGAGCCGAACGATGGTGACGACTACTATCGCCGCTACCAGTGCGCCCGCTGCGAGACGGAGCTCCCCGAGGAAATCATGGAGCGCATCAGCGACGAGGAATTCGAGGAGGTCAGCGAGGCGTAGGGGGTACCCGGGCCGCTTTCGACGGGAGGATTCAGCATGGCACGCACGAACAACCGCGAGAGGGCGAAGCGCGTCCTCTCGGCACTCATGGACCATTTCGAGTTTGAAAAGGAAGACGCCGGCGCTTCCGTGACGGACCTGCTGGCCGACGTTCGGCATTTCTGCGACTGGTACGGCCTCGCCCACGGCGACCTCGACCGTGTCGCCCACTCGCACTACCTGGAAGAACTCGCAGAAGAGCGGCACGACACATGACGACGGGAGGTGACCTCATGGGTCGCCGAAAGAAGAGAAGGCCGAAGGGGTTCAGTTCCAAGACAACGAAACCTCTTTACGATGCGTTCACGAACATGATCGACGCCCACGGCCCCGAGAAGCGCGGGCTGCTGAACGTGTTCTCCGTATGGATCGCGTTTGCCGCGGCGCTCTCGACGGGCTTTGGCGGCTGCTTCTTCGCAATCGAGACGTGGGATGTGGGCGTCGTCCCAGGCTGGATCATCGGCCTGTTTGCCGGAGCAATTGCATTCAACGTCGTGATGGGCTGGCTCACGGAGGACAGATATTTCAGACCGTGAAGGGGGGCGACGATGCCCAGGCTTTGCAGGATCGTCTTTGACGACCCCGAGCGCGACTCGCGGGTCGTCGCGTACGCCGACCGGTACGCCGCCGACCGGCACGGCGAACTCTTCTTCCTGAGCATCGGCGGCGAGTCGATGGCCGTGCGCGCCGTCCTCGCGGCGCTCGCCTCGCGCCATTCGGTCACGGTCGAAGGATCGACGCAGCATAGCTGGCTCATGTTCCCGTGGAACGCGGAGGTGAAGTTCAAGACCACGAGGCTGTCCTCGGGGCTCGCCCACGGGATCGCGTGGAACAAGGACCGCTCGCAGGGGCTCTTCGTCCAGGACGTGACGCCCGAGGCCGTCTACAGGGCCGTCTACGACGCGCATCCCGTCACGCTCGTGCCCGAATGGGCGGGCTGGCTGACGAAGCGGCTGCGGGGCCAAGGCTGGCTCGTGGACCTCGACTGCTTCGGCATGACGGCGGGGCTTATCAGGACCACGACCGGCGGGCTCGACAGGATCGTGGGCGAAGGAGTGAAGGCCATGCAACTGAAGATGCCTGAAACCAGGCTGTCAGCGTGACTTCCCGCGGAGATTCGCTGAGAGACTAGGGCGTTTCTGCTCGCACGCCTTCCACAAGATCAATCACGGCCCGCTTCACGTCGTCTAGCTTGTCGACCAACCTGTCGAGCGGGACGTATCGTTCACCCACATCCCCGCTCGGCGTCTCATCATACATGAAGCCCGGATCAATGCCGTGCAGGGCTGCGGCAAAACCATCGACCAGCTTCCTGTCCAGCCCCCACGTTTTCAACTGCTGGGATATTTGGTTGGATGCCGGGTTGAGTGTTCCATTGTCTGCGCGCACCGAGATCAGCTTCAACTCGCCCTTCTTGGGAACGTTCATCACGAGCGTCAGGTGTGCGGCAGGTTCCTTTAGGTCAAGGTCAAGGTGGTCCATCAAGTCATTGAGCATGTCGGCGGTTCGCGATGCCAGTGAGGCGCCAACATTGGCAATCAACTCGTTCTGGAATTGCCTCTCTGCATGATTCCGAGGATATCTGCTTGTCATGCCCTACTCCTTCCTCTGCCTCCCTGACTCCTGCGCCATGCTTCCTCGCTGAGCGAGAGATCCAGGTATCGCTGCCGGAACTCCGCAATCCACCGCTTCTGAGAGTCATCGGCGTTCGCTTCGACGGCGTCTACGATCCTGTCGACAGGGCAGTCCACGAACATCCTGTCGTCCTTTCTCATCAGCCGCTCGTATCGCTCGACGACGCGCTCGCACTCCTCGTCCCCTGGATGCCGGGCGAGAACGAGACAGCCGAACTTGTAGGGCGAGCCGTCACGCAGCAGCATCGCGACCGCCAGGAGATGGTCCCGCCATAGCTGGTTGTGACTGACCTCCGCAAGCGATTCCCATGACTCCTCGGGCCAAGGCGAATCCGGACGTTCGACCCAGCGCCTGTATGCGGGGCCGTCGTAGCGCTTCGGCGAGAACGGCTCGGTCAGCTTCGTCTCGATACCCGCGAAAGCCCGGCCGCCGTCCTGACGGACGTATTCGACGTAACAGTCGAACGCGGTCCTGTCGTTCAGATAGTCGGACGCAGGCTCCGGGGCGTGTTCGAACGTAACCATGGTAACACTCTTCACGCCATCGGGCAGCAGGGCGCCGAAGACGCTCGTGGCCAGATCGAGATCAGTAGCCATCGGCGCGAACAGGTTGAAGCACATCGGCTGGCTCGAAAGCATGTTGTGGAGCAGCCGGTATTCCTCGACAAGCCCGACCCCATCGGCCAGCCGGCGATTGGCAGCTTCACGGATTTCCGTGGTCAGGAAGTTCGCCCCATCGGCCGCGTCGGCCGACGTCAGCATCGAGCCGAGCTCCCTCGTATCCTTCGGCCTCGGGCCGGTTCCCCACGGCAGCTGGAGAACATGCGCACGATACCAGCTCTGGTGGAAGCGCATGCGGCCCGTGAAGGCCGCATCGCTCGCGCACTGTGGCCCTATACTGGAGCCGGGAACTGCAGGACGTTCAGATGTCACAGGCGAGCCCTTCCCCTTCAGTGTCCCTACGGTCTTGCGCCGATGTGAAAGTCAAAACTGCTGTCGTTCTCCCAGTACTGGATCACACCGATGCCACTGTCGGCCAGCTCCCGCTCGCGCCAGTCGGCGCCGCGGTTCATTCCGGGCCACACCAGCCATTTCTCAGGCGGCCCGCTGAAGCAGACATCCTCTCCGAGAAGTTCCGTGAAGAGCAGTTCGAAGAGCAGAGCGTTAGTCTCCATACATGCGGCGTATGACTTCAACTGATGGACAAGTCGGGTCATCTCACGAGTGGACTTGAGTTCCAAGAGGACGGGCACATCGCCGTCTTTCCCGCGTCGGAGCGCGAGCAGGTCGCACACGAGCTTGCCGGAGTCTGCTATGACCGCGATTTCATCGGTGACGAAGACTAGATCGCAATCATCTGCGCCATCGGGACGCGCGAGGGCTGCAAGCGCGCGAGAGTGTCGATAGGCATCGGCGACCAAGAAGGACTGAAGTCGTTTCTCAGGCGTCGGCCGTCCCTGGGAAGTCTCGACGCAATTCTCTCGGAACTCGACGTCGAAGTCCCTCAAGAGCTTGTCCGCACTATAGCCGCCCTTTCCTCGCTGCGGGCGGTCGGGAAGCAGACCGATCATCGTGATGCCGCTACAAGTGGGGCGGAAGTGGACCTTGCCGGAGTGCTCTGTGAGCAGACCGCTCAACTTCTCGCGGATCTTTCGCGCGTTGGCGGTGATCCGAGTAAGACGGTCTTTGAGCTCGTTCTTCACTCGTACTTCCCTCCATGGGCGGGCCAGTCTAACCACGCAAGCATATGTTGCAGGAGACGTTGATACAAGCCTCGTCTACGTCACGCTTTCAAGAAAAGGAAGGAGCCCGGCGTGAAGGAGACTAAGGATGTCACGACATACCTGCAGAAGTACGGGCCGGCGCTCGCCGGCCGCATTGCAGACAGATTCAAGCCGCTCGTCACGGCGCCGCAGCTCGACGTCAGGCGCGCGCTCAAGACGCTCAAGCGCTCCCCCTTCCCTGCCCAGGCGGGCGTCGTCGAGGGGCTCGTGGCGCTCTTCAAGTCGGGCCGCCGCCACGGGTTCATCGTGGCCGAGTGCGGCACGGGCAAGACGATCATGTCGATGGCCGTCCCGCACGTCCTCTCGGCCGGGAAGCCGTACAGGGCGCTCGTCATGGCCCCCGGCCACTTGGTCGAGAAATGGAAGCGGGAGATCGAGGAGACGATCCCCGACGCCACGGTCACCGTGATCGGCGACTGGAAGGCTGCGTTGGAGATCGCGAACACCGAGGCCGACACCAAGCCCGAGAAGCCCAGGTACTACGTCATCAGCCGCGACAGGGCGAAGCTCTCGTACTTCCGCCGCGCCGCAACGGTCTTGAAGCGCGGCCAACACGTCTGCCCCAACTGCTTCGCGCCGATCCTCGACCGCGACGGCGTCCCCGTCGACGAGGGCTGGCTCAAGCGCGCGAAGCGCTGGTGCCCGGCCTGCAAGGGACCGCTCTGGCAGGCCGATGGCTCCCGCTGTCGTCGCGTCGCGCCCGTCGAAGTCATCAAGAAGCGACTTGGCAAGCGCTCCCTTGGCGGAGCCTTCTTCGATTTCGGCATCTTCGACGAGTGCCACGAGCTCAAGGGCCAGACCGCCCAGGGCACGACGCACGGCATCCTCATGGGCTGCTGCAGACGCACGATCAGCATGACCGGCTCCATCGCGAGCGGATACGCCGACGACCTGCACTTCCTCGCCGCGAAGGCCGATATCAAATCGCTCCACGCCGATGGCCTCGAATGGGGCGCAATCGGGCCGTGGATGGACCGGTACGGCGTCCGCGAGACCGTGACGCGCATCAAGGCGGATGACTCGGACAACGTCGCGTCGCGCGGCAGGCCGTCGAAGCATGTTCGCAGGAAGCCGGGGATCAGCCCGCTCGTCTTCTCGAAGTACCTGATGGGGCGGTCAGTGTTCCTCCGCCTTGATGATGTTGCAGACGGGCTGCCCGCGTTCGACGAGTCGGTCGTCCAGGTGCCCCTGGGCGCGCTCGAAGCGCCGTACCGGGCGCTGGAGCGCGAGGTAACCTCCGCCGTCAAGGCCGCCCTGGCGCAGGGCTCGAAGAAGCTCCTGGGCATGATGATCGCGTCTCTCACGACTTGGCCCGACCACCCGTTCGACTGGAAGCCGCTTGTACAGCGGGAACCCAGGAAGGTCATCGCCCGCCCCGAGAGCCTGGACGCCAGGATCGTCACGCCCAAGGAAAAGCGGCTGGTCGAGATCGTGAAGAACGAGCTGGCCAAGGGGCGACGGTCGTGCATCTTCGTGAACAACACCGGCAGTCACAACGTAGCCGAGCGCGTGTCGGAGCTGCTGGGCAGCCAGGACATCGAGGCCGTGGTCCTCTCGGCGAAGATCAAGCCCAACGACAGGGAAGCGTGGCTGAGGGAACAGGTTGCGGACGGGGCCAAGGTGCTCGTCTCACAGGTCAAGCTCGTCGAGACAGGACTGGACCTCCTGGAGTTCCCAACGCTCGTATTCCACCAGATCCCGCTCTCGACGTTCACGCTCAGGCAGGCGAGTCGTAGATCATGGCGCATCGGCCAGGGC
>Ga0272441_10014528_pt1 | contig 11151 bp, 7 predicted proteins | sample SSMProp6N_FD_193582 | JGI IMG/M metagenome (GOLD analysis project Ga0272441, IMG submission 193582) | Marine sediment archaeal communities from Little Sippewissett salt marsh, Falmouth, MA, United States - SSM-Prop-6N | ecosystem: Environmental > Aquatic > Marine > Wetlands > Sediment ... | reverse complement strand
CGGACAGCGACATGGACGATGGAGATCCAAGCATTTGAGCGAAATGCTGAATGGCTTGCGCTGAGCCAGGACCAATCGGCGAATTGTCTTCGCCGCTCACCAGTCGTCTGGATTGAAACCCCGGCTGTGTCAGGTGATCTATTCTGTTGAGCTCTGCCAGCACATTATCAAACTCTGGTGTTTGCAGATCCCCCTTCTGGTTACTAACCTCTGGCACAGGACTGTATTCAACCACCAGGGGACGCGGCGCAACGAGCGTGGCGATTTCAGCATCTCCAAACTCGTGCAAAAGCGCCCAGACATTGCGGTAGATAGGTTCGCTCCATACCGCCTGGCGCGATTGGAAATAGCCACTAACCAGCGATGCATCAATTCGTGGATCCACTGCTGCAGCATAGAACGATATTAATCCGCCCTCGCCATAGCCTATTACACCCACCCTGGAATCCTCGCCGGCTGTCTGTTTGAACCAGTCCACCACCGCAAGTACCTTATGTACTTCGTATCCGATGATGTGCCGACCCATGTGAAATGCCTGACGATAGATCCATTCCCGGTAGGTTTGCGCCCGACTTTCGGAAAAAAGAGTATCCCGACTGATCAATACTGGTACAACGACCTGAAAGCCATTCTCAACCAGCCGTCGTGCATACTGCGATTCTTCAGGTACACCAGATGCCAGTCCGACGATTTGCTCCGGCGTCTGATCCGCGTCCGGTAATGCTACAATGTGGCCGGTGGGCTTTGTTTTCGGCTGAAGCAATAGTCCCTCGCCATACACACCCTCCAGCACCGACCAGCGCACTTGGTACACGCGGTACTTATCCATCTCCGCCATCAGTGCTGAGTCATTGTAATCATTCAAGCTTTGCATCACCACAGGGACGCGTTCGTCTCTGACACCGATGTATCTCATGAAGCGCTTGCGGTTCGGTTTGACAGATTCTTCATAAGCGCCGGGCGAAGAGAGATCTCGTTCCCAGTACTTCTGACGTAATTCGATTGAATCGCCGATTTTGCGTTCTATATAAATATGTGCGCCGTCCATCATCTTATCCGCTATGTCATCCGCATCGCCCTCCCAGGTCAGCAGATCTGTGCCCGGTAAGGTTTCCGGCGTACCGGCGGAAACAACTGAAGCAAAAAGAGCAAACACAGCAAACATGTTACTATCCCTTTCATTAGTATGTGCAGCCAGATCCGCTAAAAAAACAAAATGTGGTAAACAGGCCAGACACGATTCTTCCGCCTTGTTGGCCTACAGTTCATCTTGGTTTCCAGCCTTCCGACTTGGCTTCAAAAGTATAATACCCCGGTGAAGCTAAACTATCCCTGTGATTTTCTCAGATGGAGGTACTCCGGATCAAACTCCTTGAACCAGAAGAAGCGCGAATATCCCCATACGGTAAAATTCATATAGGCGTTCCGCAGCTATCGTCGAGCCCCTGCAGAAGAGATGTCATGGCGTACCACAGCACATCACAGGCTTTATTACCCGAAGCATCTTCTTCATCCATACGGGATACAACCTGGGATTCGAACATCCTGATGGTCCGTGGACGTTCATAAGCACCCGGACATTCTTCGGGCTCCTCATAGTGTTGACCTGATTCAGCTTCTATTTCTCAAGTCCAAAATTCCACCTTCCACAATATATTCAGCCCGGTTATCTCGCCGCCGATGGTCCAATTCGGGCGCGGAAAGACGTGTGTTGGCCGGATTTGAGATGTACCGTGCGACGCCATTCTATAGTCATAGGCCGCCCATCGCCTTCCACAAACGGATACCAGGGATAACGGCCCTCGTTCCAGGTGTGCTCATCCGGCTCCCATTTTGCCAGGCCGACTGTATCGCCGTCGGTCACCTCCAATATGACCGGCAGCGCAGCGCTATCCTGGCTAACAATCCACTGATTATCCCGGCCGGTCACCTGGCCCAATAAGCGCAGACGGAAAGTGACAAAGTATTCTCCCGCTTCATCCGCTGTCAGCGTATCCTCAATAAACAATCCTTTTCCCGCTCCGCCGTTAACTTTCCTCGTCCACGTAGCGCCGGCAACACCGGGCGTTCGGCAAACCACCGAAAACGGCCCGGGCACATCCGAGCGGTTCGGCGACAACTCCAAAATTTCAAGCATATTCGGCCCGGAGCGGAAGTCCGACGTATAACCAACTTCCCTGGGCAACGGTTCCCATGTTGGCTTGCCATCACGAACAACTTCGATAGTCGAGTGATGACGGACGGCGGAGTTAGTGTAGCCGGCGTCTACAATCCAGAGGCGACCACCGTGACAGTATTGCACTATAGCGCCCAGGTCGAAGTGAGCGTGGTTCGCCCAGCCGATGGTATCCATTAGCAAGTATTCGTCATCTGTATCGAACCCGGACCGATACTGGATCTTATCTGCGGTCTTTGCGTAGGTCGGTGCGTCAGGACGCTGATGAACCTTCCAGATACGGGCATTGCCAACTTCACCGGATAGGTAGCTGTAATATCCCTCTGTCATAGGTATTGCTGCGAGTCCCAGAAGCGGCAGCAGTGCTTCTTCAGCGATTTTCGGATCAGGTGGTGTTTTAAGACCACCCACATCGGTAGAACCGTGCAGATAGGCGTATAGGTCCATAGTTGAATCCGGGTAGACTCCCAGACTCCGATAGCGTCGGATCAGACGGTCAATTGCCATCTGGGATGCGGGCCAATCCCAATCTTCGCCCATAATTTCGATGAATTTCATGCTCCCATATTCACGATTATCCCAGCAATCGCCGTAGCAGCTCGGTAGCCATAGGGAATCCCGGACTGCAAGAAAGCGAAGTGCTGCCTGGGGCCACATCTCAGTTCCTGAAACTCCCTTTGTGGAGAGGCCCTGGTAGTGAATCATATCGGCAACTTCAATAAACGTACGCGGCTCGTAGTTGGGAGAGTCCTCTGGTGCATGTCCCCACGCTGTACCGTTGGCAATTAACTCGTCGCAACGTACCTTCCACATCTGAGCATGGTCCAGGTCATAGAGGCGGGAGTAATAAAGATATGCCCGCATTAATCCGCAACCCAGAATGGTTTGATGGTTATGGCGCATTTGAACAGCCCCGGAGTAATCTGAAGCTACTGTGTAAGCGAGAGGAAATCCCTCCTTCCCGCTCAGGCAGCCCAACAGAAGGTAATTGGTTATCCGCAGTCGATCTTCCTGCGAGAAGACTGAAGCCTCCTCGACGCAGTCCCAGGCACGCATAAGGTTATACAGTGCCATGTGAGAGTCTTTGGGAACAGGGCCTCCGTAGATGTCTTCATCCTCCATCTTGAAGATATAGTCCTCAAACAGTTTGGCAAACCTGAGGTTGCCAGTGCGCCAGTAGAAATCACCAAGCTGGGCAGTGGTGCTGATATAGCTCCGCGCGCGTGCGCCGCCCTTATGTCCGCCGAAGGGCTGGTTTAGAGCTTCATATCTCTTGTCCCACCACGGGTTGTCTTGTTCCAGATTATAGCGGTAAGACCTCATCCTCTCCCACTGTTCACCAGGTTTTTCCACTAAAAACCGATCATATACTAATTCTCCCGTTTCCTTATCTTTGTATGGATGAAATGCTTCAAGAACGGCATTTAGCCCCCGCTTGTCGGACGCTGCCAGGACAATGAGGTTAGCTCTGCCCCGAAACGGCCGCGGTACGACGCGGATGATGTAGCCGTCGGGACCGGGAACAGCATGATCAGCCTCGATCAGACCGGCGCGGCGCAAAGCCAGAGCAAGTTGTCCGCTGCGCGGACCAGTGATCAGGATCAGGTTGGTATCCGGAGAGAGATCTGGCACGGGGAAAGCAGGGAATGGCTCTTTAAGCGTTGGCTCGTTGTACCAGGGAACTTCCAGTTTATCAGCCAGGCGCAGGGCAAGCTTCTTTTCCGGATCCGTCTGCGGCACAAGGACAACGCACGGTGGCTCATCGTCCTTCTGATCAGGTCGTCGCAGCACTGTGTGGTAGGACGACAGCGTCAGCTTCCTCAGACCACCGTCCTCGTCCACCAAGGGATTATTGGTTACTGGTGACAGATCCACGCGGTAAAAGTACACGCCGGTGCCAGCCAGGGACATCCTGGTCACAGCCTGATCTGCCGGCACCATAATGCGAAACGATTTCAGCAGCGGGACGTATCGGCCTTCGGCGCGAAATTCTTCTGAAACGTACTCTTTTTCTCCAATAAAGTACCCGAATTTGCCAGGCCGCTCGTCACCTGATCTTAAGTGAAGGGTAACAATATACTGGCCTGCCCCGGGAGTTGACATTTTCCATTCGCAACGCGGCCAACCATGCAAAGCGATGGTCAGCCCATCGGCAGGCTTATCGCGTACTGTGACCTTGTGTCGAATCAGCTCCGCAAAACCTTCTGGCGTGGAAGCAAAGGTTGTGAAGCCATCAATTGGCAGCCCAGCCAATGTCATTGGCACATCAATGGGAATCGGATCTGCACCAGTGTCGGAAACACCCATGCATGAAAGAAGCAAGAGCATTCCACTTCCAGCCAAACAGTATTCTCGCCAGGATAAACTTTTGCAGTTACACACCATTACTGTCTCCTTTCTCTGAAGTCAAACTCTTGTGTCCGAATATTAGTATACTCCTATCTAAAGATCAACCAGAACTCGCCCTTTTTTATTACGCCCTACATTCCGCACCTTTGAGTAGCGTATGAGATAATATTGTGTTATCCTCTTGGAAGAACTGAGCTTTCAAAGGGTTAGCACATGGCTGAAGAAATCTATAGAACACAACAATTGGATCATCTGGTCATTGTCGCTGGTATCTGCCAGCAGATGTCTCTCATAGAAAAGAGGCGTTGTACCTGGTGACTGCGGATAATTCCGTGGAGCAAAAAAACTTCTCTTTTGACTCTCCAGAGCGGAATTCTGCTTTCCTGGAGGCCACTGATGTGGTTTCTGCGTCTGAATTGCTCGATTTTAGCTCTAAACGCGCATTTCTTCCCCACTTGATAAACTGGGAACAATGCTCACAACTATCAGCTATGCAGCTTTCTCTTCGGCATAGGCTGCTGCCATAGCTGGTGTCTGTAGCTCTCATATCTCAGGGGCGGAATTATTTAGTGTTCATATTCCGGCCTGGGCCTGAACTTCTGTTGTCAGACTTTTGTCCATTCCGCCTGTATTTTTAATATGTCCGCCAAGTTCGCCGGTCTTATTGAAAACTACTTCCCACGTCTGTCTATCAGTTTTCAGCCTGACGCCGCAGACCCGATTATCCTCGATTAATTCCAGTTCATCCATTGATTCAAGGGTTCGATCGCCAACCTGAATAACGTGCAGAAACACATCGTCTTTACGAGGTATACCCGGGGCCGTCTCAACGCGCCATTGGCCTATCATGGCTATATTTTCAGGATTCAACCCCTCTGTGACAAGCTCCCAGTTTTTGCCTGCGGCCCAGAATCTTTTGCCAGGACCTCCAATAGGGGTCAGAACCGCGTCATCCGGCAGCAGTGTCCGGCAGAATATTCGTCCTTCCCCGTGATCCGCCTGGATCGTCTTACCTTTGATGGTGGGTTTGTAGGCTGTATGAATCAGCCATTCCTTTTTGTAAGAGGGGTCTGTAGTCTGCACCCGATCAAATATCACAAAATGATCGGGCATGAGAAACACAAGCTGACGAGTTGCCAGATCGCACTTTTCAGGCAGATCGGGCTTGACACCGTGTTTATAACATTCAGTCGCGTCCCCGGCCATGTAAACATATTCATCATTGGTCTCAAAGGCTTTCACCTCAGAACCGAGTTGCTTGTGTTGACCTCCGTGATTACCTTCCACTGTGCCGCCCCAGTACCTTGCCGGCGGCTCTCCGGGCTGATGGATAAGGACGCAGTTGTGGGCTACCGTCTGGGCATAGTAATTTGCTAAATGCTGCCCGTTATCAAACTGCTTGTAGCGGGTTCCTGTGTCCATGGCTAGAAAGCCTTTGTGGTATATGACAAAGTTGAGGGCGTCATAGTGCCGATGCTGGCGCAGAATTCCGCCGCAGGAGAACATACAGTATGTATCATCCTCTCCCACGCCGGATCGCATAAGGATTTGTCCCATCTGCTCAAAATGGCGGCCATGGGGAAGATTCTGAGGCGCAAAAGGCTCAGGTGATTCGTCAAGATTCATGAGCAGAAAGGGATAGATGAACCAGCTTCTTGAGTAATTTTTGTATCTGTCGGGCAGAATTTCCTGCACATGACGGGCCAGGGCGGCCGTTTTTGGCTCCTTTTTGCCATACAGGTGACGTATATTGGCCATGTGAGTGTATAAATGCCCTATGGGTAACCTATTAGTAGTATGGGGTGTGTCACCGTAGCCGAACTCAAGGGGCAATGAATCGGTTGATATCCAATTCCAGATGACGTAATTCGCGAGCAGCGCGCTGTGAGGCCAATCAGGGGCTATGTTTTCGCCTGTGCTGGAGAGCCACGTATAGAAGAAATTCTGCTCCGACCAGGGATACGCGCCAAAGACGTAGCCCAGAGTTGATGATGCGCCGCCGCCGTCATCTCCGCAGGACTTCCTACGATGCTCAAGGAGCTTCATATTCTCGTCATGTCCCCACACAAGCCACTCGTTGACCAGTTCAGAATCTATGCCAGTGCCAAAGGCCGTACATCCTATAAACCAGAGGGAATTGGTCACGCCATAAAAGCCTGTGTTATAGCGGGACAGGCTCTCCCTATAAATGCGGGGCTCAGCCGTCATAACGTTGTTGATAGCCCTGACAAGACAAGACATATACTCATTCCGCTCATCCTGGGTGAAGTCATTGTAAAGCCAGTCCCAGGCAAGAGCTACATGCACACGGGTGGTTGAGTACCAGTTCACAGATTTTCTTTCCTGGAAACATTTGTCATAATAGCGGATGCTTGTATCAATACATTTCTTAGCAAGTTCCAGGTATTCGGGTTTTTCTGATACAAGATAGACGAAGGCCGCCCATGCCGCCTGGGGGCCAAGTTCTCTGGGTTCGGGATTGTCCTTATGGAGCAGGCTTTCGGCAAGATCATCAACTCGCTTCTTGATTTGCAGATACCATTCATGCTCAGGGCCAAGAGCGCGCTCCCGAACCTGGGGCCATGTATCGAGGTTGAAAAACAGGCGCGGGTGGTCACTGCGGATCTTTCCGGTCCAATCGGGAAGTTCCTGACCAGCAGCAAAAGATGGATACAGTATAGACAACATTGCGATAACTCCCAGTGAAGACTTTAATTGGCTGATCATCATTCACTCCTTGTACGCTTGGTGTGAGTTATGAAGCTAAAAAACTCGCTCATATTCTACATTTGTCATATCGAATGGATTTATAAACCTATAAACCGATGCTGTACCTGTAGGCTTGCGGATAAATCAAGACGGCTTCATAATATAGCATAAATGCCCTAATTTGCTGTCTCTTTCGTTTCAGAAGCCCAAACAGCCAGCAGATTCCATTTCAGCACCTTATATGCATTTGCCATAATTTAGAGTCTCGTGGATACTGCGGCTCTGAATGGTTGTCATATCAAGCATAAAACCTCGACCTATTTATCTGCAGTTCCCAGACACAGCACCAATTTACAGGCATAATCAGCAAGCCCATAACTATGGCGCATTGATATGCTTGGATTTTTCTCTTTACAGCAAGGGCAATTCCTCCTGGCTAATATCAACCTCATTCGGCGACGCTACTTGCTCTTGTTCTCCGAAGTGTCTGATTGGTATAGTGCCGGATACGGTCGACCAGGGATAAGTCTTGCTCCGTCAGCGAAACCTTCTGCACGGTTCTCCAGTTCTTCAACGAGTAAGCAACGCCAATGGGACAATCGCTCTGTTTCTTCAGGGATGGCAGCCAGGTTATGACATTCTGTAGGATCATCTGTCAGACGGAAAAACTGCTCGCGTCCGTCAACGGCAAACCATATGTATTTCTCCTTTCCGTTTGTCAAAGAATGGTGGACGGGCGCATGTTCGATGTGCATATAATTGCGCCAATCCGTTGCCTCCCCACGTGCCAGAGGCACGAGGCTGCGACCGTCTACACTATCTGGAATGGCGACTCCAGCCATGTCCAGGAAGGTTGGCATGATATCCTCGAGTCCCACAGGTTTGTCCACGATTGTTCCCGACTGGAAGCCAAAACGCTGAGGGGCACGCAGAAGAAGAGGAACCCGGGCTGATGGTTCATAGGGGACAGTCTTGCGCCACAGATAGTGATCTCCCAGCATCTCACCATGATCGCTTGTCAACGCGATTACCGTGTTATTCCCCGTCATTCTGTCAACGCCGGTCACCGGATTGATGAGACGACGGATCTGGTCGTCCAGGTGGTTCAGCAATGCGTAATATCCGGCTCGGGCACAAAGCAGTGCCTCGCCCGTGAGATCTACTGATTGAGCGGACACATCCATTCCCTTCCCTTTATTCGGTGGCGGGATTGTCCAGTCGCCAATCACAGGCTTGGGAACACCTTGCCGAATGTAACGTTCAAGGTAGAAAGCGGGAGGAACCAGGGGAGGATGAGCGGCAAGGAAAGACACGACCAGGAAGAAGGGACGGGATAGTTCACGGTTGCGTAGAAAACGCAAGGCCTCATGGACGGTCCAATTCGTGGGATGAAGATCTTCTTCCAGATGCCAGGGCCGGGCTGTCCAGTCATTGTGCATCACACCAGTGCCGTAGATTCCCTCCCAATCTTCCGGGCGATGCTGTTGGATAAAGTCCAGATAGTCACTTGGACATCTATGCTCCAGGGTTATCATGTGCTCAAATCCGAATCGCTTATCTGGCGGATACTGATGCATACTGCGACCTACCCAGCACGTCTCGTATCCGGCTTTGGCCAGGACAGCCGGCAGTGTGTGTTCAATATGCCAAGTTACACCCTCCTGGTATCCCACCATACCATGTGTCGCGGGGAATTGCCCAGAAAGGAGGGAGCGACGCGCAGCGATACAGGTTGGACAGCTTGAGTATGCCCTTGTGAAGCGAACACCAGCGCCGGCAATTGCATCCATATTCGGCGTCATCAACACCTCATGATCCTCGATTCCGAGGCAATCACCACGGTGTTGCTCAGTGACAAACAGAAGGATGTTTGGTTTCTGTGTCACGATTTTATCTCCCTTCTGCCAGATTATTCTGCATTATCATTGAATATCCAGTGCAAAACTTGGCTTTTTGGTTTTCCACTTGCCGCCTGTAAAGTCCGGACACTTTACCGGTGTGCTGCCGTTGGCAATGGATTGCTCTGCGAGTGCTACCAGGACACTCATGATCACTGAGTCATATACGTCGATAGGCGTCTGTGTTTTGCTTCTGACAACATCCACGAATTGCTGAAGCTCCAGATAATCAGTTCCACCATGTGATGAATTCCCGCCCTCCATGTTTTTCCACCAGGAATGGTCAAATTCATCCTGATATGGAGCGAAAGGTTCCCAATTATGGTAATTTGGACTTCTTTCAGTCAGATATATGGCATTTCTCTGCTCGTTATATATTCCCAGCGTGCCCTGTATCATCCAGCGATTATCATAAGGCCTGGGTAATTGCATATCGTAATTCACGACTATGGTTTTGCCTTTACATGTCTTGATCACTGATGTGACAATATCTCCCTGAGCATACTGGCGTTTAGCACCGGGGTGATCTTCGCCGAATCTTCTGGCGAAGTACCGGTTGATCCCGATAGATTTGGTGGCTGTTGATGTGACGTAATCGAAATAGTCGCCGCAGTTAATATCCATCCAACTGATTACTGGCCCCAAGGAATGGGTTGGATACTGGTCAGTATTTCTTTTAAGCAGGTATTTGGCAGGCCAGCGGTCGTTGCCATTGCCATTGAAGAACCAATGATCAATGCAGTCATGGGAATGAGCACAATGGCAATGCACGATCTCGCCAAATAATCCCTTGCGGATCATGTTTAGCACCGCCAGATTGTCCCGGCGGAAGCTCCAGTTTTCCAGCATCATACATGGCATACCAGTCTCTTCGTAGGTGTTTACAAGATCCCAGCACTGCTTCATAGTGATAGCAATAGGAACCTCAACAGCAGCATATTTGCCTGCCTTCATGCAATAAACAGCCATAGGTGTATGTAATTCCCAGGGAGTAGCGATCAAAACTGCGTCCAGATCATCCCGATCCATCAATGATTTATAATCACCGTCTGAATAGCCATCTGGCTTTTTATGCCCAGATTTAACAACCATATTTTGTATTGCTTCGACGATTTCAGGGCTAACATCGCAGATCGCCGGTATCTCAACACCTTCCATGCCTGCCAGTATCCTGAGCAGTCCTCCACCACGACCTCTAACACCGACCGCACCGACTCTTATCGGTCTGGCATAATCTTCACAAGCAATTTCACTGCCCAAAGCTTTATCTCCTCTCAATAGTTGTTCATGCTGTGCTGTCCCTTAACTCCTGCAATTACGGAAACTAGCTGCGCCACTCAATATCCCTCAACCAATCCCAGGATTCCCCATCATCCATCACAATAGTATAATTGCTTACTGCTTATATTGTGTCTGACCTTGTCAAGGAAAAAGTGAATTCTGATATGGCTTCTCATTTTCTCATTTTTCTGAAAAGGCTCTGAAACATTATAACGTATGGTGACAAAACCCAGTCTTCGGATGATCTGCCATATTCTTGTCAGGGAGAACTGCTTATGAAACACCTTGTGAACATGATGAAGCATTAGCTTCAGAGTCCAGTTGCTGTGTTGATAACCTTCATCTCTGGGAGAATGATCCAGCCACTGATCTATCTGCTGCTCCTGTTGTTTGGATAGCCTGGGTGGCCGTCCAGGTATGGGTTGGTCATACAATCCCAGAAAACCTTTGGCTTCATATGCGCTTAACCAATCTGATACTGTGTCTACACTTAGTTTGAGTATATCAGCGATCTGCTTAACACAAAGTCCTTTGGTGGAGAGTATTATCATCAGCGCTCTTTTCCCGAAGTCGCCGTTTCGGATGATTCTGGAACATTTCTCGAATCGTGTTTTCTTGCTCAACTGAAAGAGAACCTAACACACGCTGGTTCATGAGTATCTCCTCGGATGATGTTGTATTTGTGATTGGCTATATTCGTAACATTATACCATCCGAGATTGCCTCATTCAAAGTCCG
>Ga0272441_10014527_pt1 | contig 11151 bp, 20 predicted proteins | sample SSMProp6N_FD_193582 | JGI IMG/M metagenome (GOLD analysis project Ga0272441, IMG submission 193582) | Marine sediment archaeal communities from Little Sippewissett salt marsh, Falmouth, MA, United States - SSM-Prop-6N | ecosystem: Environmental > Aquatic > Marine > Wetlands > Sediment ... | reverse complement strand
TTTAACAGATTTTCTTTCAGTTGTTTCATTCCCAAATTCTTTAGGCTTCATAACCTCAACAGAATCATTTGTTGCTTCAATAAACTTTCTGATGTTTTTAAAAGTCTTTCCATCTCTTTCATTTGTTGCAATCTCAACCTTTGCCTTTTTCTCATCTATATCACATTTTTTTAACTCTTTAATTATGCTATCTTCAAAACATGACATTATGCCTTCTTGAGTTTTTACTTTGTAATAAACTCTTCCTGATTTTGCTTCAGTTTCTTCAATACCTTTGATTTCAATTATTTTTTCCATTTTTTAACCTCCTTACATTTATTTAGATTATTCCATAATAAAATACCATAAACATAACCACCAATTAACCAAATAACAGCAAAAATAAAAACTGTTAAACCATGTATATAAGTTTCAAATACAAATTTTTCCATAAAAAGTGTTAAGAAAAAACATAAAGAACCCCAAAGTATCCCTTTTCCTAAACATTCGGATTTTGTTAGTTTTTTCATTTTAATTCATCTCCTGCAAGTTTTTTTATTTTTCTTTTTATAATCTCTTCCATTGTATCTGTGTGAATTACTGGATGAACATTATTTTTTAATCTAAAACCTCTTTGATACATAGTTTTAATTAATTCTTCTTTCAACAACCTAATAAATTCTTTTACATCTCTAACCAAAAGAATCATAGCAGTTTCATTTATCTTCACACTTAAATTAAATTCTTTATTTTCCATTTTATCTTGTTCCATCATATTGGTCTATAACTTTACTCCAATCTCCATCCCACCCCATTCTATATTCTTCATCATCAGCTAAAGAACTCATATAAGCTTCTTTATTTGCTTCATCTTCTAGTGTTTTAAATTCTTTATCCATTTTCTTTTATCCTAACTTTAGTTCCACAACATGGACATGAAGCAAACCATAACTTGCTCCTGGTTTCCCATTTGTAGCCACACTTCTTACATTTGATTAATTTTCCAATTTTGTTTTTCATTTTTGAGTGGGGGGGGAATAGGTGTTACAAACCCCCCCATCTCCTTTTAATAAACTCTTTCCATTATCCTTTATCTTTAATTTCTGATAATAATAAGAATAAGTAGTATTTAAATGTTTCGTTTTTGTTTTTTATCGACGAGAGATTGATAATATTGTTCAAATCTTTCGCATAAAACATGGCTATGATTATGGCATTGCTGGTATTTTAAATAATCACAACAATCTGTATGAGGGCATTTAAAATCTTCGACAGCTGATCTCTCCAATTTGTTTTCATCCATTATACATGTTTAGCATGACTTGCATCATACCAGTTGCTCCCATCACAGACTAAAGTCCAGCCTCCATAATCATCCATAACCTCGTTACTGCTATCACATAAGAAAAACTTTTGTGTTCCTGTTGCCTCATTATGTTCTAAAGTAACATTATTAGTTGCGTCTGTAATTACAACATGAACTATCTGTCCTACAACACCACCACTAAAACCACCTAAAACTATTGCCCCATCTCCTGCATCTACTAAAACACTATTAACGCCTGAAACATCAAAAGCATCTGAACTTGCTGAGCAAGTTGTTTGATTAGATGAAATTGCTCCATTAACCTCTAGTTTAGAATGCGGGTCTGTTACTCCTATACCTACATTCCCATTATTTATTATTGTAATTGCCTCTGCACTATTACAGATAAATCCTATCTCTCCTCCCCCTCCTGCACGAAACTGAAACTTCTCAGTGTCATCCATATTTCCCACAGTTGCACCGTTAGCAATTTTTATATCACCATCAAGAGTTATAAGTTCACCATCATTGATAAAAACCCCTATTGCACTGGTTCTAAATTGGAATCTTTCAGCTGACGCATTTCCAATAGTTCCTCCGTTTTGAATTTGTATGTTTCCTGCAACTTCTAGATCATTATTAAACCTATGAGTCGTTGTCGCCCCGTAATCAATATATCCGTCATTCAAAGAGTCAATGTATTCGTTCCCGTCTGTTTGGGTAAACATGATCTTGTCTGTCGCGAGTATTTGTCCGTCAACCTGTAAATAACCTGTTCCTACATTTTTGGGGTCTATGATTAAATTAGTTCCATCATAATAAATTAAGGCGTCTTGTGCTTCTCCCAATTTAAGCTCTTTGTTGTCTGCGTCGATTGTAATTGCTCCCTGTGATTTGATATAACCATTTACTTCAAGATTATTAACGCCTGTTATGTTTTTGTCGTTCCCTGTAATTTCGCCTAATAAATTAAACCCTGAGTGATCTTCTACCATCTTAAATTAAAAGAATTAAACTTAATAAATTTTATGCTGCGTCTAAGTGTATTGCAATACCCTTCGTTTCATTCATAGCAATACAAAGATCATCAGCAACAACTGGAATATTTCCATCAAACCATAATCTTGAAGTAAATGTGCAACAACCACTTCCTAGTGTAACCCCACCCACAGCAGTCATATTATCTGCTCCACTTCCTGCATCAACTAAATCGGTCATGTCCCAATGATTAAGCAATCCTGTTGTGTCATCAGAATCACTATAAATTCTATCTTGCCCATTCTCAAAAACTCTTCTCCTCTCATAATCATATATTGCTTTTATCTGTGCATCTGTCTTAATTTCTGTATCATCGTAAACCCTAACCGGCCCTATAAATCCATGCCACTCTTGCGTTATGGTGTCATCTCCGGCTTTATTTGCCGCTCCGATTCTACCTGTATCAATTCCGGCACACGCTTTAAACCAAGCATCTACATTCGTATCTGTGTCGTGTGTTGCATCAACCTCTTCTCCATTTATAAATAAGTGTGGTCCTGTTCCGTCTGCTCTTTGAACAACTGCTATATGGTACCATTTATGTTTTTTCAATCTGTCACCATCTGCTTGTGTAACAAATTGCGCTGTTGTGTTATCTGTGCATCTGCATGTTAATAAGCCAGCTTCAACATTTAACTCAATAAATTCAACTACACTCGCATCTCCATAACCGATAGCTGTCATGGTAGAAGTATCGTCTGCCATCATAACCCAACCCATTAATGCGCCTGTTGTATCAACGTCGTTCATGGCATCGCCACTTGCATCAACTTGATAATAATCATCAGAATCCCCTTCTAAATAAATTGAGGCCGGCATCATTTGGGTAATATCTCCACCGAACATAAATTTTGTTTCTGCCATTATTCACTCCTTTTATACTTTTTTTTCTTAGGTTTCTCCTCAGATACCTTTAATTCTTCCTTAGGAGGAACAGGATTAATTTTTTTCTCTTTTATATAGTATTTAGTGTCCTCATTATCTAAAAGCCCAACTTTATAGTTTGCTTCCCCTCTTGTCATTCTTCCTTCATGTGTCATTTTAATTTGGTGTTAATATTCCGCATTTCTCTAACGCAGTAATTATTGCATTTACAGCTGTTTCAATATCTGAATCATCATTTCCATAGTTTCCTGTTACAGTGATGTTAGAAATTGCATCGAGTTTAATTCCTAAATCTTCAATATTGCCAATAGAAGCCATTTTTAAGCTGCCCTTGTATTAGTTATTTTACATATACCATTAGGGGCATGTAATTGACAAACTCCATATTCCCAAGCTCTGATAGTTGTAGATTTTCCTGGATCTTCCATAGTAACAACTTTTAATGTTTGCTGTTCTTTCCATACCAAACTCTCCCCTTTAACAACTATATATGCTTGGTCTGCTGTTACAACCTCACTTACTAAAATTGTTAATCCGCATAATATTGCAACTTGTCCGTTTTGAACTGCACTTATACTTTTAAAAGTAGGATGATTTAAAACTTTAGGATTTGAAATTATGTTTGTGTAATCTGTCCCATTAACTACAAGAAAACCATTTCCATTAAGAGCATCAATTCCATCAACTCTTAACATGTTTATTCCATACAGAATATCATAAACAGGATCTCTATTTGCTGGTGTTGCACTATCCCATTCATAATCAGCAGTTATTGCAAAAGTATTTCCTGCACTTGCACTCATTATTCCTTCAATGTGAGAGCTGATCTGATAATTAATTTTTCTAGCCATTCTTACAATATGTCTTTTTAAGATTGGCACGGTTGCCCTCATCCCCATCTCTTCAGAAATCACACTCTCATCCCCAAACTTCAAAACAACAGAACTAACTTTTGTTTCAGTAACTTCAACAAATGGAAAAGCAGCCATTTGTGGAATACCTTTAATTGCACTTCCTGTTCCACCATCAGTAGAATCTGCATTTGTTTCTCTATAATATGATTCCGTCCATGAACTAGAACTATCAATAACACATAATACTTTTAATCTTTGAGCCTCTGCATTTACAGCTTTAACAGCACTATCAATATATTCTTTTCTTAAATCTGCCTCTCTCCATGTATCTGCCATTTTAATTTGAATTAACCCTTATCCTAATTGCTTCTGCTCCTATACAAGCTTCTTCTGCAACTCCAACATTAGCAAAAAGTAAGTCTGCTGCTGCGACTTTAGCAATCGTGTTTGCTCCTGAAATAGAAACTCTTTCTCCGATAGCTACTGCCGCACTTGTTGTTATATCCCAAACTCCATTTTTAGCGACGGTTATTTCTGTAATTCCATCAGAAGCAGTTTTTTCTTCCCATGCAATTCCTGCAAAAGGATCATTATCTGCAGCTGTTGCAGCTACTGTATGGGGATCTTCTAATTTTAAAAGTGTTCCAATAGGGATATTATTTCCATCTGCACAAGTATATCTTCTAAATTCTGTGGGGGTTTCAAGACAAACTGCTACGGCCATTTTAATCAATATTTAAAAAACTTTTAACTATATAAACTTTTCTGTTATTTCGGTTAACCGAATAACTTTATCTTTTCCATATATTTCTGAATTAAAAATTCTGTTTCTTCTAAATTATTAAGAAATGTTTGTTTATTTTCTTCCAGTGTTTTTAATGCTTTTTCCCAAAATTCTTTATTTTTACTATCAGATGCAAGCTTATTAAACTTCATAGATTCTTCTGCTTTTTCTTGTGCTTCTTTCATCTTTTTTAATGTTTTTCTATCCATATTTCTCTATTGTGTCATCAACTCCGCTTCCTTTCCAAAATTCTTTAGCTTTTTCTTTTTTAATTTCTTCTTTAGATTTCTGCTTTGATCCACTTGATACACTATCCCCACCCAAAGCTGCTAGGGCTTCTTTTCTTGCAAGCAATTTTTCTTCTCTTTCCAAAACCTTTTCCCTCCTCTCTGTTTCTTTTTCTTTTCTTTCTTGCAGTTCTCTAGCTTGTTTTATAACTGCATCCTCAGAGGATTCTTCATCCTCCGAAGGTTCAACAGCTTCGCTAGCTGCTTCTTGTTCAGCTTTTTCAGCTTGGTTTTCTTCTCCAGTCATTTTAGCCTCCAATTTATTTATTTAATTTGATCTGCGGCATCTGAATACCGACTATTAAAGCAATAAGACTAAAGATTATAGTTCTCATTGTTCCGTTGATCCCATAATACATTGCACAAATTTCTAATATACTTAGACATATTATTGCAGTGCATGCAGTAGGCCAATCTATTTTATTTTTTGTTTTTTTAGCCATCTTTATTTGGTTGGGTTGTAGTTCCCTTTCCCCTTTTTTCTTCATTCTCTTGCAATTTTTGTTCTAAACTTGCTGGAAATTCAAGATTAAATTCTATTCCTAATTGCAGTTCAGCCATCTCTTGGTTATAAAGTTGTTTATCTTCTATTTCTTGTTGGAATGATAAATAGATTATGTTTGATGATGCTTCTGTTGTGTTCTCTCCCCATCCCATAACAACCTCTGGAATTCCACATGCACTTATATAAATTCTAACTAAAAACTTTATGTAACTTAAACTATCAAGATTAGAATATTGAGGTGTTGTGCTTTCTTTGATTTCTTTAATAACTCCTGTAGATATAATAACATTTTCAGATTTTTTATAAGCTTCATTTATTGTTGCTTCAACAGAATTAAGCTTTGTTGTGTCGTCTGTTTCAACTTCAAAAAACTTAATTGGTTTAATATTTCTATGATAGAGAATCCTTAAATCATCTAATGCTTCATTCCTACTGCAAATTAATTCTTGTAAACTTTCAACAAATGGGATTCCGTGCATCTCATTTCCAATTCTTTCGTATGATAAATGATAAATTTCTTCTGGATTATATCTTTTATCATGGTTTAATAATTCATAACCAATTATTATTCCTTTGTTATCATAAACTATTTTTACATTTCCAGGATTTAATTGTTTTAAATTTGTCATCCTTCCTTGTTTGTCTTTAATTATATGCCCAAACCCATCTCCACAAATTATAGCACATCTCCAAATATTTTTTAAAACTAATCTTGCACTTTCATTTCCATTTCCTTTTATCTTGTTTAGCTTTGCTTTGTTTTTTTTGTCTGCTTTAATCCCTCTTCCAAATGTCCATGACGCAAGTTTATCAATCACACTTCTTAATTCTGGAGTATTCCTATACCATCCATGCCATTTATCAAATTCCGGTGTCCAATAAGATTCTTCTTTTTCAGATGGGGAGTTTAGTCCCTTTGAAGCAATAGAATAAAAATCATTTTTTGAAGTCGTAGAATCATCTGTCTGTGATCCAAAATCGCTTATTTGTCCTGTTCTTAAAGTCGCCATGTATTTTGATGTATTTTTATGTATTTAAATGTTATGCTGTAACATTATGTCCAATTTGTGTATTAGTTCCACTATCTAAGTATGCTGCGGTTGTATTGTTGTATAAAGAATTGCTACTTATTATATTTTTATCTCCAGCATCTATCTCTATTCCATAAGTTCCATTTCCATCACAAACATTTCCCGTGATAGTTGTATAACCTATTGCTCCTAATATTCCTGAGTTTGTGCTATTAGTTATGTTATTTCCAATTATTGAACAATAGTTTGCTGCTGCTATTGATATTCCATAGTTTCCTGCTCCAGTTATAGAGTTTCCTACAATTATAGATCTATCACCTCCTAGATTCAACTCTATTGCTGAAACTGTAAAAGTATCTAGTTTATTGTTTAAGATTGTATTGTCATTACTATTTCCCGCATTTTCCCATTGGTAAACTGCGTTGTTTGCATTGTGAATAAAACACCCTTCTATAATGCAATTACTAGAATTTTCTAACCATATTGCTGCAGCACTAACATTATTCCCATCTACTTGTATATCTCTTATTGTTGTGTAATCTGCTCCAACACATTTTATTAATTTTATTCCTGCTGTGTTTGTTTCTATTTTAGTTCCATAACCTGTGCCTTGTATTGCTACATTAGATTTTGTTATGTTAATTTGTTCTGTGATTATGTAAGTTCCTTCTTTAATAAAAACAACCCCACCATCGGATGGAAGCATATTAATTCCTTCCTGAATAGAATCAGTATCGCCAGTTCCATCTTGTGAAACAACTACTGTTGCTTGTCCGGTCCTTTCACTTCCACCTCCCTGATCAAACTCTCTACTATGTGGAAAAATATTTTCAAAATTTAGTCCTCTAATTGCCATTATACACTCATGAAGTCTTGGTTACTTATATTTTTAAGAACATTCTCTATTGCCTTCATTCTATGTAGATGTATATTTATCATGTCCTCTGCTTCTATTCTTGTTGTGAATCCGGCCATGTTATATGCTATTAATGACATTGCTGCATATCTTGCTGCCCATTCTGAAAACATTTGTTTATAAACCGTCGATAAACTCGCCCAATTTGTCGCAATATCATATTTTACTAAGTTAGAAAGATACGCCTCTGCTTGTGCTGCCAAATCACTATGATTATCTGCTGTATCTCCAGTTGCATCAACATTTTCTCCTGCCATTAATGCTATCTGTGCTTCTGTTACAATAATACCTGTATATGCCATTCTAGAATGAGTGTGCGAAAATATTTAAACCTTTGCACTTTTCTGCCATCCAAACCCCTCGGTCGATTCCTTCTGCTATGTGTGAATTTGATCCAAAAATCTTTCCGTCTTCATCTAATTGCATAGATGCTAAAGATGCTCTAACTTCATCATTATCTAATAATAAAACTTTTTTTTGTTCCATTAATGTTAATAAATTAAAATACATTTCTTCTTTTAGAATTTTTTTTGATTTTTTTCCTTCGTGATCTACAGGCCTACTAGCATTATTTAAGGGTATTATCTTTCTTCTTATTTCTAAGTTATTCATTAATTCTGAAAACACACCAAAGCCTATTCCCCCATCATCAATTCCTATTTTTTTCATCCAATTATAAGATTTATTTAATTCCTCAATTTTTCTAGTTGTGTCTGTTGTGTAATTTCTTTTTTCTACAATATTATCCACTTGTTCAATTACTCCGTCTTGTCTTCTTCTAAAAACTTCAAAAGTGCAGTCATCTTTCCCAAATCCTGCAATATCAACCCCCATGTAGTAATCCCCTCTAGTTTTTACTTCCGGCTTTTTTAACACACAATTTCTATCTAGTAACTCTTTTGAGAATAGTGATTTTAATTGATCTGTAAATATTGCTAGATATTCCTGTGCATAAGCAAGTCTTGATAATCTCTTTTTTGAATTTTCCAAGAAGTCTTTTGTATGTCTAGGGCAATCTTCGGCAGATACATAATATTTTTTAAATTTCTTATCTAGCGAACATCTATAAAAAAACTTTTCTGTTCCGTCTTTATGAAGTTTCCCTGCGGGTGTTGATGCAATATCTATACTTCCTTTTATTACTGATAGCATGGGTAGGGCAGCAATAAAATATTCTTCAGACATTCTACTGCCTTCATCACACATTAATTTTTTTATTGTAAATCCTCTCTGCCCTTCTCCTGTTTCTCCTGCTGCATAGCATAAGATACCAGTTCCATTTTTAAAATTTAATACATGTTTAGTTGGTTTATCTTTTCCCTTCCAAACCACTTTAGATGGATATTTTTCTTTTGCATAGACTTTTGCTTTCGCTAACATGTGGTAAGCTTGTTTTTCAGTAATGCTGTTTATTAAAACAAACTCTCCTTTTTTGTAGTGGTTTACACATAGTTCTACTGCTCTTATTGACATTGCAGTTGTTTTTCCTACTTGCCGGCCACAAAGTAGGAAATTATCTGTTTCTCCATCTTCATTAAAGCAGTATTTTTTTTGCCATTTGTCTAAGGTTTTCCATGGTCTGTTTATATCAAATTCCATGTTATTTTAAAATTTTTTGTGAGGTCTAGGACTCTGGCTTTAAACTTTAACTTCCAAGTTCGGCCATCTCTTGTATTTTAATGATTGATTTCTCTTTATTTGCTTGTTTTTTAATGAATTTGCTCTCAAATATCTGTTTATCATCTATTTCTAAGCCTAAAAATACACTATCTATTAAAAACTTCTCTCTATTTGCTATATCTTTCTTCTTTATGCTTCCATCTACACAATACCAATCCTCATATACTTCTACAATCACAGATAATTCTTTATCTTCTAGCTCATTTAGTTCATCTTTATTAATAGATGATTGAACAATAGAAACAATCTCATTTCTTAGTTCTCTTGCTTCTTTAGTTAATACTTTAAAAGAACCTCTGTGATAATATAGATGATTAATTGTTGGTGTCTTGAAGGGTAATTCAATTATCATTCTCAACTATTGGGTCTATCTTTAAATATTCTAAGATATCGTTATAATCTCCTTTTAAATATTCTTCTGCTTGTTCTTTTGTGATTTCTACATTAAATACTTCTTTACTATTCTTGATACAATTATTAATTAAATTGTTTTTCTTTTCTTTTCTTTGTTCTTCTGTTTCTTGTTCTTTTATGATTTTAGTTTCTTTAGTTTCTATTTCATAGTCTAATTGTTTTAGTTTATTTTCCATATCACTTTTAAGTTTTTCTCTTTTAAGTTTTAATATTTCTGGGTCATCTTCTTTATTAAAATATTCTTTTAATAGATTTGTAATTAAACCAGATTTATTTTCTACACTTCTAAGTTTAACCTCTATTTCCTGTGGAATAGATATAGTGATATTCATCTTCTATACATACATACATATACATACATATATAAATATATATATAGTGTAGTAGCATAGTTTTCCTTTTTAAATGTTTCTATTTTTTCCTTTTTAAATGTTTCTATTATTTATGTGTATTGTGGGGGGGGGGCGGCGAACGGAGTGAGCCGCAGGGGAGGGGAGCAAGGCCAACAAATTTAAATAGTTTAGTGCAAAAGCAGCGGAGGTGGGTGGATGGGGGCTAAACTATTTAAATTTTTTGAGCCGAAGCAGGGGGGGTGGTGGTGGTATATAATAAGCCAGCGATAGCTGGCCAAAGGCCTAGCCAAAGGCTAGGCACAACAAGCCGAGCGAAGCGAGGCCATAAAGCCTAGCCAAAGGCTAGGCGATAAGCCGGCCTGAGCTGAAAGCGAAGGCAAAAGCTTTAAAATGGAGCCTGAGCAAGGCGAAGGCTTTTTTAAAGCTTTTAGGCATTCTCAGACAGCCCTAACATCAAATATGAATAGAACAGCTAGCTGTTCTAGGATTCTAAGCTTTATAAGTTTTGGGGTGTCTGAGTGCAACAAAAAAAAGGGAGCTTAATCGTTAAGCTCCCGGATCATAACTACACATTGCCTGTCTTTCAAGTTCCAAATGTTTTGCTCCTTCTTCAGCCCATTCTTCTTCTTGGGTAGTTATCTTTTTCCCTTGCACTTTCCTAAGGAGTGCTATTAAACACTCAGTGCCGTGTCGAATTATTATATCCATCTTTAACTCCCATAACCCCACGGGGTTATTTTTTTTAATTACAATTTTTTTTAAAAAAAATTGGGTAGGCAAAAAGCCACAAAAACGAAGCAAAATATTTATAGGTTTTGCTGATACGCAGGAGGCAAAAGCTTTAAATAGCTTTGCTTTGTTGCGGCTTTGCCGAGGTGGGTTTAAAAAGCAGCTTTTGCAACCTTTACAATCTCAACAGCTTCTTCAATAGTCTTTCCTGCAATAACAAGATCGACACATAAACCGACAGGATCTTTTTCATATGGAGAACCTTTAACAGATTTTCTTTCAGTTGTTTCATTCCCAAATTCTTTAGGCTTCATAACCTCAACAGAATCATTTGTTGCTTCAATAAACTTTCTGATGTTTTTAAAAGTCTTTCCATCTCTTTCATTTGTT
>Ga0272441_10014526_pt1 | contig 11151 bp, 14 predicted proteins | sample SSMProp6N_FD_193582 | JGI IMG/M metagenome (GOLD analysis project Ga0272441, IMG submission 193582) | Marine sediment archaeal communities from Little Sippewissett salt marsh, Falmouth, MA, United States - SSM-Prop-6N | ecosystem: Environmental > Aquatic > Marine > Wetlands > Sediment ... | reverse complement strand
TTAACTCGCGAAAATTTACGTAAACGCATTATCCAAGCTCGAACTCATGACAACTTTGAACCTAGAGAAATTCCTGTCACACCTCAGCGCATGAGAATTGAAGCAAGAAAACGTCTTAATGAAAAAACACGAACATTAACTAATAGAATTCTTGATGCTTTAGGGCAATCTATTCAAGGAAGAGAAATTGCTATCGCATATCCCGAATTACGAAGTGTAAATAACTTTTCTGCAGTTATACAATTAGTTAATAGAGCAATAAATGAAGAAATTGGTATAGGAACCGGCGCAAGAGGAGAAATTCCTTATGAACAAATTCAAGGTGTTATTCAACATCTTGATGAAATAGGAGATATGGTTCAAGAAACTATTTCAGATCGTTTATCAAGGATATAATTGATGCCAAAATTAAAACGTATACTCTTGAATTTATCATTTGAAGTTGCCCAAAGAAAACGTAAATGTACCCGTAATCGTAAGCATGTAATATATAAAGATCAAAAATGCCTGGTTATTAAAGAAAATATGGATAAAAAAAATTATTGTCTGGACTGTGCTCGTCAAATTATCAATCAAGCAAAATTGGAGCTTGATGATTTACAAAAAATCCTTATCAGTTGTTTTGATAATAAAGAATAGCCTGTTATGAGACATTCATTCTCCCGTTTTATTTTTTCATAAAGAAAATTTTTTGATAAAAAAGAGCTATTTAATTATTGCAAAAAGTGCATTTATTAAAAGGAGATGCTTTCACATCTCCCTTTGCCTTTTCTTTTAATTAGAAAAGGTTTCCCCATTGAAATTTGATGATTTGAGTATACTACCCATGTTATCATCAAACCTTCGAAATTGGTCATTAGGTAAGCTAATCACCTTACCACCTAATTTTTCCATATCAATCCTGTCTTCAAACCTCTTTTCCTTTTGTGCAGCCCTGGTCACAGCATCAGCGATACCGAGCTTATCATGCTCTGGATCACTCCCAAAAGCCATGAGGATATTCTCTTTCTGAACCTCGCTTAGCTGGTAATGCTCAACAACGTTTCTTATCACAGTCCGGGGATTATTAACTTTGATCTCGGAAGTATCCCTTAGGTTTTGGATTATATCTCCGAATTGACCGAAAAGCTCTCTGATAGATTGTCTGATTGATAGATAAACCTGGTTGTCGAAAAAAGTGTCTCCATTTCCTAAATGGATTTGTCTTGTCTTTAAATCCTCAATAACCATACCATTGGTACATAAAACCCTAAAAAGCCTTGGTTCTAATCTCAGGGCTTTGTGACCGGTTTCAGAGTTTGTTAGCAATAAACCACCAATAATAATATCCTCTCGGTGTCTAACGAACTCCTTGAGCTTATTACTTTTCGCTTTGACATACATCTCAGTTTCAGAAAGATGACAATCCTCTATTTCAGTTTCATGAGTTTGAAGCTCATTTAATGAAACATAGAGAACATCAATATGGTCAATTACTCTGTATCTGTCACTAAGTAAAGCTCTGACAGACTCACCCATTCCCCTGACGAAAAATTCCTTACCATTTTGCTTAAGCCAGGTATTTACATTCTCAGTTAGTAAATCAGGGGCTTCATCTTCCATCTTTTTGTAGTATTTTGCAGGTATTCCAAGCCGGTCTGCAATTTGTGAATGGCAAGGTTGAGTGATGCTATATTCCTTTTTCAAAGCTTTGATATGGAGCATTATGGTGTTATTTTCCAAAATCATCTCAATTTCTGATGCATTGATTTTTTTGTCCCATTTCAAAGGTCTTTGCCTTTCCAATTCATCTTTTAATTCCTGAATTCTCATTTAAAACCTCCTTATGATGTTAAAGAACAATTGTTGATATATAAGGTGCTGATTTCAGTTTAAATGACAAGTGATTTTAGGTAAGGAGGGATATTTTGTCTCTTTGAACAATAAAATGCTTTGTCCTTGACAAGATTTATAAATATCAATAAACTGAAAGCAGGATATACTTGTTTAAAGTATTAGGATTTATAATAATAATTAGCTATGCTAAAATTCCATATCAACAAATTAAAGAAAGGAGGAATTGAGTTGGTAGACGTTATTGATGTTCGGGGAATACAGGATGAGGATGTGAAATTTCTAATTAAATTGGTCGATTTCCTTAAAAAAAAAGGAGAAACACCAAAAACTTTAGAAAATGAAGAGATTGATTTTGCTGCTTGGCCATTAGGAGTAAAGGGTAAACTTACAAGGGATGAGATTTATGACTACCTCTAAGATTGCTCTTTTAGATTCAAATATTCTTGTATATGCTGCAGATACAACCTCTCCATATCACCAAGAATCAAGAGATTTGAGAAAACGAGGATTAAAAGGTGAACTCATTTTATCTGTATGTCCGCAAGTTTTGAGTGAATTCTATGCTGTTATCACAGATAAAAAACGAGTTAATGATCCAAGAACTCGAGAAGAAGCTTTGTTAGAAATAGAAAAATACATGAACTCAAGAAACATCTTCAAGATTTATCCAAGTACTGAAACAATGAAAAATATGGTAGATCTAATAAAACAGCATCAAATAACCAAGCAAAGGATTTTTGATTTACAGTTGGTTGCCACAATACTCTCAAACAATATAAACAGCATTTACACTTATAATCAGGAGCATTTCTCAGAATTTGAGGAAATCCAAGTCCTCACACCTTAAAATTCGTTACATAATCTCATTTTTAAGACCAACCTTTATCAGGTTGGCTTTTTTTAAAACATACTCCTTTGATTTTTACCATTAACAACACTATTTATCTGATTAGAGAAAATCTCCTTTTCTACATCTTTTCTTGATTTTCCATATTTTCCTCTAGAGTACTCTATAATCAGATTTTTATAGGATTTCACAGATTCAACAGGTGGTAGAGTGCAGGCACTAAAAGCATTTGATGTTACACCGTCAATCAGTAATTTAAGGTATATATGAAAGTTTGGAAGATTAACAAGGTCTGATTCATCAATTATTGGATCAAATTCTTTTTTCAAATATTTTGCATCATAAGCTCCTATTCTAAAGGAAATTAACGTTCCGACATTGCCAAAGATAGAGTCCCGAATTTTTTCATTCAATTGGCTTATATACTGATTAGCAAGGGTCATGGCGATCCCGTATTTCCTCAATTCGCTCATTATATCTACAAAGGATAAGGTAGCAAAGTTGTGGATCTCATCGACAAAAAGGTAAAATGGTTTTCTTTGGTTTTCAGGTATATCGACTCTGGTCATAGCAGCTAATTGGATCTTGCTTATAATCATTGCTCCCAATAGAGAGCTATTATCCTCGCCTATTCTCCCTTTGGATAGATTTACAATCAAAATCTTGCCTTCATCCATAGCTTTTCTTAAATGAAAAGCGTTTTCTTTTTGACCAACAATATTCCTCAAAGGCAAGCTGGTTAGAAATTGCCCTATTTTATTCAAAATCGGGGATATAGCTTCAGATTTGAAATAAGCCGAATATTTCTCAAACTCATTGAACCAGAAATCTCTTACTTGCTGGTTTTTAAGGGTATAGATAACCTTTTTCCTGAAATCCTTGTCTGTTAATAGTCTTGGTAAATCCAATAAGGTGCTGTTCGGATACTCTAATAGAGTCAATATTGAATGTCTTAATATATGCTCTAATCTTGGTCCCCAAAATTCAGACCAGACTTTTTTAAATACTGAAATTAAACCGGAAGTAACAAGATGATGATAATCTGAATGGACTTTTTCCACAGGATTGAAAGGGATAGGATATTCTAAATCCTGGGGATTTAAGTAAATTACATCATCAATCCTCTCTTTTGGAATAAAATTTAAGATATCCTCTGCTAAATCACCATGGGGATCGATCAAGCATACTCCGTTTCCCTGATTTATATCTGAAATAACCATATTTTGGATTAGGGTAGACTTTCCAGTTCCGGTCTTCCCGATGATATACATGTGCCCTCTGCGGTTTTTCTCCTTGATTCCAAACCTTTTGCGTATATCCCTGTAATTTGTTACTGCAAAGGGTGTTATTTTGTTTTTCTCTAGATTTTGGTTATTCATATAAACTCACTATAAAACAGTCTCCAATTCAATAAAAGCTGGGGAAATATACTTTGAATGACAATAAATCTCACCTTGTTAGGTTATTTCAGTGATATATCCTGAAAGTAGATCTTTAAAAACATGGAGGATTTTATTATGAAAACATGGTGTGTTGAATTAACCACCCCTGATAATCAGGTTTTGGGTAGATTGTTCCTTAATCTCAAAGAAGTTAATGGAAACGAAAAACCTGAAGAACCAAACCCGAATTCAAAGAATAATGGGAATGGAAATGGGAAATACAATGATAATGGGGAATTGCTTATGACAGAAAAGCAAAAAAAGGAACTTTTCAGACTATCAGCTGAAAAAGGAAACGAGAATGAAGAGACTCACAAAAAGCTAATAGATTATTTCGGAGTAGAAGTTCTCAAAGATGCAACTTACAGCCAGGCACAGCAGTTAATCGAAATCATGCTTAAAAAGAAGGAAAAGAAGTAAAAACTATTTATTAACTCAAAGAATGGAGGTTTAAAATGAATCTTTGTGTAATTTCAGGGAATCTGGGTGATGATCCTGATGTGAGAGAAGCAAAGAACGGATCAAACGTAGCAACCTTCCAATTTGCTTTTAAATCCAACAAAAACAAAGCTAACTGGATAAAAGTCGTTTGTTTCAATAAAATCGCTCAGATCGCAGAAAATAACCTCTCAAAGGGATGTAAGGTTGTGGTTTCGGGTCTGCTCGATTACAACGAATATACAACTCCAGAGGGAGATGATAAGAGTCAATTTCAGCTAATTGCTAATAGCATCGAGTTCTTCAAAGCTGGTAAAAAGAGCGATAACGGTAAAAAAGATGAAGATAATGACGAAAACATTCCTTTTTAATCTAAGGTGGTGATGACATGACAAAGGAATTAGATCACCTATCTTGCAGTCAAATTTCCCTTTACAGCCAATGCAGTCTGAAATACAAGTTTAGGTATATTGATGAAATACCAATTCCTTACAAACCGGCTGCTCTTGCCTTTGGTAGTTCTATACATGAAGCTATATCCTGGTATCACAGGGAAAAGATGAACGGTAATGGAGTTACCCTTGATAAACTCTTTAAAATCTTTGATGCTGATTTTTATGCTCAAAAGATAGACAGCCATATCAAATTTACAGCAAAAGAATCTGAGGTTGATCTGAATATCAAAGGAAGGGAAATGTTAGAGCTTTATTTTGAAAATCCTACACCGGATGTCATCGGAACTGAAGTTCAGTTTGCCCTTCCTTTAAACCATCCCTCAAATGGAGAAAAGCTTAATATCAATTTTGAAGGGATAATAGATCAAATTGCTAAAAATGACACGATTGTGGAAATTAAAACCTCAGCACAAACCATGCAAAATGATGATGCTCATAACTTACTTCAATTGACTGCATATAGCTTTGCTTATGAAAAGCTATATCAAAAGAGACCGGAAAATCTCTATGTGTATAATCTCGTAAAACTCAAAAAGCCAAAGGTCAATATTCTATGCACTGAAAGGGATACTGACGACTATATTAGGTTCTTTCAAATTGCTAAAAAGGTCTATGAAGGGATAAAATCCCAAATCTTCTTTCCCCAGCCAAGTTTCTGGTGCAAGGGCTGTGAATATACAGTCCAGTGCTTGACTTGGCAAGGGAACTAATCCCCAAAAAAGGAAGTGGAGTAATCTGCTTCCTTTTATTGTTCTTCTATAAGGTATATTAGTATATAGTTTAATATTAAAATTGACTAATCCAAAAATCTCTTTTCAGCTAATATTGATTTTATTTTCTTTAATTATTTTAGCAACATTCTCTACAAAATGACTTACTGAATTGATTCCTTCTATATCATTTAGAGCTTCACCAGGAATTCGTCCAACTACATTTTGGGGATATAATGTATCTGGAACAATCATCTTACATATTCGATAAAGATTTAATATCTCATTAAGGGGTAATGTATATCCACTATGTCTTGCAATTGTAATTGGTCCACCAATTTTACCAGTAAGATAATTATCACTACAAATACTAACCATTCCCATTCTTTGAACTAAATTCAATAAATCTCCCCGCGCTGTTCCAAAATAAATTGGAGTTCCTATAATTAAACCCTTTGCAGATCTAATTTTGTTGATTATTTTGTTTAAATCATCGTTTAGTGAGCATTTTGGTTCTTCCTCGCATTTATAGCAAGCAGTACATGCAAGAATTTTTTTATCTGCTAACGAGATAAGTTCAGTTTCCACACCTAAATCTTCGATAATTTTAGCACAAACTTCAAGAACCTGTATTGTATTACCCCTTGACCTGGGGCTTCCAGAAATAAGAATTATTTTATTTTCCATAATAATTATAACTTTCTCAATTAAAGGTCAGAATATATAGAATATTTAACTTTAAGCTTCAAAATCAATTCCTATAGATTTAACTTCCATGTCTTCTATGCGAGTTGCTACATCCTCGTGATCTGGATGCTTTCGATAAGCATCTAAAGCTATATTATTTTTAGCTAATACAACAACTGCATGAGTAAAACCTTCACTCCATTTAGAGAAATTCTCACCGCAATAGATATCAATTAGATCATCCACTTTATTTTTCAAAGCTAAAACGTCAGTAAGTGCTTGATCAATTTCACTTTTTTGTACATTATCTTTCCATTTAAATAATGCAATATGAACTATCATATATATTAACCTCCGTTTTTTAATTTACGTTGATATTTTATAAAAAAATGGTGAATTTTTATTTTCAAGATGACATTCAACAACATTAGTATTTTTTTTGACTAAAGAATGTAGTGGCATAGTTTTAATTATTATATTACCATTGTCGCTTGAGAGTACTCCAACTCCGTTCCATGGATACACACTTCCGAGGCAAGGAACAGCAATCTGTCCTTTTTTACTATGAATTGTTGCACGAAGTGAATAAGGCAAGAGTTTTTGATAAATCTCAAGGAAACGAATTGCAAGATTAAATGCTACATATTTAAAAGAAGCTTCTACTGTTATTTCATCAACTGTTTCCCAGATTTCTTTAAGATCTGAACGGATATCTTCTTTAGACTCAGCATTAAGAATCAACCAATGATCATCCCATTCGATATCATTGATAATATCTTTTAGATTAATATTTTTTTTCATACCTCTAACTAAAACACGAAATGATTTATAGATTGTCATATTGTTTGGATGAGCACTTTTTTTTAAAATATTGTAAATCTTTTCAAAAGTCTTTTCAAATAATCCTGTCTTTTCTTGTTCTCTCTCTAATCTAGTTGTCATCTCTTTAAGATCAATAATGCTTACTGTTCCAAACAAATTTAGAAAATTTCTAAACCATTTAAGTTGATGTTGATATTCATCGACTTTATCAATATCTACCCTGAGCATGTCTGCATAAGCATAGCCATCAGAGACTATAATCCAATCAGCTCCATATGGATGAACTTGGTATAGAGCTAATGCTAATGTGTGAAGGTGTATAATTTGGGCAATCTCTCCTAAATCAACATTACTTGGAGGGGATGCTGTCCTAAAAATGCATTGATCTTTAAAAGGGAAGGAAGGTATAAGAAACCTTAGTCGTAGTTGATTTTTGAGCAACGGTTCCAATGATTTAAAAAAGTAACTTTTATCTAAAAACTTGACATTGTCTTTATTACCTAAAAGTGCATTACCAAAGATAGTAAAGATTTTTTCTGACATATTTGTACAATTTTGTGTAATCGCATCAACCAAACCACTATAAACAAAATTAGATTCACACTGTTTCAAATATTCAGTAGCGATATCAACGTTAGTTATTTCACGATCCCAATTTGGAGGTTTTGGAGGACTCTCTTCAATGTGGCTGGGTGATCCAAACTCACCTCGAACAAATTCTAAAAAAGATTTATTAGTCCATTCAGATGATGGGATTTTGTTTTGTGACAAAGAAATTGGAGAATGATCATATTTTATTGGTGCATAAATAAGTTCACTAATACCGTCGAATTCTTGTCTTCGACAAGGTACAAGAGCATAACCTGGTGGTGTGTTTTCCCAAGTTTGCTCAAAGTGAGATTTTTTTAGTTGATTAATCATTTTAAAGTGCCTTGAGTTAAAGAATCAGAAATAAATTTTGTATGATCACAAAGATGCCAAATTTCATGAGGTGTGAGAACTTTAGCAATACTTTCAAGATGGATTGTAAATGTACCAATAGGAATTTCTCCTCCGAGATACCCCCAAAAACCTTCCAATATCATTACATTAGGCGGCCAATATAGTTGAAATAGTTTAATTTCATTTTGATAGTTTTTAAGTTTATTAACAGGTACATCATCAAAAAAATAGATTTCTGGTTTAGTCAACTCCAACATCGCTGGATTAAGAGGCCACTTAGTATTATTTGAAGAAAAATTACTATCAAGAAAAACAGCTAATTCTGCTTCGGTCAACGTATGGTTATAAATTTCTCGAACAATTTGACTCGCTGTATTGATAATATCTTCAAATTCGCAGATTAACATTTTTGCTGTTAAAATAAGACTTTCTGCGCTTCTGTTACGTTCCCGGTAACTGTAAAACATCTAGATACGCAGAACACATTATTCTGTCCGGATACTATTGCAGATTTTAGAAGTTGGGGAGCTGGAGAGGGCATTAAGTAAGCGGAAACTCCAAAACCAGGATAATTAACTCGAAGAGGTTGAATGCCACCAATATCCCATGAACTTGATATGAAGTTTGGTTCAATTTCTAAAAAACCTTTATCTCTTAAATATTTTCCTGCTAGGTTTCGAAGATGGGACAACAATATTTGAATTTTAACATTTTCTTGTTCTGATTTAGGTACAGAAATAGCTATATTGGCTTCTAAGGAGGGCAATTTATTTAAAACTAAAGAAATTCTTCCGCTACTTGGGAAAGTAACTTCTAAGTTGTTAACTGTTATACGTGATGAAACTTTAATCCCTTTAATTTTTTCCCAATCACTTGGAGCAAAATCATTCCGATTTGCTATTATTTGAATTGAGTCTGATCCATCATATAAATTAAAAAAAATGATCCCACCTCGTTTATTAACTCTTACAATTATTCCACAAAGAGTTGCAGTTAAATCTGCATCTGGCGATAGGCGCTTGTAAACCTTTACATCCCGAGCTGATGTTAGAACAATCGGTTGATTAGCACCTGTAATTTCACTCACTGAAATAATCTCAAACCTGTATTGATTCAACGAATTTCTTCTTATATTTTAATATAACACGTAATATTCTTTTTGTCCAAATTTGTAATTAGGGAAAAAATAAAAATTTAAGTTATTACGAGCCTTGATAGACTTTGTAAGAATTTCAAAATAAATATTTAATTTAGTTTTTAATTTATAAATAGATTGTTGCTTTTAAAACTTGTAATCAAATGATATTTCTTGACGTGAATTTATTCAGAGCCCAAACTATGATATATTAAAAACTCGAAAACATCTTTTAGGAGTTTAGTCATGGAAAAACCAAAACCAGTCGGTATCTGGATTCGAGTTTCCACTGAAGACCAAGCAAGGGGTGAAAGCCCTGAGCATCACGAGAAAAGAGCACGTGGTTATGCTGAAGCCAAAGGATGGGAAGTAAAGGAAGTTTATCATCTTCTTGCTATCAGCGGTAAATCCGTTATGGATCGACCAGAAACTAAAAAGATGCTTGAGGATGTTAGAAAAGGTCATATAAAAGCCCTTATATTCTCTAAACTCGCAAGGTTAGCTCGTAATACAAAAGAACTCTTGGAAATATCTGATATATTCAATGAATACAAAGCTGATTTAATTTCCCTTCAAGAATCTATTGATACTTCGACTCCTGTTGGAAGAGTATTCTATACACTCATAGCTGCTATGGCACAATGGGAGAGAGAGGAAATTTCCGAAAGGGTAAAAGCTTCAATACCGATCAGAATTGAACTCGGAAAACCTGTTGGTGGCAAAGCAATCTATGGTTATCAATGGGTTGATAACAAATTGGTTCCCCATTCCCAGGAAGCTCCTGTCAGGAGATTAATATATGAATTATTCTTAGAACATCGAAGAAAGAAAAGAGTAGCGAAAATTATCAATGAACGAGGGTACCGAACAAGAGATGGTAAATTGTTTACCGGTGATAATATCCGAAGGTTGTTAAGAGACCCTACCGCTAAAGGTTTGCGTAGAGCCAATTATACAACTACAAATGATAAAGGAAATAGAATATTAAAACCTAAAGATGAATGGATTTATACTAAGGTTGAGCCTATCGTTTCTGACGAGATATGGAATCAGTGCAACCACATTTTAGATTCCCAAAAGATAAAAGTTAAGAAACCTTCTCGAAAAGCAGTTCATTTATTTTCAGGATTTGCTTATTGTCATTGTGGAAACAAGATGTATGTCCCTTCGAATTCACCAAAGTACACCTGCTATAAGTGCAGAAATAAAATTCCCACCAAGGATTTAGAAGAGATCTACCACAAGCAACTTGAGAATTATATTCTTTCCCCTGATGTAATTTCCGATCAACTTGATCAATTAGATCAAAACATAAAAGAAAAAAATGAACAACTTAATGCTCTTTTAGAAGAAGAGAAAAAAATTCATCGGGAGATGGACAAATTATATAAAGCATATATTGATGATGACATCACTTCAAAAACCTATGGTGCTCGCAACCAACCTTTAGAAGAAAGACTTTTACAAATAGAAGACCAGATCCCTGAACTGCAAGCTGACATCGATTTCCAAAAAATCAGATATCTATCCAGTGATCAAATACTTAATGAAGCTAGAAGCTTATATTCTCAATGGCAACATTTCACTACAGAAGCTAAAAGACAACTCATTGAACAAATAACCGAAAAGATCGTAATTGGAACCGATGAAATAGAAATCACGCTATCTTATATTCAGTCTCCCCCTTTTTCTAAAGAGATGACAAAAGGGGTCGCCAACCTGGACGCTTGTCCCACTAATTTTATGTCACAAATTTGTGTGGTTTCGAGCAACCTCCCCGTGGCTGAACTGCGTTCTCATCATCTTATCCGCTCTGCCTATTTTTTTTCAAAATAAT
>Ga0272441_10014525_pt1 | contig 11152 bp, 5 predicted proteins | sample SSMProp6N_FD_193582 | JGI IMG/M metagenome (GOLD analysis project Ga0272441, IMG submission 193582) | Marine sediment archaeal communities from Little Sippewissett salt marsh, Falmouth, MA, United States - SSM-Prop-6N | ecosystem: Environmental > Aquatic > Marine > Wetlands > Sediment ... | reverse complement strand
CAAAGTCTCGTGAATACGCTTGGTAATATATCGAGTATGGTCGGCTGTCCATCTGACGTGGGTGATGTCTATATGACCAGCTTTGCAGGTGTAAACAATGCCGTTCCTTTCAAAAGGATTGAAGTAATAAGAGTGTTTTCCAAGATTATTAGGGTCCTCGAACCTCGGCCCGGGTGGGGGAGTAGGTAAAGTACCCATTCTGGGCCTCGGAGCATGGATATCGCATCCAGCTAAAAGAATTGCGAAAATCAGCGCAGAAAGCTGCAAACTGCGTTCTGAGTTAAAAGTTAAGGGTATTTTCGTTAAGCTTATAGTATTAAAATAAATTCCTAAACACATACCTTCACCTCCCTATTTGCATATGTGATATAAAAAAAAGCGGTTTGAGTGTCAAGAGTTTTTGTTTTTTTAAAAAAGTTTATTTTCAAGGCGATAAAGGGTTTTTTGGTGATTATGATAATTGGAGCAGATGTGGTTTTTTAGACGCGCTACCTATGGCATGAATTGATTTTAGGCAGAAGATGGGGGTGGGTGGGGATGGCTTTATTTAGGTGGGGCAGGCTGGCGTTAGTTTTGGAAGGTGATTGGTTTCGTTGTGAATTTTAAGAAAATGATGAAACTGAGATATTTGAGCAATAATGAATGATTTTAGGGCTAAATTTTGTGGAAATATTCTTGTTTTTCGGCATATATAAGTGTATAATCCGGTTAATATTACTGTTTTTGAGCAGAGATATTGGTGTTGAGGACGTAACATCGAAGGAGGCGCAAACGTTTATTACACCGACGCCGGGAAATTGATTATGTTGAATGCTGCGGCTTTATCGGTATAAATTGATGTTAGTTTTTTTAAAGCGGGGTACAGAAATAAAAAAAGTAATCATATTAAGCTTCACTTTGCTGTTAGCTGCAGGGGTGGCGGCCAATTCTGCAACTACAACGGTGAGTTATCAGGTTTCGGCTGGCACCGATGATGGCTTTGCCCAAAGCGCTGCTGTGCAGGATACAACTTCGGCATATCTGAAAATCGGCGATGAGAATACCTACGCCGTTCCTTACCAGATGTCCGGGATGCGGTTCGTTAATGTAAATATCCCGCGAAGTGCAACGATTATCAGCGCCTACCTTAAAATCAGTTCAATAAATTCCGATTACCGAGGCCAGATTTACGGCGTAATTGCCGCAGAAGCTTCTGATAACCCGGTGGATTTTAGCGGCCGTTTGATAGGCAGCGCTGCTTTGACAACTGCATCTGTGGCATGGGATCGCAAAACAGCATGGACACCGGATACTCAATATATAAGTCCGGATATCTCAAGTGCTATTCAGGAAGTTGTTAACCGTTCCGGCTTTAGCAGCGGCAATTCAATGGCAATCTATTACAGCACGAGAGAACTATCCAACAAAGGCAGAAGTTTTGCCTCTTACGAATATAGCCCGTCCTCAGCAGCGTTGCTGGAAGTAACATACGAAACTTATACCATATCAGGCCAGATATTAACTACAGAAGCGGCACCGCTTGAAAATGTCTCCGTATCGGCAGGAGTGGATATTGAAGGTGATGAAACTGATGCCAGCGGATACTATGAATTAAAGGTTCCGCTGGGTTGGTCGGGAACTGTAACGCCGAGTAAAGCAGATTGGGGATTTAGTCCAGTTAATCAGCCATACAGCAATGTTAGCATTGACCAAATAAATCAGGACTACACGGCATTTCAGCCGGTGATAAGTGGATATGTTAGAGACGGCAGCGGTGCAGGTGTGGATGGTGTAAGCTTGTCTGCCGATAACGGTGGAGGCTCAGATACAACTGATGCGACCGGCTATTATGAAATCATCGTGCCTTATGACTGGTCAGGTACAGTGACAGTTAGTAAGGCTGGCTGGAATCTTACACCCCCAAGCGAGTTGTATAGTAACGTAACGAGTGATCAAACGAATGAGGATTATACAGCCTATCAGCCAAAGATTTCGGGTTATGTTAAAGACGGCGGAGATATAGGTATTGAAGGTATATCAGTTTCCGCCGATAACGGTGGTGGGAGTGACACTACAGATGCAACCGGCTATTATGAAATCATCGTGCCTTATGACTGGACAGGTATAGTGACAGTTAGTAAGACCGGATGGAATATTACACCCTCAAGCAGGTCATATAGTAACATAACGAGTGATCAAACGAACCAGGATTATATAGCCTATCGGCCAAAGATTTCCGGGCAAATCACTGACAGCAACGGGATGGGTGTTAACGGTGTATTGGTCTCAGCAGATAATAGCGGCGGGTCGGATGCGACAGACGCTAATGGATTTTATGAACTAATCGTGCCTTACGACTGGTCGGGAACGGTAACGCCGAATAAAGCTGGATGGGGATTTACTCCGGTAAATCAAATATACAGTAGCGTTACCACCAATCAAATACATCAGGATTATATGGCCTTTCAGCCAAAGATCTCAGGCTATATAAAAGATACTAATGGAATTGGAGCCCAAGATGTACAAGTCCAAACTGACGGTGGAGGCGGATCAGATATGACCGACCCCAACGGATATTATGAGATCACAGTCCCTTACAATTGGTCGGGGACGGTAACGCCGTATAGGTTGGGATGGAGCATTACTCCCTCAAATCGCAGTTATAACAATGTCGTTACTGAACAACTCAATCAGGATTTTCTTGCAACTAATATAGGCATTACAGTTAAACCTGACGGTACAGGAGATTTCGTTACAATACAGGCGGCGATAGATGCGGCTGTTGATGGGGATATTGTTATTTTGCAGCCTGGTACTTATACCGGAGATGGCAACCGGGACATCGATTTCCTGGGCAAGGCCATTACCGTCCGAGGCGCAACCGGCGACCCAAATGAAGTTATCATCGATTGTCAGGGTACTACACACAGAGGTTTTAAATGTACCTCCGGCGAAGATGCAAATTCAATCATCGAATCAATAACAGTAATGAATTGTCATGCACCTTGGACGTTAATAGTTATTTATAATCAACCAGGTTCTTATAGAATTGGTGGAGCTGTTATGATAGTGAATAGCAATACTACCATTCATAATTGTGTTTTCAGAGATAATTCAGCATCGGACTATGGTGGTGCAATATTTATGAAATCTGCTACGAATGTGAATATAAGAAAATGTATATTCATTAATAATTCATCCAGAGGTGGAGCAGGAATTTATAACTATTCTTCCAGTTCCAATATAACCAACTGTGTTTTTAGTAATAATTCGGCTTCTCGGGGAGGTGGAGTTTACAACGCTTATTCCAGTCCAAATGTAACTAACTGTGTTTTTAGTAATAATTCGGCGTCTTGGGGAAGTGGAATTTACAACTATTATGATAGCAATCCAATTATACCTTCTAATAGCAATCCAGTTATAACTAACTGTATTATCTGGGATAATAGCACCTCTCAAATTTATGGTTCTGCAACTGTCAAATATTCTGATATTCAAGGTGGCTATACTGGTATTGGGAATATTAATTCAGATCCTCTTTTTATCGATGATGGTTATCATCTTTCCGACCTTTCTCCTTGTATAGACAAAGGTGATCCTAATTATATTCCGGATATTAATGAAGTTGACATTGATGGAGATCCACGTGTTGTAGGCAGGATAGATATGGGTGCTGATGAGTTTTACGAAGGCAATTCGGCTTTCATTGCAATAACTCCGCGAGATTTGAATTTTGTAACTCAAGGTTTAAATTTTTCCCTACTGCCCCAGGATATTTTAATTACAAATTATGGCGCCGAGACACTAAATTGGCAAATTGAAGTGCCTAATGATAGTAACTGGTTAAGTCTCAATCTTTTATCAGGACAATTGTTTACAGGAGAGAGCAACGAGATCGAAATATCAGTTGAACCAAACAAAGCTGGATATGGAACACATTCCTGTCTACTTCAGGTAATTGATTCAAATGCTATCAACAGCCCGCAGACAGTTACAGTCAATCTCGAAGTTTTAGGGCCGGAACTGACAGTTAGTCCGTTGCAATTTGATTTTGAAACAGCTATTGATCAACCAAATGATTCCAATCAAGTTCTGACCATTCAGAATACCGGTTATGATACGTTATATTGGGAGATCAATATACCCGTGTTATATGACTGGTTAAATGTTTCTGAAATTTCGGGACAGTCCACAGGCGAAGTTGATGAAGTAACATTGAGCATCGACCATAATGAAATTGAAGCAGGTTATTATGAATTTGATATTAATGTCAGCGACCCAAATGCAGACAACAGTCCACAGGTAATTCCTGTTGAAGTTCAAGTTTTAAGTCATAAGGGACAACGTCATGTACCGGCTGAGTATGATACCATTCAAGCAGCCATTGACGCGGCGGTTGATGGCGATGAAGTGATAATTCATCCGGGGACATATACGGGGCCGGGCAATTATAATATTAACTTCGCTGGCAAGGCGATTACTGTGCGCAGCATTGAGCCTAACAATCCGTCAATAGCAGCAGCGACGATTGTTGATCCGAACTATTTGGGTAAGGGTTTTTACTTCTTTTATGGTGAAGACGCGAATTCTGTGCTGGATGGCTTGACTATTAAAAGGACATCATCAGCAAAGTATTCAGGGGGGATATTCTGTCAGTATAGCAGTCCTGTGATTGTCAATTGTGTTATTGAAGAAACTTTTGATGATGGAATCGTACTCGTTAATAGCAGCGCAAGTATCCGTAACTGCATTATCAGGAACAATGGAGGAGAAGGAGATGAGGTGCCAATCGGATACGGGATAGTCTGTTTAAGCTATGGCGAAGGCGCTCCAAGCCCATTAATAACCGATTGTGTTATCAGCAATAATTACAGAAGCGGCTTATACTGCTTAGGAAATTACGCAACAGTTATGAACAGTACCTTTGTATGTAACAATGGATCGTTTTCTCGCGATCTTCCAACCTCTTGCGGAGGTGGCATCCTTTTCCGAGGAGGAGCACTTTCTCTGACGAACTGTACATTCAGCGGTAATGTAGCTGACATTGGCGGGGGCATATGTAATTTTGGAGCAGGGTACCCAACAGCTAATATAACTATTAACAATTGTATTCTGTGGGGCAATGATGCTAATGATGGCCCAGAGATCGCTATAATCAAAGGGTATCCTTTTATGGATGGTCCATCAACAGTTACGGTTTCTTACAGTGATGTCGAGGGCGGCCAAGCATCTATTCATATAGATCCTTGTTGTGTAATAGATCCGTGTTGTGTGTTGGAATGGGGTGAAGGCAATATTGATATTGACCCTTGTTTTGCCCAGCCGGGATACTGGCACGCTAATGATACGCCTCTCGATTCCAATGATGATTTCTGGGTTGATGGAAATTATCATCTTAAATCTGAGGCTGGCAGATGGGAATGGTCAAAATATATCGGTTTAGATGCAGGCGGAGACGGCTTTATAGATTTATCCGATTTTGCTGTGTTCGCAAATTTGTGGCAGACAGAGGGCGGCAATATTGCTGCCGACCTTGATGGCAGCGGCACTGTTGACTTGTCTGATTTGGAGATTCTTTTGAACAGTTACTTAGCCGATTACCCAACTGGCGAGTGGACAGCCGATGATGTTACAAGTGCGTGTATAGATACAGGTGCCCCGAATTCAGACTGGACTGAGGAATTGTGGCCGCACGGGGGGCGGATAAATATGGGGGCATACGGGGGAACAGCACAGGCGAGTATGTCTTTATCAACGGCTGGAAATAAAGCTGATTTGGACAGAGATGGCGATGTTGACGGCGACGACCTGGCTTTACTTGCGGGGATTTGGTTGGTGGAAGAGGTACTCTTGTCCGAAGATATCAACCGAAATGGTTCGGTGAATTTCTCTGATTTTGCCGAGTTCGGCTGGCAGTGGCGCTGGGAGGAATAATATTATCCGTTGGTTTGGAAACATTTTATATATATTTCTCAAGATTTGCCGTATGTTCAAAAGGTTCATCGGTTTTTTTTGATTTTTGCAGGTTTGTGAACTATTTGGGTTTTTGGCTGTAGGGACTTCTGCTTGATTTTTATGGTTGCAGGGAGAGTATTTTTTTCTTTGAAATTTGGCGAAAGAAAGTGTTTGAATTTTAAGGCGATTGTGGTTATAATGTTTTTGCTTTTCAGCAGCCATTTCCAGAGGAGCAAGGCAGAAGCTTAAGGCGATGGAATGTCTGAAAAAGAGTGCAGGAGAGCGGTTTTTGGGCTCATAATCAAGGGATGAACTTTTTGGAAAGGAGAGAAAAAATGCGAAGAGGGGAAAAATCAAAACCTGTGATTGTCTTTTTTTTGGTCTTTTTGCAGTTGCTTTGCGGTAGTTTGTGGGCAAGGCCGATGACGGGAGAGCAGGCTGGTAAAGCGGTCCGAGGCTGGTTAAAAGCCAGCGCAAGGCCTCTAAGTACAACTGTCGGTCGAAAGATTGGTGATGTTGAGACGTTTACCGATGAGGACGGCGAGCCGAGTTATTACGTTGTCTATTTGGAGCCGGCTGGTTTTGTGGTTGTGCCTGCAGACGATTTGGTTGAGCCGATTATTTGCTTTGCCGATGATGGTACTTACGACGGCTCGATCGATAACCCGCTTGGAGCGCTGGTCAGCAGTGACATTCCCGGGCGGGTCGCAAGGGCGAAAGAACTCGAAAGAGGCAAGGTTTCTAAACAACTGATGAACGTCGAGGCGGTTCGGGCACGGTCGGCTAAGGCCAAGGACAAATGGAATGAGCTATCAGCGGCGGGAGAAGATGCCATTGAGCCGCTGGGATTTTCCACAGTGTCGGAGGTCTGGGTAGCTCCGTTTGTGCAGAGTAAGTGGGGACAGAGCAACGTGGAATGTTACAGCAATACGGAGTCATGCTATAACTACTACACGCCACCAGGTCCTGTCGGCAGCAGCACAAATTACCCCTGCGGTTGTGTGGCGACGGCGACAGCTCAGCTTATGCGTTACTACGAATATCCCGGTTCGTACACGTGGTCGAATATGCCTCTGGAGCCTTTGATAGGCACCCCGGCCTACCAGAGACAGGAGATAGGCTGGCTTTGCTACGATGTGGCTGAAGCCGTAGATACAACATACGGGTCCGGGGGTTCTATGGGGTATATGCGTTACGCAGATACGAGTTTAGTTTCAATCTTCGGTTATTCCAATTCAATATATGCGCAGGACCCTGTCCTGGGCTCAACGCTTAGAAACATGGTCAACACGAACCTCGATGCCAAACAACCAACGCTGCTTGGTATCAAGGGCGGGGTTGGCGGGCATGGGGTTGTTTGCGACGGTTACGGGTACGACTCTTCGACGCTGTATCATCACCTGAATATGGGATGGTGCGGCATGGACGATGCGTGGTACAATCTGCCGACAGTCAACTCAACGCCATCTTTCAATATTCTGGAGGAGTGTGTTTACAACGTGTATATGAGCGGTTCGGGTGAGATTATCAGCGGGCGAGTGACGGACCTTGCGGGTAACCCGATTCCTGATGTTGTAGTGACAGCTACCGGAGGAGGTACGTACCAGGGGACAAGCGATGCCGAGGGTATATACGCTATAGTTAAAGTGCCTTCGGGACAGAGCTTTACGGTAAGTGCGGACAAAGCACCTTATATCTTTTCGAATCAATTTGTTTCAACCGGCACATCGACGGACCTTTCGAGCAGTTCGGGCAATAAATGGGGCATTGATTTTGTTTCACAGAACGCCGGTCCACCTACGGCGTTCGGGCAGAGTGTCGATGCTGTTTCGGGTACGACCAAGACGATTACCCTGAATGGCACCGATGACGGTTTGCCTAATCCGCCGGGACAGTTAAGCTACAAGATATCTACGCTCCCGGAGCACGGTCGGTTGACGGACCCGGGGGCCGGTGCGATAACGAGTGTGCCATATACGCTTGTTGGCAGCGGGGATGTGGTTGAGTACTGGCCCTGCACGTATTTTGCCGGTGAGGACACGTTTTGTTTCAAGGCCAACGATGGGGGCATATCCCCGACGGGCGGCGACTCGGCGCCGGCGACGGTTACATTGGACATTGACAATCATATTTATATCACGTACGAGCCGCAGACGAGTACGTACTCATCCTGGCCGATGCAAACGTACTACCATGACAGCCGAACTCAGGTAATCTATCTGTCCAGTGATGTAGGGGACGCACAAAGGATAACCGACCTGGCGCTCGATGTTTACCAGGTGCCCGGGCAGACTCTGAGCAATTGGACAATCAGAATGAAACACACGAGTAAAAGCGACTACTCCGGTCCATCCCCATGGCTTGAGACGAGCGGATGGACAGATGTCTATCAGAACAATGAGTCGATAAGTTCGGCGGGTTGGCGGAATTTTCATTTCCAGACGCCCTTTGAGTACAACGGCACGAGCAACCTGATGATAGACTTCAGCCACAACAACAGCTTTTACAGTACGGACGGGTACTGTATGGTTTCAGATACGGGCTACGAGCGGGTACTATTGGCTTATTGCGACAGTACGTACGGCGACCCTCTTTACTGGAGTGATTCCTATAATCCGGGTTTGTATGGTGCTAATGCGGTGCCGAACCTGAAGCTGACAGGGGAAATACCGGGTGAACGGATAGCCGGCGATATTGAGCCGGACTGCGATGTGGACTTTGGAGACTTTGCCATCCTGGCATTGGCGTGGCTTACAGTTGATGGCCAGCCCGGCTACAATTCTGATTGTGATATTAGTGACCCTGCAGATAATTCAATTGATTGGAGTGACGTCAGGATTCTCAGCAACAACTGGCTGGCGAGGATTGAATAGATTCCAGTTTCAATAGTTTTTTGTGTTTCTGTGAAATATTTTGCTTTTGGGTTGCAGGTGTTTTCCCACTAATTGTGGTTGCAAGGACAGCAGGAGAGAGAGAATATGAGAGCTTGAATTTTATGACAGATTTAATATTCTATTAGATACGAGGGCCAGATGTGGAAAATGGGCTAAGATGGGAAATGCTATATGGGGACGTAAGATATGAAGAAGTTGATATTAGTGTTTTTGATTGTAATGCTGTTTTGCCTGCAAGGTAATGGAGCAGTAGAAAAGAAGTTTACAGCGGATGTTTGTGTCTATGGGGGCACGTCCAGCGGTGTGATGGCGGCGGTGGCAGCTAAAAGGGAGGGTTGCAATGTAATAATAGTGGAGCCGGGCAGGTGGCTGGGGGGAATGACGGGTGGTGGTATCAGCCATTTAGACTGGGGACGAAAAGAGGCTGTCGGTGGCACGGCGCATGAGATACTGAAGGGCGAACCCGGTAATGAGGTTTATCGGAGAATTTTCAAGGAGCTTGTGGCGAAGCACGATATAAAGGTGATTTATGACCACCGGCTCGGCAAGGTAAAAAAAGATGGCCCTTCGGTCGGGTCCATCAGCCTGGATTATGCACCGGTAGATGAAACCGGCTGTCCGATTGCCGAACCCGTGAAGGCCGATGCGTTTATGGTCAGGGCGAAGGTATTCGTGGACTGCACGTATGAAGGCGACCTGATGGCGAAGAGCCAGGTTTCCTATACCTTCGGGCGTGAGAGCCGGGAGCAATATGGTGAATCCCTGGCAGGCGTGCGTCCCAGCTTGTGGGTTTATGACATCGATCCCTATCGTGAGCCTGGCAATCCTGACAGCGGGTTGATTGGGTTTATCCAGGATTGGAAGACAGGGCCTCTCGGCAGCGGTGATAAGCTGACAATGGGGTACTGTTTTCGTTACAAGCTTGGCCGTGGTTTTGCGATTCCCGAGCCAAAGAATTATGACCCTGCTGAGTTTGAAATTTTTCGACGCGGCTTTAAGAAAGGACTGGATTTGTCGCGTGCGAGGATGATGAAGACCCTGGGCAAGATATGGGAGGGTGAGGGGTATCTGTTTGCCAGCAGCGGAAGCGGTAACCTCAATCGCTCTTTGCTGACGACGACCATTTACGGCTGCAACGCAGGGTACCCGGATGGAGACTGGGCGGCGCGGGCGAAAATATGGAAGTTTCATCAGGACTATTTCTGCAAGCTTATCCATTTCCTGAAGACGGATTCTTCTGTTCCGGCGGAGTTTAAAAAGCAGGCTGAGACAACAGGCTTTATGCGAGGTGTTTTCGACGAAACTGGTGGGTGGCCAAGTCAGCTTTATGTTCGTGAAGCCCGCCGGATGATTTCATCGTACGTTGTAACGCAGAGAGACATCGAAGGGAAAACCGACCCCGAACATTCGATAGGGCTGGCCTCCTATGGGGTTGATGACTGGCCTTATGCAACCGTGGTTGAGGATGGTAAAGTGGCACTGCAGGGGGGTGAATTCTCGATTCTGTATCTGGACGAAGGGAAATACAATGGCATCTACAAGATTCCCTATGAAGCGATTGTTCCTTTCAAAAAGGAATGTGATAATATATTGGTGCCTGTGTGTTGCTCGGCGAGTCATATAGCCATGACATCCATCCGGATGGAGCCTGTGTGGATGATTCTTGGTGAATCAGCCGGTGTAGCCGCCGCGATGGCGGTCAAGAACGAAACAGCGGTCCAGAATGTTGCTTATGATGAACTCAGGGCCAAACTGCTGGCATTGGGACAGAAACTGGACAGGCAGAGCCCACAGGCCGGAAAAGACCACAAGTGAGCGTCACTTTTCTGATTTATTCAGAGAGCTAAACAAGATAAAGCTGCGGAAGGGGTAAGAAGCTATGCTTGCTAAATCAATTCAGAAGTTTAGCGCAGCATTGACATAGAGGAGCTATAGAGGAATGATTTCTTGCAAGCTTTTAAATTATAAAGGCTTTGCGAAAGTGGGCGATACAGGACTTGAACCTGTGACCTCCTGCGTGTAAAGCAGGCGCTCTAGCCATCTGAGCTAATCGCCCATGTCTCTTTAATACAGTGAATTACATAACGAAGCAGCATTCAAAATATTTTCTTCTACAACTTACTTTATACCCCACAGGGCCGGATTGCAAGAAAATTAAGAATAAAGTCTACTATGCTGTAACAGATAGGAAAGCTGAACTACAAAGATACCCGGAACAGGCAGCTTACCGGCATGCAGGAAACAGCTTGACGTTTCTCTTTGCTCAAAGAGCTAATCTTTGCCATTTATTCTGACGGGAAACATCAAAAACACAAAAATTATAG
>Ga0272441_10014524_pt1 | contig 11154 bp, 9 predicted proteins | sample SSMProp6N_FD_193582 | JGI IMG/M metagenome (GOLD analysis project Ga0272441, IMG submission 193582) | Marine sediment archaeal communities from Little Sippewissett salt marsh, Falmouth, MA, United States - SSM-Prop-6N | ecosystem: Environmental > Aquatic > Marine > Wetlands > Sediment ... | reverse complement strand
ACAGGACTTCAGATAGATAATTATGTTATTATTGACATGTATGCTTTCATCGACGTAATTAATATTCTCGGCGGCATAACCGTAGTTTTAGAGGAAGATCTTATTGATCCAACTTACAGGGTAAGAATCGATGGGGTATGGCAGAGTCTCTATTATAAAAAAGGTATATATACATTAAACGGCGTTGAAGCCCTCCGTGTAGCAAGAGCCAGGCACTATACTCCGGTTCTCTCAAGAAACAGGCGGCAGCAGCAGCTGATAATAGGGATTTGGGATAAACTGACCAATTTATCCATTGAAAATGCAGGGAAAATCTATCAGCTTGTAAAAACAATAATGAAATATGTTGAAACAGATTATACACCCTTCAGAATTGTGGAGGATTACATGGCATACCGAAGTTATTCCCTTGCAGGTCAGATTGGACTTCATGTTGATAATATTCTTTACGAAACATATTCCAATGTGTATCTTTTAGAAAATGAGGAAATTGCTGATGATCCTTCCTACGATAAAGGAGCGTGGATACTTCTTCCTCAAAATAACAATTGGTCATTAATTCATGAATTTATCAGCAGCGGAATAAAAGGAGCGGAAAAATGAATGATATAGTACCGAGAAAAAGTATTACTTCTTATGCCACCCAGGCTGCCGGAGGTATTATTGGCGGTATTATACTTATGTCATTGCGGGATTTAAGGTTTTTACCCGCCCTCATAGTCGGCGCTATTATCGGATTAGCAGGTTACGGTATTTCAAGGTCCAGGGATGACAGAACCGTTGGTCTTATTATCGGCGGTGCTGGAATATTAACGATTTTTGCCGGTATTCCGATTTTAGGAGGCCTCGCCGGATTTCTTATGGTTGTATCCGGTATAGGCCTTATTGCTTCCGGAGCTGTAAGTCTGTTCAGGTTTTTCAAAGGACTCCGGAGCCGTCAATAATAGTTGACCTATCCTCAAAAAAAAATATGCAGAAAACTTACTGGCTAGAAACTTACGGCTGTCAAATGAATAAAGCTGAATCTAATTATTTAGAGACCCGGCTCCTCGCTCAGGGATGGAAACCCTCTTTAACTCCGGAAGAATCGGATTTTGTAATCCTAAATACCTGTTCTGTTCGCACTACAGCTGAAAAACGGATATATGGAAGACTTGGTTTTTTCCAGAACTGCAAAAACAACGGAAGCAGATTCAAAGTGGCAGTTATAGGCTGCATGGCCGAACGCTTAAAGGAACAGCTTAAAAACAATGCGCCTGTTGTTGATTACGTAATCGGCACATTTGAAAAAATATCTTTTGCTGAATCAATAAATCGCTATATTGATGGGATTAAAACAGAACCCCGAAAAGAGGACGCTTATAGTTTTCCCCCTGAATATTCCGGCAACAGTGAATACAAAGCTCTTGTACCAATCATGCATGGATGTGACAATTTTTGCTCCTACTGTATTGTTCCCTATGTTCGCGGACGGGAGGTCTCCAGAAATCCTGAGGAAATATTCTGTGAAATCGAAGCCCTTGCTGAGAGAGGCGTAAAGGAGATCACTTTAATAGGACAGAATGTTAATTCATATGCTTTTAGAAAAAATCAAAAAAATATAGATTTCTCTTCACTGCTTGAAGAGATATCTTCAAAATATTCTATTCCGTGGATACGCTTTCTTACTTCACATCCGAAAGATATTCCTGACAGACTGATCGATTTAATTGCTGAAAGAAAAAATATATGCTCTCATATTCATCTTCCGGTTCAGCATGGTTCAAATAAAATACTGACCTTGATGAATAGAAAATATTCAAGGGAATATTATATCGAATTGATAAAAAAAATAAAAGAAAGGATACCCGAGGTTGCTATTACCAGTGATATTCTCATTGGTTTTCCCGGTGAAACGGAAGAGGATCTTCGAGATACAATTGATCTTCTAAAAGAAGTTGAGTACCAGGACGCCTTTACCTATTATTATAATCCTATCGAGGGAACAAAAGCTTTTTCCTTTTCCAATAAAATACCCCATGAAGAAAAAATAAAAAGGCTTTCAAAAATTATTGAAATTCAGCATACTATCAGTACGCAGATAAATAAAAAAAGAATTGGATCAACAGCTGTTGCTCTAGTAGAATCTATATCTAAGAAAAGAAAATCAGAACTGTTAGGCAGAACAGAGAGGAACGAAATGGTTGTATTTCCAGGGAATGTTTCAAGATTAGGATCATTCTGCAGTGTTAAACTTACCGAATATACCGGTAATACCTTTCGGGGTGAGGAGGCCACATGAAGCCAGTCAAGTTAATCATATTTCTGATAATATTAGGAATCATTGTCTTTTTTATCGGTTTCAATCTTACGAACGTGTCTGATATATCTTTCGGTTTCCATACATTTGCAGATGTACCGATTTTTATCAGCCTTTTTATTGCTTTTGCAGCTGGAGTTGTTGTAATGCTTCCTTTTTGTTTGACAAAAAAGAGAAAAAAGCCCAAGATTCCTTCCGGAAATGCTGAAGAATTGGATGAACCTGAGAATACCTAAGTATTACTTTCTGATCTGTATCCTCATATCCGTTTTCAATCAACCCGGCACTTTTGCACAAGATAAGCTTGATATTAATGAAGACATGGAAAATCTCCAGGATAGGCTTCAAGCAGTCTCCAGTCCCTCTGAACGATATTCTATTTTAATTCATCTCGCAGAACTTGAGGAAATGACAGGAGACCTGGAAAACGCCCAGAAACATTATGAAGTTTCCGCCTTTATCAATAAAGATAACAGGGACTTCAATGCATTTTTGCGTTCAGCAAATCTGCTCTATGAAATAGGCGATTTTGACCGGGCTGAAGCCCAGGGTAATACTCTGATCTCTGTTTGCCCTGATAAATTCATAGCTTTCAGAGCAGAAATTCTTTTAGCCAGAATATTTGTAATTCAGAAAAGATTTTCTGAATTACAGAAACTGGTAAATAAAATTAATCAGTCTCTGCAGGATTATCAGATACTTCCTGAGGATTTGCTTTTTCTGTCCGAAGTCTGCCGGAATGCGGGATTTACAGACCTGGAAAAAAAATATAATGACATGCTGATAACGGATTATCCTGATTCTGTTGAAACAGCGATTATCGAAAATAACAGTTATGCTGATGTGATGCCGAGCCCCGGGCGCCTTCTCTTTGAAATTCATGAAGATATAAAAATCCCGGCATATACTTTTATCGGGATACAAACGGGGTCCTTTTCTGTAAAAGAAAATGCTGTTTATATGCAGAAAGATTTAAAAGATAATGGATTTGCGGCTGAAATAATTGAAAAACAAACCCCGGATAAAATTTATTACAGGGTTATTATTCCTGATATTCCCCTGGAAGAAAGCCAGGAGTTGATGATCCGCATGAAAGAAGCAGGCTTTGAAGGGATTATGGTTTTCCCTGATTCTGAGTAGATTCAGATTCTTCTGTTTCCAAAATTTCTATCTGTTCAAAACGGAGCGGATCTTCCTGATTTTCTCTGAAACCATATACAGTGACAATACCGGGTGTCAGGGTACAGATATGTGTTATAGTAGTTTCCCCGACTTGCTGGGTGTAAGCAATTTTATATGATTCCGTATCGCTTACAAGGCCTGATTTATCGAGTATTATAAGTTCTAATATATAATAATCTTCAAGCTGATAAAGAGAATAGCCCCCTCTGATCTCTTTTCCTCCACGGACTAATGAAAACTTAGGAAATTCGAATATTAGCTGCCAGCCGAGATCATTTTTGTAGGGCCCGGTAAGATCGGTGGCCAGCAGAGTATCTTTTTCTTTTTCTCTTTCCTGACGAAAGGATATTTGCAGTTCTCGTGTTAATTTTTGATACTCGCCGTCCCATCCGCTTGTATTTGTTTTCACGTCTCCATCTTTCATTTGCAGATGGATAGTGTCCAAAGAATCAATAAAGACCGAAATTTGTTTCCCGATATATGGTATCAATTCATTATTTGTATTTATATAAAGACTGTTTGCAATACGTGTTTTATGGGAACTTTCCCAAATATAAACTTCCTGAATCGAGCCGGAATATAGAATTATTCTTCTTTCCCGTGGATTAAAAGATATGATATCCATGGATGCAATATCATTCTCCTCTTCCACGTTTGTTTTTTTAAACCACGGGCCTGAAAGAAAATTTTCAAAACCGGTTTCATCCTCTGTAAAGAGTTCAGCAAGTTTCCGTTCTTCGATTTTTTTACCGAGAATTTTCTCAGTTTTCCCCGGTTCATAGGCATTCTGCTGATGCTGCCAGTAATAAGTTACTTTGATTAAATCAAGAATATTCTCAGAATCCGGATCATGAGAGTATGCTATAATAGGATAACTGATCCCGTTTTTCCTCCGAAGCTTGTAAGCCTGTGTTCTTTCCTGTTCTTCAATCTCGATTCTTCCGTCAGAGGTAATAGCACAGATATTCGTAAAATATAATCCCACTCCTGAAGGGGAATGGGATTTCCGGAAAAGATCAAGAGTCTGTTCACCTTTTTCATTAAGACCTGAACATACTATTTCTAAATTGTGATCCCCAATGATGTCATCAAAAAAGAGATTAAAGGACCTGAAAACCTCTGCACCGCAGTCACTTTCCCAGGTTTTTTTGTAATCGCCCCTGACATTATCAAAATCAGCAGTGACAATATGCAATTTTGATGAAGGGCTGTCCTTTCTTTTTAATATAAGGACCTGTTCTTCCATTGCATCAAAATCCAGATTAAAGTTTACTATTTTTAATATATTCCATTCATTTCCAACTTCAATTTTTGGCAGAACACTATTATCTATACTGGAACTTTCTTCTTTAAGATCCATTGATTCAAAAGGGGCGGAAAATTCTTCTATATCATCTATGTTAACCAACTGGGGAACCGGTTCCTGATTGAAAAGTGGATCGTCCTGTTCCTGACTGCATCCGGAAATATAGATTACGCTGATGAGAAGTGATAATCCGTAAATTATCTTTACACGCATGTTAATCATACCGTGAAATCTATCTTTTTTATCTTTCATTTGCAAGAGATGTATAATTTCTCAGAGGAAATACTTTTCCAGCATATCAAGAACAACTGACAAAGTATTATCTAAAGAGTCTTTACATTTAAATCCGGCAGCTGTTTTGTGTCCGCCTCCGCCGAATATTTGAGCAATTTCCACAACATCAATGTTCCCTTTTGAGCGGAGTGAGCAGCGAAGAAGGCCTTCCAAGTTTTCTTTAAAAAAGATACTTACCCTGATATTTTCGCTCTTAAGCGGAATGTTTATAAGAGTATCTGATTCTTCATAAAAGGCGCCGCATTCAGCAAGAGTTTCTTTCCTCATTGTCTGCACCGCTACATGGTCCTTGTAATAAAGTTTCAGACTGGAGAGGACTTTTGACTGAAGCACCAGGGAGGAAATAGTATTGCTCTCATATAACTTTGAATATACATAATTGGGGTTAACGCCCCTGGAGACTAAATCATAGGCAATATGAAATGTTTTAGCAGTAGTTTTCGGGTAAATGAAAGATCCTGTATCATATACAATTCCGACATAGAGGGCTGAACAGATTTTAAGGGACAATTCAATATTCAGTTCCTTAAACAAACCGTAAAGGATTTCACACGTTGAGGATGCATCCTCTTTCACCAAATTACCTGATATTATTGTTTCTCCATTTTCATGGTGATCAATAATGAAACTGTCTTCTACATACGGAAGGATGAGGGAAGAAACATTTCCTATATTATTTATATCATTCGTATCAAGAATTATCAGAACATAATTTTCAAGCTTCAGATTGGATAAATTGCTGTCCTTAAGAGTCGATACATCATCATTGGGATCGATAAATGAGTATTTTACGGGCATTGGATCTGCGTTTATAATTTTTACTTCTTTCCCCAAAGATTTCAGGGCAAAACTCATTGCCAATTCACTTCCGAGAGCATCTCCGTCAGGGGTTTCATGAGCTGTAAGGATAAAACGGTCGTGGGATTTAATAAAATTGACAGCAGTTGGTAATTTCATTTGTTTTTAATCAATACGTAACTTAAACAGCCCGGAAGAAGAGAATTTTATACCCGCCCATAGATGAATGTATCCGGATTTTTTTCCCTAATAATGTTCCTTCAGGCAGGTCATCTATAAGTCTGAAAAAGTCCGGTTCTGTTATTTTTAATATAAGCTCATTTTCGCGTATTTCCAAGTGAGCATGATTTTTTTCAGGTTTATCTTCACTGGTTTTAAAGGTTCCCTTTTCCTCAAAGATAAAAAGAAATTCCCCTTCACGCAGACTATACGGTTCACGTTGCAGGGGTCTGTTATCCTGTAGAATTCTGAATTTTATTACCTTTTTCCGCCCTGTCCCTTTACTGAGAAAGATAATCATCAAAATAATCCCGGCCGCCGCAATGATGATAACAGGAAGAATCCAGAAGATATTACTCATGAAATAATTTTTTACACTGAAATCAACAGCAAAAACAGCAGGAGAAAAGGAGGAATCTCCTGAAAAAGAGAAGTAAATCTCACCGGAATATTCACCTGATTCAGGATTTCCCGGAAAAAGAACCGGGATACTGACATCTGCGGGATTCTCAGGGTTAATGACAATTTCAACCGGTTTTGGGACAAGCTGTATTGTACCTAAATCACTTGTTTTTAAAACAGCATCAGTTATGGTTATTCTTACATCTTCCTCATAATAAACACTCTGAAGAACAAAACGTAAAGAACTGGAGCCGTTACTTTTTACAGAATCAAAACGCGGTGTTTCAACCACTTCAATCCTTCCGAGAAAATCTTTTGTCTTTTCTTCCAATAATTCTTTGGTAGGTTCCTCGGCAATTTCCGTATACTCTCCAGACAGCTGTTCTGCTATCTCTTTTGCCGCTGTAGCCATTCCGATGCCAAGGATATGAATTTTCCATCCTTCCTTTTGAATTATTCTTGTATTTTCGAGAAATGCATGATTGAAACTGCCGTCCTCAGAGTAATACTTACTTTCAGGAGGAGCTTCCTGGATGCCGTCAGTTATAAGGAGCAGATATTGTCTCCTGTCAGGATGTTCATACTCCTTCAGAGCCTGGCGCAATGTATCAAGAGCATTCCCGATATCTGTAAATCTACCGTCAGCAGCGATTGAAGCTATTTTATTTTTAAAGTCTCCCCTGATTTCTTCATCACTCATATCCTGTATGATCATCTTTTCAGCTTGACCGTAAAAAGCGATAAGCATGAAAAAATCACCTGGAATTAAAATATTTTCTACAATACTCTCTTCAACATAGGATTTGACTGCTTCTATCTCCTCTTCCATGGAAAGGGATTTATCTAAAACAACGAAGACGTCTATATTTTCTTTCCGTTCGTCTGAAAAAACACTGAAAACACATAAAAAAACAAGGATAAAAAGAAAAAGGGCAGTTATGGCAGGTTTATTCATAATATACACCATTTTTTCTTTTATAATAACATGGAGAAAGGCTGGTTGAAAGTGTAAAAAAAATAAAAAAAAAAAAAACTTACTTTACATTTGCCACATCTTATTGATAATCTAAATATAGAAAATAATTCAAAGGAGAGCATAATGGGAAGTGTAGATCTACCGAAAAGCCCGATGGTATTTCACCCTGAAAAAAGAAGTGCCGTGGGTTCGAGAAACTCTCTCGCCCAGGAAAGCAGGGACCAACAGGCAGAGGTTGACCGGCTTCTGGAGGAAGAAGTTGATAAAGTAATAAACCATCTCACCTCCAAACTGCCCCAAGACGTTTTGGATAAATTAGATGTAATGGGCGGATTGAAGGAAAAGCTCTATAATTACTACAACCAAAACTATCAGAACATGTTCAACAGATATATTACCACTACAGAAGATGAGATGGTAAAGAAAGTCAGGAACTTCATTGATAAAGAAGAGATGAAAGTTCTTACACGCTATACTCCCAAAGAGATAGCTAATCTTTTAGATGAAGTTGGCGGTGCAGATAAATTCAACACAGGTGAAGTAGAAAAATCCATGGTCAATATGTATGGCCATCTGCAGGGACATATTCAACGGGGTGTCAATGACCTCGAGAATCATACCAACTCATTACTGAGGCAGAAGACAGATGTCGGAGCTTTTATACGTGGTGAAAATGCCTATTCAATTGTTAAGTGTTCGTTTAAGGACAACATAATTCGACCGAAAACGGTATTTGATGTAAAATTATCAGTCAACATACTTGATTCAGAACTTATAAGTCCTATTTTCCATTATCAGGCTACAGTTGAATACCTTATCAAAGACCTGATTTCTAAAAATATCATGGACCTAGTTGATAAGGAAATTGAGAAGTACAAAGACCGGCTTATTGACGAGGGTAAGGAAGAATTAAACGACAGTGAAATTATCTTCGAAAAGATGAAGCGAATCGAGGATTTTACAGGCGATGACAAGGACAATCCGAAATCAACCCGGTACAAGTTTTTCGCAAAAGAATTAATGGAAAAAATTGAAGGATTAAGAGCTGAAATCGATCCTGAATCATTCGATCAGTTGAATGTACGTGAAAATCTGAAAAAGATCATTGATATCGAGAACATCAGAAATAGAGGCTACAACACAGCCATTAATTCACTTACATCCATTCTTGATACATCAAAAATGGGTTATCAGTACATCGAAAACCTTAAAAATGCCAGGGAACTTATTCTCAGGGATTATGAAGAAACTGATTACAATGTTCTGCCTGACGAACGCTATGCTATTCGAATGAAATATTACGATAATGCACAGCTGATCGAAGAGCGGAAAGCTTATGATGTGATGATTCAGTCATTTACAAATGAAGTGGATCACCTGTGGGATGTTCTTGAAATGGTATATGTCGATTCCAAGTTCATGAAAGGAGTCGTTGATTTTGACGATTTGGCAAAACGCTATAGGAACAAAATTAAAAAGCGCATCAAAGCGAAATCCGGCGATCCTCTCTATGAAGATATTGATAAGAGCTGGGATGAAATATCATTTATAGCTCCTGCTGAAACTGAAGTAGAGCAGATGAACAGAACCTATACCTACGATAAGGATAAAGTTAAAAAGCGCCTTGTCCTGATGCGCGATAAACTGCAAAAAATGTACAGCTACAAATATCCTATTCAGCGCAGGGTAATGGAAGAGCGTCTTTCTTTTATGGAAACAGAGTTCAATAAATTCGACTACATTATAAATCCCTATCATATTCAACCGGGACTACTTCTTGATGTGGACATAACTTCCATTAAAAGAAAAAAAGGAACCCTTATGGGTATGGCCAATGTGCTGAACGAATTCCTGCACGGAGTATCTAAAGGTTTCCAGGATGCGGCATTCGCATCATTCTCACGTAGAAGATCAACAGTCAGAGAAGATATACAGATGAGCTTCTCTTCAATTGATGAAATAGAAGCAGCTGAAAAGGAAGAAGATGCTGGTTCAGGGAAAAGCTATCTTGATATGCTTAATGCTCCGGATCAGTCAGTAATTGAAGAACCTCCCAAACGCCGGGGACGGAAAAAATCGACTCCTTCCAAGGGAGTTGTTGATTCTGCCGCGAAACGAAGAGGAAGAAGTAAAAAATCATCAGATTCCGGACTTAAGAGTCTTTAAACATGGATATAAACTCCTCCCTTAATCGGGAGGAGTTTTCTTTTTTATACTTTCAAAAATAAGGATTTCGATATGGCTACGGCAGTTTATGATTATGAGAGGCTGAGTACGAAACAGGGTTTTAACAGTTCCCTCAGCCATTTCAAAGCCGTGTCTGCACTCCTTGATGACTTTGAGAACAAATATAACATAGCAGACATACTTAACGCTAATCTTTCAGAAGGGGAGATTGAACCCAATCAGCTTCATTCAATCATTTACGCATTACTGGTAGATAAATATGGTTATTCATACCGATCAATAAATCTACCGGTTTCAATTGAAAATTATTCTCCTATTTGTGATGAAGTTAAAAAATGGAAAGGTATTGATATTGTTATTTCATACTTTCATCCTGAATTAGGACTAACCCTCATTAATCCTAAAAACCCCAAATCATGGGATTCTGTTAACCTCATAAAGCGGGATGAACTTTTAGTTATTTTTGCCGGCGGTTTCAGTAAAGAGATCGACAGTAAAAATTGTCAAAAAGCTATTGATTTAATGATGGATCTTCTATCCGGCAAGAAGGTAAAGGCCCCTGCCGCTCTTATCAACGGTTCTTTTTCTGTTAAAAAAATAGAGCCTCCCGCTGAGAAACCTGCACCTAAAAGACGCACGGTCAGAAATAGCGTGAAGAAAAAAGGAAGAAAACCAGCAGAAAAAAAACAGGAAGCAGCAGCTTCAAAAGTAGAAAATCATCCGGAACCTGCACCACAGCCTCAGTCAACCGGGAAAAAGCAAATGACTCCTATGTATTCAGTAAACGTTACAAACGAACTTTTTCATAACGGGAACGTAGAAGCATGGAAAAAAATTATCGAGAGTTATTGTGCAAAGAATCCTGGACTTGAAGTATATATATTTTATGAAGGTGAAAGAATTCATGATATTAATACATTGTTTAAATGGGGAAAGGTTAAACACGGCAGTTCTATACTTTTCGCAGTCGCCGGAGAACAAATTCGTGATGTAGCAAAACTTCAACGGTATCTCCGACAGGGAGCAAGCCCTCGCTTTGAAGATTTTCTCCGCTTCCCTGTAAATACCGTATTGAATCTTTTTTAACATAATAGAAAGGATGCAGTATGAAAGATCATATCCATTTTTTTAGTAAAAGTATATCAATAAAGAAGCAGGAGGTTCTCGATAAAATCGGCAGACGCGGAATTTTAGCCAATGAATTCGCACAGCTGAAACTTCCTATTCTACCGGGTTTTATCATTGACTCCGAAGCAGCCCCCATGCTGGATAATGTAGATTTAATACCTTTGTTAAAAACAAATTTAAAAAAATTCGAAAGTGATACAAACAAAGTATATAATCGCCCAGATAATCCTCTCCTGATAAAGATAGTAATCAGCCCTAATCTTAACCTTATACAATATCCTGCTCTGCACAATTTTGGTCTGACAGAAGAGACAATACCTGGATTTAACAAATTTGTTGGCGATAATTTCGGATTTCATGAAG